>Ga0233403_10001257_pt1 | contig 11916 bp, 13 predicted proteins | sample Na_oxic_1_MG_FD_179866 | JGI IMG/M metagenome (GOLD analysis project Ga0233403, IMG submission 179866) | Seawater microbial communities from Saanich Inlet, British Columbia, Canada - Na_oxic_1_MG | ecosystem: Environmental > Aquatic > Marine > Inlet | place: Canada: British Columbia | collected...
GGGATTAAGGGCGCTTTGCTGTGCTGCATTTTATCGGCTAATCTTAAACCGATTTGCCGCAACGTCACGCTTTTACCTGAGCCCGGATCACCTAATAACACTAAAGGTTCAGTGGATTTTAGCAAAGTGCGAACAATATTGCGCGTGAGTTTGTTGTCTTGGCGGGAGCGGGCCGCATGGGCGTTTAGGTTATTTAAGTTTTCGCCCTGTGCCATTTCTTTTAATACCCAATATAATGGCGCAACGAGTTTGCCCGATTGGGGGATATTTTCTTTATCCGTATAATCTAAAGGTAAATTGAGCTGCCTTAATAACTTAATAAACTTGGTAAAGTAGGGTTTTTGTAAATGAGCAAGATCGGGTTCAACTGGCAAGCGCACCCAGCGCCGACGCAAATAGAATAACCAATGCGGATTGGCAATGATGAAAATGACGGGGGCTGTGATAGCGAGCGTCGAGATTAAGGTGATGAGGGCTGTGGTGTTCATGGGGGCGTTATTGTAATGCTAATTTTGGGAAAAATAAAGTTTTGGAAAAATTTGATAGAACGCTGATTAGACTGATTGTCATGATTTACGCTGATTAAAATATTGATTGTGTTGATTATGGCCTGATTTATGCAATTATTATATTATAGTCTTCTTAATCAGTGTGAATCAGGCCATAAATCAGCGTCATCAGCGTTCTATCTTTTTTGAATTTGTGATAGAACGCTGATTAGACTGATTGTCATGATTTGCGCTGATTAAAACATTGATTGTGCTGATTATCATCATTTAATCAAAGTTTTGAATTACGATTTATATTCCTTGGCATGTTCTTCACATAGCCATAAAACATCATCTTGAGGTTTGACGTGAACGGCTTTGAGTCCTCCCCAACTATCACTTGGATCTAAGTCTCTTAACAGACGACATAATCCTCGTTTGGTGGCATCGTCTACATGATCGTCAATATTGGGAAATTTTTGCTTTAATTCACTCATAAATTCTAAATCATGTTTGAGTTGTGTGTCGTGTCCGACAGTACCGATACCCAATGTGATGATGGCATTGAATAGCATAATCAGCTTGGACAAGTGAGGGGCAATAAAATGAGAGCATTTATCAAGTTCGTAGATGTGGTAGCAACCCCCTTTTTCGGTTTTATGCCAATGCCCTGGCTGTTGACAATACAGTTGTAATATCACTTCACGCGCTGCAAAGGGCCGCCACCAGTTTACTGGTTGCTGGCTTAAGGTAAAGGCATAGGGGCATTGTAATTCGGCGTGTTGTTTTCTGAAATGCCCTTGTATCCAGTTAAAGAAGTTATTAATATTCTCATCGGCACCTGTCATGTCTTGTTTGAGTTCTTCAATCTTTTGTAATACGGCATCTTTGGTTCGCCAATCTAAGCCGAATAAGAGTTGAGAAACGGAAACCATTTCTAAAGCTTCTTGACATTGAATTTCCAAAACCTCTTTTTGCATGGCTTTTTCAAGCTGATCGTAATTAAATTCTCCTGAACAAGGTTGACCATGATGTCCGGGACAAGGTATTGTGCGTTTAATGTCTAGGCCTGGAAAACGTTGCAAAGTCAATTCTAAGCCATCACGCAGTATATCAAAAAAATAGTGGGGCGCGTTGCCACGCACGATTAATTCAAGTCGCCTGTCTTCTGGAAAGGCGCGAACCAATCCCATATTGTGTTGTGCGGCGTTTTCTGCCAGCAAGGCCCCATAACGCCAGTGTTTATGGGTTGTGAAACGATGAGCGCGGGCGATGAACCAGGTTGGAATGCCGGGGGGGAGCATATTTAATTCATAAGTCATGCGAATTTCTTTCGCATTGCTCATCTTATTCCAAGTGCTTTGATAATCGGGTGGATCGGAGGGGAGACATTCTACTATAAAATGGGTATGTCTATCGTCTAAAGCGGGATACGAGAGATCAAACTGTGCCATCAAATTTAAAAAATGCTCACGCATTGGATAATCTAAATCTGACCACAGTCTGTCTCTCTGAACGAGGGTTAAAATGCCTTGTTTATCAAGGACTTGTTGGCTGGTTAAGATCAGACTGATGTGTTCTGTCACCCATTGTGGTTTGAGAATGACGACTTGTTTCAAATCGTCATTATCGTGGAAATAAAGCACTTCTCCTAATTCATGCAACCATTTCGCCAAAATAAGACAGTGGTTTTGCGCGACACCTTGCGCTGTCATGACGTGATCTAATTGTTGAGGCGTCATGGATTTGTCCGTTTTGGCGCGAATGGCATTAGCGGCTTCTAGCCAATGAATGGGCCATTTTTCGCCCATCAGCGGCAATTTTGCTGCGGCCTCAGCAATGGCTTGGCGCACTTCGTCAATACCGGCCCCTGTTTTATTGCTGACTTTGTAGGGTTTATCCCCTATAATTTGAGGGTATTTCTGTTTTAAATCAACGAAAGGTAAGGCGGCATCGTATTCATCAATATGGGTAGCCACCAATAAGACGGGCGATTGGGGAGCCTTGGCTTGAATCAGGTTCAGCCAGTAAGGCAATTTACCCTGTTCATAACCCAATCTGGCATTCCAGACTAAAATAAATAAAGCGCGATTCGTCAAAAAGAATTGATGGGTAGCATGATAAATGGTTTGTCCCCCAAAATCCCAGGTTCTCAATTGCATGGTGACATCGGTTTTGGTGGGATGCTTGACTGCCCAAGTTTCAATCGCAATCCCATGCGTAGACTCTTCATGATTATCAAACGTTTCTTGGCGCAATTGATGCAGCAATGAGGTTTTACCGACACCGCCTTCACCGACAAGGAGTAATTTCGCAGCCCATTGTGACACCTTTTTAAGGCGTAAATAAGTCAGCATTTCCTGCGTGCCTTGTGCCACAATTTCTGGCGGCGGGAAAGTCAGCGGGTTGTTATAAACGGAAAGTACATTGAGATGGGGTAAATGAGTGATGGCCTCCGGCAGCGCCTGAATGGGGTTATTGTTCAGAGAAATCACGGTTAAATGAGAGAGTTGGGTGATTTCAGATGGCACACCGTTAAATTGGTTATTGGCGAGGTAAAGCCATTCCAGATTTTTCAATTCAGCGAAAGTGGGGGGTAAATGCGTTAATTGGTTATCCGTAAGCGATAGCACCCGGAGATTGACGAATTGCGCGATTTCAGGTGGTAATTCGGTAAGTTGATTATTGTCTAGGTAAAGTTCTTCTAGGTTGGTGAGTTCAAGCACGCTCGGAGGAAGAGTAGAGAGTTGTTGCTCACAGAGATCGAGTTTTCCGCTTTCAGCGGCTTGGTTAACCAGTTGGGTTAGGGTTTCGGTGTTCATTACAAATGATTTTCGTTCCAAGGATGATTAAAAGCCACGGAATGACACAGAAAGCACGGAATTTTTCCGTGTTTTTCCGTGTTTTTCCGTGGCAAAATCTACAAATAAATTTTTTGTTCTGTACAAATTACGCCGCCTTTTGTTGTGGCGGTATCACCACAACTTCTACATGAGAACCAATACGCGCTAACATATTCACAAGGGCATCTATTGTGAATAAGCTCAGTTTTCCATTTAGCAAGTCATCCACGCTAGATGATGTTATGCCAAGTTGTCTAGCTGCCTCAAATTGAGTTATAGCTTGTCGTTTGATGTAATGTTCTATTTCAAGCATCAATAAAGAACGGATGTGCAGAGTCGAAGCTTCTACTTCATCAAATCCAAGATCAGTAAAAATATTTCCCGATGATTTGATCATCTTGATATCGTCATCAATCATGATTTTTCCCCCTCAATTTGTTGAAACCGTTTACGTGCCAGTTCAATATCGTGTTGGCGGGTTTTCTGCGTTTTTTTCTGAAAAGCATGAAGTACATACACTGCTTTTTCAAAATTAGCCACATAAATAACCCTATACTCGCCTCCAACGTGAATACGTATTTCTTTGACGTTATTATTGCTGTGGGGGTTAAATATAAATACATTTCTTGGTTTATTCTTTTTACCCGATTTTTATTCCAAATGGGGGATGGTGGGCAAGCGGGCGGTGAAATCTGGGTTTATATTGAATTTATTGTCGCCCGCTTACCCACCCTACAAATCCTCTATGAAAATAACCTCTTTCATTATTGCACATTACTCCCTGAAATGAATCCCATCTTGCTCACTGAGCCGATAATACAAGGCTCTGGTTTCCAGTGAGGGTTTGAAAGCGGTGGGAAAGTTGATGCACTTTAATTGTGCTTTGTTTTGTATAGCCAATTCTGGCACATCAGCCTCAAGCACACTATAACCAACGGAACTAATCTTAGTTGTCTCCTGAAAATCGACGACAAGAACGTATTCACCATAACGTTCAAAGTAATTTTGCAAAGCTTGTTTACACTGAGACAATAATTTTTCCTTAACCGTGTTGCGAAATTTGGTATCAAGTGTTTCTGGAGACATTGAACCAATTAATTGAACACGGGTTTCATCGGGGGATAATTTGATCTCTAAGGTTTCTTTCTTCATGCTCCTCATGCTGTTGTCTCCGCTTTGATCTTCAGGCGTACCTTTGTACCCTTATCAGAAGGTGGAAATTCTAATTCATCGACGAGTTTATAAACCATAAACAGTCCAAAACCACGGCGATTGGGTTGAGTGGGTGGAAAAGTCTGGGGTATGAAGGGCTTAAAACCTTTACCCGTATCAGAAATGTCTATTGTCAGGGTATCGTTTTCTTCAAAGAAATCAATACTGACTTCCTTAGCCGGCTCATTGTCGCTACCATGTTCAATAGCGTTTAAGCCAATTTCCATGACGGCGAGCCGGGCTTTATTTGCTTTTTCTTGTGATGCGCCCATTTTAGTCGCCCAAACTTGGGCAACTGCGGCGGGTATGTCTTCATAGCCAAAGGTGGCCGGGATAGTGATATGAACGGTTTCATTTGGGAGGGGGGTTTTCATAATAAATGTTCTGTTTCATAAGGCATTGCTTTATCATAAGGTATAATAATCAAATTCAACGCAGCCAAAAAAAATAATTCGTTATGGCGACTTGAGCTAGCCAACAGCTTAAGTCACCTAAAGGTGACTTTTTAATGAATCTGAATCAGCTATTAATTGACGCTGATTTTCTTTAATCAGTGTTAATCATGATTATCAGTTTAATCAGCGTTCTATCTGATTTGAAAAATAATTTTTGGGCAATCCCTTGTGGTTGCCCTTTTGAGTTTAACCCTGTGACGCAATCTCTAGATGTTCGTGTTCATGGTTTTTTTTGCCTATCAAAGGATGATGAATTTGGAAAGAAATGATGCCATTAATTAAAATGATTGATACACAATCAAAAAAGAGTTGTCTTTTAACAAACAATCTGTTATTGAAAGGATAAAATTATGCAAGCATTACGTGAAATTTATGAAGTGGTTTCAGACACGATCACTATCAACATTCCAAAAACCTTTCCTTCTAAAAAGGTAGAAGTGATTGTGTTGCCTCTGGCAGAAAATCTGCCAACAAATCGGGAAGAGTTTTGGAAAAGTCTTGATGAGTTTCGTCAAGAGTTGGCACGTTCTGGACGCGCATTTAGTGATAGCGCAGAACTTATCAGGGAGGAACGCGACAGATGACTCTCTATGTTGTAGATGCTTGTGTGGCAATAAAATGGTTTGTGTTGGAGATACATAACAAGGCTGCTTTACGTTTGCTTAATTCTGCTTATCACTTGCATGTCCCTAACTTTTTTCTATTGGAATTTGGTAATGTGATTGGCAAAAAATACCGACGTGGCGAAATTACCCTAGCGGAAAGTCACTTTATGATAAATAAGTTACAGGAGGCTTCATTAACTTGGCATGAAGATAACCAGTTGTTTCCAAAAGCTTTTGAAATAGCGAATGAAACACACCGCAGTCTCTATGATTGTCTTTATCTCAGTTTAGCAGTGTCGTTAGATGGACAGATGGTAACGGCGGATTCACGGTTTTATGAGGCCTTAAAAAATAGTCATTATGGGAACAGGTTGCTTTGGGTAGAAGATATCCCATAACACTTTGTTCCTTTGTTCCTATTCCTTTAATTAGACAAAGAATTGCTTTTACTTGATGCTCAAATTTCACAGCACATCTGCATAATAGGTTATTTTTTTATTGTCTCTCTCAAAAATCACGACAACTGTCAAATTGTTCTCGTTTGGCTAAAAGCTTTTTTCTCTGTTCAGATGTTAATTTTAATGGAATAGATTTCAAAATAGGGTAGGTAAATCAAGGTACACTTCAAGCAAACTATACTTAGCATCGTCATAAGGTCGCTATTATTGATTTTTTGACAGACAGCCAACAGCTAAAGCAGTTGTCTAAAAGCTCAAGTCACCTAAAGGTGACTAAACCTATCTCTAGCGAGATTTAGAGTGCCAAAAGCGCAAATTGACTTAGACTGTCCACTGTTATAATTTTCGTGTTTTGTTAGTCACCTTTAAGTGACTTAAGTTACGCGCAACTTTTGCGTGAAGTGAAAAATAGTTCTCTCACTTTTTATCCCCTTCAATAGGACTAGTGCAGGAAAGCGAAAATATCGAGACCCCCCAGCCAACAGCTAAAGCAGTTGTCTAAAAGCTTAAGTCACCTAAAGGTGACTACATCCACACAATCGTATTTATTAGCATCATTATTGTTATAAAGATATAATTACTATTCACAATTATAATTTGCGCTTTTTTGAAAGTATAAATTCATTTAAAGCTGCTCGTTTTAGCAAAAACGAGCTGCATGTTAGTCACCTTTAGGTGACTTGAGCTTTTAGACAACTGCTTTAGCTGTTGGCTAGGTGGCAGGTTGGCTGGGTGGTCTGGATATTTCCGCTTTCTTGCACTAGATTTTTACAAAAGGCAAAAGCGCAAATTATAACAGTGGACAGTATAAAGTTTGCACTCCAAGCAAACTAAATTTATGCCGCTACCGCTTCCTTTTCATAGCCGTATTCAGCGCGAATTTTATCAAATGCGGCCTGAATGTCTTGATCAAAATCGGGGTTGTCAATTTCGGCATTGCTCAATTCTGATTTTATACGTCGGGCCCGGGCTAAAATGGATAACTCAGAAAGTTGTTGTACGGGTACGCCGGCTTCTAGCAAGCTTACGCCTTCATGATAAATATTGAGCATTAAACTGAGGAGTCGCATTTGTTTTTTGGGTGAACAAAAACTGTCTATTTCATCTACGGCGCTTTGTTGTAAAACGCCTTCTCGAATGAGGGCGGCGCCTTCTAATACCCAACGTTGGGCTGGTGACAGGGCTTCGGGCCCAACCAGGTTGACAATACGCGCTAATTCGTCAGCATGGGCGAGTAATTTTAAGGCTTCATTTCGGTATTCTTGCCAGTGGCTGTCAATGTTTTCGGCCCACCATTGTTGAGCGGTGCTGACGTAATCTGAAAAGCTGTCATTCCAGTCTATTGAGGGATAATGGCGCGCATCAGCCAGTTCTTTCGATAAGGCCCAAAAGGTTTGTACGATTTCTTTGGTGTGGCTGGTAACGGGTTCTGAAAAATCGCCGCCGGGCGGGGAGACGGCGCCAATCAGGGTGACTGAGGCTTTTTGATTGCCTAAGGTGGTTACGCGCCCGGCCCGTTCATAAAATGCGGCGAGTCGGGAAGATAAATAAGCGGGATAACCTTCTTCTACGGGCATTTGCCCTAAGCGTCCACCTACTTCGCGCAAGGCTTCTGCCCAACGACTGGTGGAGTCGGCTACCATGACGACATCGTTGCCTAAGTCTCGATAATATTCGGCTATGGTGACACCGACATAAATAGAGGCTTCTCGTGCGACGACGGGCATATTGGAGGTATTGGCTATGAGCAAGGTGCGTTCCATCAAAGAACGGCCGGTGTGGGGATCGGTCAATTCTGGGAAGCTTTCTAAGATATCAACTAATTCATTGCCGCGTTCGCCGCATCCTACATAAATGACGATGTCTGCATTGGCCCAGCGGGCGATTTGTTGTTGTAACATGGTTTTGCCGGCACCAAATGGGCCGGGTACTGCGCCTTTGCCGCCTTTCAGTAAGGGAAAGAAGGTGTCTAGGATGCGTTGTCCGGTGATTAATGGCAATACGGCATGATCGCGGTTTTGATAGGGGCGGGGAGTACGCACTGGCCAGCGGTGAAACAGGCTTAAGCTTTTGATTTCGCCGTTATTTTGTTTGATTTGTGCAATTTCTTGCTCAATCGTATATTCTCCTGCATGAGCCAGTTCAACCAATTCTCCTTGACAATGAGGGGGTACCAAAATCGGATGGTTGATACTTGCCGTTTCTTGCACTTTGCCCAGTAAGGTTCCGGGGGTGACTTGCGTACCTAATGGCAAGCGATGATTAGAGCTAAAATCCCAGACGGTGTCACGCGATAAGGGTTCAACGTTTAAACCGCGACTGATATAATCGCCGCTTTCTGCAAAAATAGAGGCTAAGGGGCGTTGCACGCCGTCGAAAATTTGGCCTATCAGCCCTGGGCCTAATTCTACTGATAGGGAATGCCCTAGTGCTTGAACCGTTTCACCCGGCCGGAGGGATTCGGTGGATTCATATACCTGCACTGTGGCTTGTTCGCCTTCTAAACGGATGACTTCTCCCATTAAACCTAATTGCCCGACACGCACTTGTTCGCTGTTGCGAATACCGGGAAGTTGTACCGTGACAATAGGCCCGTTGATGGCAATGATTTCTCCAGTAACGTCAGACATTTATAGATTCCTTGTTGGGGTTGCAGAAGCAAACAATTGTGTCGTGATGACTTGATAGATATCGCTTTCTAAACGGGCAATCAAGCCTTCAAAAGTGTTATCTATACGAATCCTATCGGCTTTGTTGCGTACCAATAAGCCACCGGTGAAGGGCTGTGTACTGGTTGACAGGGTACACTGTTTTTCAGGTACGCATTCTTTGACGACGTCTTCCCATTGTGGCGCGAGTAAGGCATGATCATCTGCATTGACTTCAACCACTAATTCTTGATCTTCAAACAGGGAAACAGCATTTTTCAGGTACTGTTTTAACAGGTTGACATAGCTTTCTTCCTGTTGACTCAATTGTTTTAAATGTTCATGTAGTAGGCTCATGACGGATTGCAACAATGTCCAACGCAATTGATCTAATTCTGCCTGCATTTTGATTTCGCTGGCTTGGACACGACGACGATAGGCTTGTTCAGATGCGGCTTTGGCGATTTCCGTTTCGCGCTCTTCACGTTTGTTTAAACGTTTAGTCGCATCCGCTAAAATTTGTTCGTGTTTTTGTTGAGCCGCTGCAAGTTGATTGTCTGCGAGAGTTTGTGCCCGTTTACGAATGGCACTTTCTAATTGTTGAAGCTGGGTTTCGGTACTCATTTTTTTTGATCTTTGGCAGGTAGTTTTTTATGTAACTGTATTAAAAAAATAAAACGCAAGAGACGCAAAAGACGCAAGAGACGCAAGTGATTAAGAACGACAGATAGCGTCTTTAGCGTCTTTAGCGTCAAAGCGCGTTTTTTTTCTTTCAATGTCCCAAAATCAGTTAGCTTGGTTTGTCTAGCACGGAGGGCCCTAATACTCGTGCAACCAGTTCTTCGACTGCTGGACGATAGGTTTCTGGGGCACTCAGTGGGGGAATTTCTGTAATAATAATGCCGGCGGCCTCTGTGCGGGCCCGTAAAAAAGACGGGCCGGGTTGCTGAGTCAAGTTATCTTCAAGAAAAATTAAGGCTTTGTCTTTGTTTTTCAATAAATCTGACAAGGTGCTTTCAACTTGCTCAGTTGTGGCATTGGGAAAAATTTCAAAACCCAATAAGGCAAACCCTTCCGCTAAGGCATGACTGCCCATGAAAATCAGTCTCATCACAATTTCCCTAATAATAAAATACTGACAACTAGCCCGTAAATCGCAATCCCTTCTGCTAAGCCAAGATAGACTAATGTTCGTCCAAAGGTTTCGGGTTTTTCAGCAATGACAGCCAATGACGCTGCACCAACGGGGCCGACTGCTATGCCAGCACCGATGCTGGCAAAAGCGGTGGGTATTCCGATACCAATCATGGCTAAGCCTAAGCCTACGGTGATTTCACGAGCGGCCTCTGTCGCAACGGGTTCTGCCATCACCTCTTGAATACCCAAAAACAATAACCCCATTTGTGCTAAAACAAAAGTCAATAAATTGACAACCACTGTGCTTTTGAGCCAGCGCGGCCCATTGGCCCCTTGAGATAAGGGGCGTATTTCAAAATAAATTCCCATTGCAATAAGACCTAATAAACTTAGGGTCATGAGGGTAAGTAGCCAATACATATTGATTTAACTCCTGAAGTAAATGTTTATCACTAAAAACGGTAATTCGCAAGATTCAAATAATGATGATCTGATGCTTGTGAAATATTATAACCCATTTTTTCTGAGTATCAATTTCACATTTCACTTAACAAGTTTTTGCACGCAAAAAGTGGGTGCATTTCCAAAAAAAGTCATCAAGATAAATATTGAAGGCAAACCAAATTTATTTTGCGATAACTTGAGATGGAGTGCAAAATTTATTTTGCGATGGCTGCTTGATTGGAGTGCAAAATTTATTTTGCGTCGCAGCGACTGGAGTGCAAAATTTATTTTGCGTCGCAGCGACTGGAGTGCATGTTATTTTGCGAAGATGGTGGGCAAGTTCGTTTCGACTGGCGTCGAAACGAACTTACCCACCCTACATTTATATTTTTTGTTTTAATTGTCAAGCATTGTATGTGGGAAAATGTTCACAACGTTTGAGATAAACCTGTGCCGCTTTATCGTGCTGATTTATCGCGAAAACTTGTTCAAAAAGTATTTTAGCCTCATTCACTTCTTCTGAATGATAGAGTACAAAACCGAGTTCAAAATCCTCGCGTGTTTCATATTTTAAGTTCAAGCTTTCAGGGGGGTCCGCATCAAAAATTTCGTAAATCGTGACTTCCTCAGATTTTCCTTTGGGTATCACGGCATCAATGACTCGAATCTGATATGCCCATGGATCCGTTAATTTCAGATAGGTTTGCTCGGTAATTAACAATGCCGTATTGTAGATCTTGGTTAAGTCTTCAACACGAGAGGCTAAGTTGACGGCATCAGAAATCACTGTGCCTTCCATGCGATTTTCGCCCCCTACCGTGCCCAGCATGAGTGAACCTGTGTTGAGGCCAATACCAATTTTGATAATAGGCCGTCCTGGACGGCCGCGCGTCAGATTATATTGCGTTAATCGATTTAACATGCCAAGCGCAGCTTGCACGGCATCATCCGCATTGGGAAAGAGGGCCATAATGGCATCTCCAATATATTTATCAATAAAACCATTATGTTGAGCAATAATCGGTTCCATTCGAGTTAAATAGGCATTGATAAACTTAAAATTGTCTTGTGGAGTCATGTTTTCCGATAGTGAAGTAAACTCTCGAATATCAGAAAATAATATCGTCATTTCCTTTTCAACTTGATCTCCCAATTGAACTTCAAGAATGCTGTGTTTGTCTAACAAGCTTAAAAATTTTTTGGGTATAAAACGTTCATAAGCGGTGTTCAGTTCGTCAAGTTCTTGAATATAGCGCGTATGTTCTTTTTCGAGTTCTTGAGAATCCGTGAGGTGACGGATATAGGCAAAGTGGTATTCGGTACGGTGAGCTAGAGATATTTGAAGATGAGTTTTTATTCTGGCTAACAATTCTGGTTTAGAAACGGGTTTAGTCAGATAATCATTCGCACCGACATTCAAACCTTCTACGAGATCAGTGGTTTGATTTTTGGCTGTTAGCATCAAAATGGGTAGTACCGTGGGTGGAAAATGCTCGCGGATTTTTTGGCAAACTTCATACCCTGTCATTTCAGGCATCATGACATCCAGTAAAATCAAATCGGGTTTAAAAGCGTTTTCTTCTAATAATGCTAAGGCTTCTGGACCAGATGAGGCTTGAGTAATGG
>Ga0233403_10001258_pt1 | contig 11914 bp, 4 predicted proteins | sample Na_oxic_1_MG_FD_179866 | JGI IMG/M metagenome (GOLD analysis project Ga0233403, IMG submission 179866) | Seawater microbial communities from Saanich Inlet, British Columbia, Canada - Na_oxic_1_MG | ecosystem: Environmental > Aquatic > Marine > Inlet | place: Canada: British Columbia | collected...
CCGGTGTTCAAAGAAACTGGAATTTCATGAATACAATCGGCAATATTTTCGTCTAACCCAATCGGAAAACCTAAATTCATCGTGTCTATTTGTTCAACTTCACCAACAGCACGAATGACGAGCATTTCTTCATGCTGTCCGGTTAAAACCAGTTGTCCTTGTTGGTAGCTCAACAGAGCCAGGGTCATGTTTTTTTCGGCTTTCATCCGAAGGACGTTGTGATAAACCATTTGGTTAAGGGCCGTTAAAAACTTAACCGACTCCAGTTTTTGGTAACAGGCGAGCAACGTGCGAATTGAGGATTGCACCATAATGGCTAACACACCACTTTCTAAGCCATGCCCGGTGACATCGCCAATCCCAATGAACACCTGTCCATTTTGATAAAGCACATCGTAGTAGTCCCCACCGACTTCATCAGCCGGGTCCATAAAACCAGCGATATCTAAACCGTCAATCTGCTGAAGTTCCTGTTCAGTCGGTAGCAACATTTGTTGCAAGCGGCGTGAGACTTCTAATTCGGCACCCATACGGAGATTTTCTTCTCTCAGGCGTTTGATATTCAGATGCGTTTTAAGGCGAGCCAGCAGTTCATTCTTGGAAATGGGTTTCGTCAAATAATCATTCGCGCCGACTTCTAGTCCAATCACTAAATCTTCCACTTGGTTTTTAGCCGTGAGCAATAAAATCGGCAATTCAGATGGTGGGCAAGCGGGCGGTGAAATTTAGGTTTATATTGAGTTCATTGGCGCCCGCTTAGGAACGTGCATGAAATAATTAGGGCAACCATAAAGGATTGGGGGCAACCATAAAGGATTGGGGGCAACCATAAAGGATTGGGGGCAACCATAAAGGATTGCCCCTACAACATAATGTGACAATCCGTAGGGGTAATCCCTTGTGGTTACCCTCCAGTAATCCCTTGTGGTTACCCTCCAGTAATCCGTTGTGGTTACCCTCCAGTTGACTAAGGAACGCACACGAAAAATATTCATTAATAATTGGCTATTTCGTTATTATCAACGTTCCTTACCCACCCGACAACTAATCTGGGATGAAAAAAAGTCCTCAAAATCCCTGAAATTTAACACCCCAGTAGGGAACCCAAAAAAAAATGGCCGAGCAGTCCACCGTTGGGCTATTCTACCAATTAATTTTTTTCTCTCAGCTCAAAGACGGCTCAGATATTGACACTCTCCCGGTCTGCGGGTACCCCATGTTCTTGGAAATATTCACAGCGCTTTAAATAAATTAGGGCCGCCAGATCATGTTCATTCACCTGCAAGATTCTTTCAAAAAAAGGCATCGCATCATTAAACTCTTCCCAATGGTAAAGCACAAAACCTTCTTCAAAATCATTGCGTGTTGAGTCTTTCAATGCCAAAGTGGCCGGCAAGTCGGCATCATAGATTTCGTAAACGGTGATGATTTCTGATTTTCCGTTTATTTTCACCGCATCAATCACACGGATATGGTATTGCAACGGATCGTCTAGTTTAAGGTAAGTTTGTTCAGTGATTAATAACGGGGTGCCATAAATTTTGGTCAAGCTTTCAATACGTGACGCTAAATTGACGGCATCCGAAATCACGGTACCGTCCATACGATCTTTGCCTCCTATTGTGCCTAACATCAATGGACCGGTATTTAAGCCAATGCCAATTGAAATCGGCGGTAACTGTTCCAGTTGTCGTCGTTCATTGTACTGAGCCAATTTGGTTAACATGCCAATCGCACCACGCACCGCATCATCCGCACTGGTAGGAAAAAGTGCCATAATGGCATCACCAATATATTTATCAATGACCCCTTGATGTTGATGAATCACCGGCTCCATTTGGCTTAAATAGGCATTAATAAAATTAAAATTCTGTTGGGGGGTCATTTTTTCCGATAGTGAGGTAAAACCACGAATATCGGAAAACAAAATGGTCATTTCTTTGGCCACTTGATCGCCCAGTTGAACTTCAAGAACACTTTTTTTGTCCAATAGGTTTAAAAATTCATTGGGCACAAAACGTTCGTAAGCTTGGTTGAGCTGTTGGAGTTTTTTGGTGAATCTTTCTCGCTCTACTTCTGCCTGTTTGCGCTCTGTGATGTCTTGAAAGGCGGTGATGGCATAGATAACTTGTTGTTTCTCATCAAAAATAGGACTTCCCCACACTTCTACCGGAATGATTTGACCTTTTTGGTGAATTTCCATATCATCAATGTGGGCTGTTTTTCCCTGTAATGCTTGTACAATAGGCATTTTATCATAGGGATAGGGCTGATTTGTGTTAGCCAGATAAGCTTGATAAATGATCGAAAGTTGTTCAGTGGTCGCCGCTGTGACAACACCTTTGCCAAGTAATTGTTGTCCTTTTTGGTTAAAATAATAAATATTGCCATTGGTCTCAATTACGCCGACACCTACTGGCATCGCATCTAAAAACTGTGTGAGCCGGTTTTCTCTCATTTCAAGCTCTTCATTGAGTTTCTGCAAAATTTCCTGCGCCTGTTGGTGCTTAATGACTTGAGTTTTGAGTTTGAGGGTTTCTTCTCTGGTTCTACGAGCTTGGGCACCGATACGGGATAAGGTGAGCAGCCCTATCACCAAAACTACCCAGAGTGTGCCGATCACGGAAAATATGATGTTGCGTAAATTGTTTAAGGCATGAAACAGATAGCGTTTATCAATAGAAATATAGACTGTCCAGCCAACATAATCCACCTTTGCGGAAACTTCCACCCATTCAGAGAGATGATGTTGTTGATTAAATTGTGTTAAATCCTCTATTGTTAAATCCAGAATACTCGTTGGAGTCATGCCGCGTTCGATGGCAAATTCCAGCAACATTTTTTCATAAGGATGAACAAAAATAGCCCCTTGAGCGGTGGTGACATAAACAATGCCATTCTGGTTCAGATTGGTTTTGCTGATATAGTCACGTAACAGAGGAAGAACCATATCAACAGTGACAACGCCAGTCAATTGATGATCACTGTCATAAAAACCTTGTGAAGCACTCATGTACACCAAGTCGGTATCAAAATAGGGTTCAGTGAAAACTGGGCTGCCACCACCCTGTTTGCCAGCAATATACCAAGCTTGTTGATGAAAGTTATATTCCGGCGTTGTCCATTCATAAGTCAGCACGGGAGGAGCATTGATAGAGATTCCTTGGTGAACATAGGGTCCAAAATAACGTTCGGTTGGTGAAAATACATAAGGTTCAAACCAGGCTCCGATACCATAAATCGTTTCCTTGGGGGCTGATAACAGAATTCGTTCTAACAATATTTCGACTTCACGCGGATTTCCTCGCAGCGGTGCAATCAGGGAGGAAGTGGATTGAGCCAGTTGTTGGGCACTGACGAGGTAAGTTTCAATGCCATTGGCCACATTTTTGGCTCGGTTTTCGAGAGTTAAAATGGCTTCATTGACTAATCGGTTTTCCCTAATCTGATAAAAACCAACCAATCCGATGGTCATAAAAATAACGCAGATAACCAGTACCATTGAAATAATGGAAAAGCGTTCAGTGTTGTTGGAATTGGGTGTGATTGGTGTCATATCAATTAAAAAGAGGGTATAAGAAATATTCTTCAAATAGATTCATTTTTTAAAATGGCAACCATAAAGGATTGCCCTACCTCATTGGTGTTCTTGTGGGGGCAATCCGTTGTGGTTAGGTTAATCCTACGAGGCGGCTTGATAAAAACGATAACAGCCTTTACCAGCATGTTTGGCTTGATACATAGCGGTGTCGGCATATTGAACTAAAGTATCAATCTCTTTACTATCACCCGGATATACGCTAATACCAATACTCGCTGAAATCTCTATCTCATGTCCAGCTACCTGAAACGGCTGCTGTAAACATTGCACAATCGATCCCGCCACGTTGCCGGCATCTAGTGCCGTTCTCAGAGTGTTTAAAATCACCGTAAATTCATCGCCTCCTATGCGTGCTACCGTATCCGTTTCTCGCACACTGGATTGTAAACGTTCGGCGACACTTTGCAGAAGCTGATCACCCAGGGCATGTCCTAAGTTATCATTGACCGGTTTAAATCCGTCTAAGTCGATAAATAATAAGGCAAAGAGTTTTTTATGGCGCTTAGCCCGGGTTTTGGCTTGTAACAACTTGTCATGGAATAACAAACGATTGGGCAATCTGGTTAATGAGTCATAATTAGCGAGATAGCGAACTTTTTCTATGTTCTCTTGCAAGCTAGAAATATCCGTTAATATTGCCATGTATTGTACCAATTCACAGTGTTCATTAGTGATAGTGGAAATAGATAACCAAGCCACATAAACTTCTCCTTTTTTTTTCCGATTCCAAATTTCTCCCTGCCAATGCCCAGTCTTATTGACACTGTCCCACATTTGTTGATAAAAATTTTGATTATGTTGCCCAGAAGCTAAACAACTGCTTGATTTGCCATACACCTCATTAGCACTGTAGCCGGTGATTTTGCTAAAGGCGGGATTGACGCGCACAATTTTATTTTGCGAATTTGTCACAAAAATACCATTCGCCGAAGTTTCAAAAACGGCAGCGGTTAAACGTAAATCTTGTTCCGCTTTTTTTTGTACCGTGATATCTTCAATAAGCCAGATGGAGCCTTGCTCTAAATCGTTGGCATTCACTGCTTTGCCTACCATCCTCGCCCAGAAGGTGTTGCCGCCTTTGGTTCTCATTCGGTTTTGAGCATTATATTCTTCGCCCAGTGATAAACGTTGATAAGCCCGTTGCGCCATCTGCTGATATTCTTGTCTATTAGGATAAATGGTATAAAAAGGTAAACCAGATAGTTCATCAGAATCATAGCACAGTAACGATTCTAGCTTGTGGTTGACTCGGACAAAAATGCTGTTTTTGACATAGGCAATACCAATGACACTATTATCTAAAATCGTTTCAAGTTCGGCTATGGCTTCCTTGAGTTGAAGTTCTAGTTGGTAACGTTTGGTAATATCAATGGATATACCAATCACCCCAATCACTCGCTGCTCTTTATCCAGTAGCGGCGTTAATTTGGTTTCAAGTGCGGCCTCTGGTAAAGTCATCACATGAGTGGTGCTTTCCCCGGCTAGGGTGCAGCGTATGTCTTTTAGATAGTTGGGCATATGGGCAAAAGCTTCAAAAATAGATTGTCCTACTAATTGATCATCTGTTAAATGAAAGAGTCGGAGTGCTTTTCCACGTATAAAGGTCAAAATAGCTTGATTATCAATCGCAAACAAAATCACCGGGGCGGCACTGCTCACCAGACGCAAGCGTTCTTCACTTTGACGAAGTGCTTCTTCCGCCTGTTTACGTTTGGTAATGTCACGTCCAACTCCTTGGTATTCAATCACTTGTCCGTTTTCATCAAACAAGGCTCGAAAAAACCACTGTTGCCAGCGTGCGGTGCCGTTTGGCAGGGTGATACTGTGTTCGGTAATCGCCACCGGTTGCGTTGGCGTGACACGAGCTAATGATTTCTTAAGAGAGCGCTGCTCATTTTTGGACCAGAAGGAAATAAAAGAATAGCCCACTAATTCGTCTTCGCGCTTACCAAAATAACGACAATAAGCTTGATTAACAAAAGTTAAGGTACCCTCTGGCAGATAGCGACAAACTAAATCGGTTTGATGCTCAACAATAGCGCGATAACGCGCTTCACTCTGTTTTAAGGCTTCTTCCTGTTGTTGACGTTCCGTGATATCAGTACCAACCGAGAGTACCAAAACTTGACCATCACTTTGTACAAAAGGTTTTTTGATGAGATGAAAAACACGCGGCTGTCCGTCAACAGAGTGGTAAGTTTCTTCAACCGTGATTTCATGCTTATGTACAATCACTTGTTGTTCAGTTTTGGAATATAATTTTCCAATCGGTTCAATAAGTTCTAGTGGTTCCGTTGGTTTGGTATGATTAATGAGTTGCTGAATATTGAAGCCTAAAAAATCAGCAACGGCTTGATTGACAAATATAAAGTGACCCAAATAATCTTTGATAAAAATCAAATGAGGCACTGAGTCCACCACTAAACGGATAAACGCTCGGCTGCGCTGGATTTCTTCTTCGGTCTGTTTTTGTTCAGTGATGTCGCGGGTAACAACATACATGGTTTGCTGTTCTACCAACGGGTAGACATTCCATGATAGCCATTTGTAGGTACCATCTTTACATAAATAGCGATTTTCAAACCCAAAAACCTTTTTTCCTTGAGTCAATTGCCGTATGGTTTCTACAGAAGAAGCCCGATCTTCTGGATGCACCAAAGAGATAGCTGATTTTTCCAACATTTCGGCTTTAGTCCATCCCAAAGTTCGCTCCCAAGCGGCATTGATTTCTTTGAATGACATGTCAAAACCAATGATAGATTGTAAGTCCAGTGATAAATTAAATAAGCGGTTACGTTCAAGTTCTAAGGATTTACGCTTAGTCAGATCGGTAATCGTAATGATTTGAAAGCGTTGCCCATCGGGTTGTGTCAAAAAACCTTTGGTAAAACTGATATCTAGGTAACGCCCGGCTCTGTTTAGGATACGCCATTCGCCTTCGTTTTCTAAGTTAGGCACTTCATCGGACAAAGCTTGTTGTTCAATCAGTTGTTTTTCCGGTTCGGTTGACCAAACGCTGGTGAACGGTTGCCCCAGCAGTTCTTCCTCACGATAGCCGATCATTTCACAATAGGCTGGATTAACGCGCACCAACTGCCCTTGTTCATCGATCACACATAAGCCAATCTTGGTGACATCAAAAATAGCTGAAAGTAAGGCTTCTCGTTCTTGTAAAGCTTCTTCAATACGTTGGCGTTCAGTAATATCTACATAAGTACCTACCATGCGATAAGGTTGGTCATTTTCGTCCCACAACGCCGATGCTCGTGCGACTACCCAACGATAAATCCCATCTCGGTGGCAGACGCGATAAAGGCATTCATAACGAGGAATGCGCTGATCTAAATAAGCTTCTATTTGTCCCCACATTTGGGTAAAATCGTCCGGATGCACAAACCGGCACCAGTCATCGAGATGGTTATTAATTTCATGTTCATCATAACCAAGCATCTGTTTCCAGCGTGGTGATAAATAAATTTCATTGGTTTTTAAGTTCCAATCCCACAAGCCATAATTAGAACCTTGTATTGCTAATTCAAGACGTTCTTCCCGATCACGCTGGAGTTGTTCGGTGTTTTTTTGGGCGCAACCGTGGGTGGCAACGGCGTAGTAAATTCGCCCAGGTGCCGTGTTGTCAAAATCGTTTTTTTCATCCTCATTGCCTTTTTCAGAACTGTTATGCTTCTCTTTGGTAACTGAGGAAATGGGAGAATTGGGAACAGCACTGATTTCCCAATGGAGCCGGTGATAATGATCGGTACCCTCGCGCCAACGATTGGAAAAGCTGACATGTGTCAACCGAGAAATAGAGTGTTTGTTGCTTTCCGAGGGTATTTCGATGTTCAAAGGTTGTTTGTTGTTAGAAAATGGCATACTGATACCCAATTGTGCTAATTGGTTTATACTATTGATTTTATCGTCCGAATGCACCCAGCTCAAAAAATGGCTTTGTTCAATGTCGCTGCGGACGATATTAAACTGATTTTCCCAAGCCGGATTCAGTTGCACAATCATGCCTTCAGCATCTAACACACACATCAGTGCGGAGGAAAAGAGAAAAAAATCGCCAGGGGCGGGGGGGGAATTTGAATTATTATTCATATTATTCTCCAATGAGCGGGCAACCACAAGGGATTGCCCTGATACCAATTATTTTGCTGAAACGATTATTTTCGTGCAAGGTGCGCCTTGCACTCCTGGTAATTAATTAAGGTTCACTGATAACCGCTTCAGTGATTCTGAGGACTTCTTCAAGACTGGTAATCCCTTGATAAGCTTTAATCAAACCATCATCTTGGAGGAAACGAAAACCTTGTTTGGCGGCTAATTGACGCATGGAAATCGCACTGGAGTGATTTAAAATCAAAGTTTGCATTTCCTGACTGATATACACCATTTCATAAATACCAATGCGCCCTTGATAGCCGGTATTTTGGCACTGAGAGCAGCCCTTTGCTTGTTTCCACTGTGCAGGTTGCGCGGCGAATTCGGAAGGTAGTATGGTTTGAATTTTGGTTTGTATCTCAGCCGGCACGGTAGTCGGTTCGGCACAAGCTGGGCACAAGCGGCGTACTAAGCGTTGTGCTTGCACCGCCTGTACTGACGTTGCCACTAAAAAAGGTTCTATTCCCATATCAATCAGACGAGTGAAGGCACTGATGGCATCATTGGTATGTAAAGTCGATAACACCTTATGTCCGGTGAGAGCGGCTTGTATGGCAATTTCTGACGTTTCACGATCACGGATTTCACCTATCATAATCACATCTGGGTCTTGGCGCAAAATGGATCGTAATGCGTGTGCAAAAGTGTAGCCAATGCCACTATGTGCTTGGACTTGGGTAATACCTTTTAATTGATATTCGACCGGATCTTCAACCGTGATAATTTTCTGGCTACGATTATTGACGGCATCAAGGGTGGCATACAAAGTGGTCGATTTACCGGAGCCAGTAGGTCCGGTCACTAAAATAATGCCATGCGGTTCGCTAATCCATTGATTAAAAAGGCGATAATGGTCAGGTGCCATGCCTAATTTTTCTAAGCGACTGGCTTGGCGTTCTTTAGGCAATAAGCGCATGACGATGGATTCGCCATGTATGCCAGGTAAACCGGACACCCGAATATCTAAATCCTGACCACTCACTCTGGTATTTAGGCGACCATCTTGTGGTAAGCGGCGCTCGGCAATGTCCATTCCTGAAATCAATTTGATGCGTGAGGCAATGGCGTTAAAACGTTCTTTAGGTAAGTTGAGATGTTCATATAAAATGCCATCGATCCGATAACGCACAAAAAAGGTATGTTCCTCCGGTTCAACATGTACATCCGAGGCACGTTGATCGACGGCTTGGGATAGCATATTATTAACAAACTCAACAACTGGGGCACCTTCAGCCAGTTCGCGCAAGACGTTGACATCATCACTGTCACCAAAATTATCACTGGTGTTGGCTTTCGCCAATAAGTCAAGAACCCGATCTAAATCTTGGTTGCGGGCTAAATACCAAACAATTGTTTTATCAGCAAAGACATTATAAAAAACTTCATGGAGCGTATTGGACAACGGACTACGAGCAATGCAATGTAAACAATTGTCAGAAGTTAGAAAAGCCACAACTTCTTGATCCAACCACCAATCTACATCAATGCCAGACTGTTCAATGCTGTTGAGTAACAGATTAACTTCTAACGGGATGTTGTGACTCTCCATCACTGGCAAATTGAGTTGTTTAGACAACACTCTCAACAGATTATCTTCAGATACGGCTCCCATACGAATCAGCACCGCTCCCAAAAGTCCTCCAAAGCGAGCTTGAAATTCAAGGGCACGTTGTACATCTTGCTCAGTGACAAAACCGGCCTCAATAAGCATTTCACCTAAGCGGGGTTGAGAGGCGGAAGACGTTTGAATGATATCATTAGTAGACATAAGGTATAATTATTAATTATTCAAATTGGAAATTTTTTTCAAGCTATTTTTTGGAATTTTGCAAGTAGTTTATAATTTAATTTTTTTAAATTAAGAGGGACTTGCAAAACTCTTGATCGAACGGCGAACATGATTACACGGATTTAAGGATTTTCAGGCTTAATATTTGAAATATTCTATAATCAGAGCCTCTTGCAAAACTCCTGAAAGGCGAACATGATTACACGGATTTAAGGATTAACCGGATTAATATTTGAAAGAGAGGAACTGGCAAAATTCCAGGATAACTTAATAAATCAATGACTTATATGCTATTAGTGGTTCTGAAGTTATTGATTTATAGCGGCACGGTCTGAGTTTGGCAAATCCCTATCCGGTTAATCCTTAAATCCGTTTAATCTTGTTCGCATTTCTTCCAGGAGTTTTGCAAGTTCCTCTCTTTCAAATATTAATCCGGTTAATCCTTAAATCCGTGTCATCTTGTTCGCCTTTTGTTTATACTCAAGAGTTTTGCAAGAGGCTCAACTTTAATAAAAAAATTTATAACCTAATAAACTTGCAAAAATCCGACACGCAATTAATTAAAAATCATAAAATATTTCAAATAGGAATCCTGAAAATCCTGAAATCCATGTAATCATGTTCTAACCAATTTAATTATAATCTATTGAAAAATAACGTCAAACTATCGTAATAAGGATTTATCTTGAAAAGTATAGGTATTATTGTGCTTAATTGGCAGGGGTGGCGAGATACATTAGTTTGTTTGGATTCATTACGATCTCTGGTACAGAAAGTGCCAATATCTCTCATTGTCTGCGATAATGGCTCAAGTGATGACTCATTTGCCCAAATTTTAAATTGGGCACAACAATATTATACGTCATCGGAGATGGCTGTATTTGATTTGGGAAAAGAAGGAGTGAGGGGCAAGGAGCAAGAAGGAGTGAGGAGCAAGGAGCAAGGAGTTAGGAGTCTAGGCGGTTTAGGAAAAACCGGAAATCATTCAAAGTTCCAAGAAAAATGGCCTAGTATAAATAATATAAATAATATAAATACCAATCACCCATTGCCCTTTGTCCTAATTCAAACCGGCGCGAATCTGGGATTTGCCGGGGGCAATAATGTTGCCATTCGCTACGCCCTGACGACTCAACAGTATGAGTATTTGTGGCTGCTCAACAATGATACGGTGGTGGATGCGAACGCGTTATCGGCTTTATATGAATATGCCGCTCTTCATCCTCAAATCGCTCTGTTAGGGAGTACGGTGGTTGATTATTATCAACGCGACCGGGTGCAATGTGCCGGCGGATGCCGCTATTGGCCATTGTTGACGATTTTTAAACCGGTGTTTGGTGGACAACCTGTTAGCTGGGTTATGCAATATAATGTACCTATCCGTCTTGATTATGTGTTTGGTGCAGCGATGTTTTTAAGGGTAGCAGCGGCGCAAAAGGTTGGCTTATTAAATGAAGAATATTTTTTATATTATGAAGAACTTGATTACAGCCAACGCCTCAAACCGCAAGGATATCAAATTGGCTGGTGTCAAAAGAGTTTGGTGTACCATAAAGGCAGTGCCAGTATTGGCAGTGTGCGCGAAAACAAGCAACTGGCGAATTACTATGAAAACTTAAGCACACTCAAATACACGGCCAATTTTTATCCACGTTGGTTACCATTGGTGATGCTATCGCGGTTTGTGGGCAAATCGTTTGCTTTAATCAGCCGACGAGATTTTTACTTATTTGCTCCGTTATTTAGGGCATATCGGGATTTTATGGCATAAGTAGGTACGCAAAAGTTTATTAACATTTTGTCGGGGCTGGGTGGGCAGCAAAAACACGCTACCCACCCTACAAAATGTTAAAAGATTTATGCGTACCTACATACCATTTATAAATTTTTCAAATGTTCAAAAAATTAAGGTTTTGAAAATTTTGGCAATTCAAATAATGAAGACTCGAAGTTAAAGGCGGCTACTCCTGCTCAAATTTTCATGAACTTAATGAAAAATATAAATTTTTAACTTCGTAAGTATTTGAATTAAATATAAAATTATTTTCCATACCCATAGCATATTTAGTGAAGACTGTTGTCCCATTTTAAAAAATTAATTATTTTATAATCAAAAACTTATATTTAATATGAGCGGGAGTAGCTGGTTTTGGTCTTATGAGCCTCTTGCAAAACTATTTTTGAAAGTTTCCTTTAGTGTAACCTCTTGCTCTTAAAATTCAACCCCTATCGGGGTTGTCCCAGGTTTCACCTGGGGGTGAAAGCAAGAGGCGAGTGGGGTTATTCTTTTAACAATATCAACCCCGTAGGGGTTGAACGTGAATAGCCCCAGGTGAAACCTGGGGTTTTGCAAGAGCCTC
>Ga0233403_10001259_pt1 | contig 11914 bp, 7 predicted proteins | sample Na_oxic_1_MG_FD_179866 | JGI IMG/M metagenome (GOLD analysis project Ga0233403, IMG submission 179866) | Seawater microbial communities from Saanich Inlet, British Columbia, Canada - Na_oxic_1_MG | ecosystem: Environmental > Aquatic > Marine > Inlet | place: Canada: British Columbia | collected...
AACACAAATGGGAAAAGGGCAAATCGAATTTGAACAAAATGAATTTCTCTTTAAACGTGGACATGAAACATACGCCATGTCTCAAACAGCAGAAGGCATTAAAAAAATCGGTATTTTGGAAAGACTGATTCGTAACAAAATGCTCAATACCCGTTCTATGCTTTTTTTGGATGAACCGGAAATGAATTTGCACCCACGGGCAATTGTCACTTTGGTAGATGCCTTGTTCCAAATGGCTAAAGCGGGCATTCAAATTTATCTGGTGACTCATAGCTATTTCGTTATCAAGCGTTTTGAATGGTTAGCACGAAAACACAATGAATCTATCCCATTATGCTCTCTTTCGCGCAGCCAAAACAACGAGATTTCTGCCAAGTTCCATAACTTACGGGATGGTATGCCATCCAATCCAATTATAGAAGTTTCCATTGAATTGTATGAACAAGATGTCCTATTGGATTTTGAATGATGACAAGTTACTACGAATCAGGCTTAAAAATTAGCTTACCTTCAGACGAACATTTTCGGTTTCAAGATTGCAAAGCTTATAAACCTCTATCTGGACAGAATCTGAAAGAAATGGATTTTGGCTGGTGGCAAGCTGAAAAAAACACCTTATGCCTGATAGAAATAAAAGATTATACCCATTTAACGCCTACAGAACGTTTGCCAGCACATTTGCTGAATACGTTTATAAACAAAGCAACAGATAGTTTACTCATGTTGGCGACAATGTGGGCAAAAATCGGCAAAGGTTTCGAATTGAGTTCATGTTTGCCCTTACCCGTTCAACAGTTTCCATCTCATTCTCCAGAAAAATTAAGGTTAAAGCTTTTCTTTATCCTTAAAATTGATAAAGTTATCTTTAGAAGTCAATTGGGCATTCTGAAAGATGAACTCAATGATCGTCTTCGTGGTAGAGTCGCTTTGTTTAACGTGAGACATGTCTCCTTACTTGATCATCTCACTGTGATAAACAACAACCTGTTACCGATTCAAGAGAATTAACGGGCTATATACTTATACTTAGCACCGTCATATAATAACGACTTATTGACATCTAACGGCCAACAGCTAAAGCAGTTGTCTAAAAGCTCAAGTCACCTAAAGGTGACTAACCCAATATATCCATATAAATTTTAAATGTATTTACAAAAAGCGCAAATTATGGCGGTTGGCAGTATAAAGCAGTTGTCTGAAAGCTCAAGTCAGGTGGTGGTGACTAACCAAATACGAAAAATATAACGGTGGACAGTATAAGATTTTCAGAAATTTGAAAAAGTGTCTCAATGGAAGGTACCCAAATAGAACACAGAGCATCAGAATAAATCAGCGTCAATCATGACAAATCAGCATTTAGCGAACCTAAATGTGAAATATCAGCGTCCTATCAATAAATAAACACAAAAAATGCCATGTTACTGAGTGAATTATTAACCCTGAAACTGCCTACTTCTTCTAACCCTCAAATAAACGGTTTAGCCCTAGATAGTCGCAAAGTGCAACCTGGCGATCTGTTTTTTGCCTGTCAAGGTACACAAACGCATGGCGAAATCTATATCGACGCGGCCTTAAAAAACGGTGCCATTGCCATCCTGAAAGAAGCACCTACCACGCATTTTGAAATGCTGGCTGGCAAGATACCTTGTTTTGCACAACCGAATCTCTCTCAACAACTGGGCGACATTGCCGCACGATTCTATGGCTACCCCTCACATCACCAGCACGTTATCGGTGTCACGGGCACCAATGGCAAAACCTCTGTCACACACGCCATTGCTCACCTTTTACACACTGAAAATCAGCCTTGTGGGCTACTGGGTACCTTGGGCTATGGGATTTATGGCCAATTACAACCCGCTTCTCGTACCACACCTGATGCCATTCAATTACAAGCCTTATTGGCCCAATTATATACGCAACAGGTACACAATGTGGTGATGGAAGTGTCTTCTCATGCTTTAGCCCAAGATCGCGTTCAAGGCATCCAGTTTGAAACCGCCGTCTTAACTAATTTAAGTCGCGATCATTTGGACTATCACCACACCATGACAGCATACGGCAATGCCAAACTGCGATTATTCACTTGGCCCCATTTAAAAACAGCCATCGTCAATCAAGATGATCCTTTTGGAAAAATCGTTTTGGCTAATCTACCTAAAACGGTTAACCCACTCACTTACAGTCTTTCTGACAAAACCGCCGATATTTATGCCCAAATACAGGCCTACCATACACACGGTTGTACTCTCACTATTCAAAGCTGCTGGGGAGAAGGCGATATTGACAGCCCTTGGTTTGGAGAATTTAACGTCAGTAATCTCCTAGCCGCACTTGCTGTACTGCTCAACATGGGCCTACCCTTTTCAGAATTGCTCAACCAATTGAACAGCTTACCCACCGTGCCCGGCCGTATGGAACGATTAGGCCAACCCCATCAACCCACTGTCATTATCGACTATGCTCACACACCCGATGCTTTAGAAAAAGTTTTGTTAACATTACGCCAACATTTAAAGCCAAACGAAAAAGCGTTCAATGAAAAAGAGGATAATAATCATATACTTACCCATCAACTCTGGTGTGTATTTGGCTGTGGCGGTGATCGTGATCGGGGCAAACGTCGCTTAATGGGCGAAGTGGCACAACATCATGCCGACAAAATCATCATCACCGATGACAATCCACGTCATGAAGCGTCTCAAGCGATTATCGACGACATTCTGGAAGGTTGCCCAACCCCGACAGCCGTGATACCCGAACGTGAACAAGCGATTCGCCATGCCTTGCAACACGCAACCGCAAACGATATTGTGCTTATTGCTGGAAAAGGGCATGAAACGTATCAAGAAATAGGTGATCAGCGTTTTCCCTTTAGTGATAGGGCATTAGCCCTACAAATCACAAAATCAGCGTGAATCATGACAATCAGCGTCATCTGCGTTCTATCATGTCACAAGAAGTGAATAGTGATAACTGATAACTGATAACTGATAACTGAAAATATGATAAAACTCACTTTAAACGAAATCGCACCGGCCCTTGAAGCAACGCTTATAGGGCAAGATACACCATTTACAAATTGCAGCATTGACACCCGTACTCTTAAACCCGGATCACTTTATATCGCTATACTGGGTGAACGGTTTGACGGCCATGATTTTGTCAACGCGGCACAAGAAAAAGGAGCCGCTGCGCTCCTCGTTTCACGAGAAATCAACTCTGATTTACCCACTTTACTGGTGCCCGATACCAGAATCGCTTTAGGCAAATTAGCCCGCTTTTGGCGGCAACGCTTTGATTTACCCATAGTCGCGATCACAGGAAGTAATGGCAAAACCACAACCAAGGAAATGCTTCGCGCTATTTTTACACAACAACTGGCTTCCAACGGCGAAACCGCTCAGGTGCTTGCCACTGACGGTAATTTAAATAATGATATTGGCGTACCCTTAACGCTCTTTAATTTAGAAGCCACACATCGCTATGCCGTTATTGAAATGGGGGCGAATCATCCCGGTGAAATTGCTCACCTCACCCATATCGCACAACCCACTTGTGCTACCATCACACAATGCGCCCCGGCCCATCTTGAAGGCTTTAAAACCGTTAAAGGCGTTGCCCTTGCCAAAAGCGAAATCTTTTCACACTTTAAAACCGCAACCAGTACCGCCATCATCAATAATGACGATGCTTATGCCAACCTCTGGCAGGAAATCGCAGCCCCTTACCCGATTAGCACTTTTGGTTTAGACAAGCCAGCCGATATCACAGCACAGGCTATACAACTCAATCAAGGCAGCAGTGATTTCACTTTGATAACACCACAAGGGAGTCTGCCCATTCATTTAGCCCTCGCAGGGCGACACAATATCATGAATGCTTTAGCAGCCAGTGCGTGTGCTTTAGCTTGTGGCTGTGTACTCGACGCGATTCAAGACGGTTTACAAAACATGCAGCCCGTCAAAGGCCGTTTACAACAGTATGCAGGTATCAATAACAGTACCTTGATTGACGATACCTATAATGCGAATCCCACATCACTCAAAGCCGCCCTTGATGTATTACACAATACCCAATCCCCACGCTGGCTGATACTCGGTGACATGAAAGAACTGGGTGAACAAGGCATTGAATTTCATCAAGAAGTGGGACAATATGCGCGGGAAATGGGGGTAGATCGCCTTTGGGCGATTGGCGAATTAAGCCGTCACGCGGCTAACCGTTTTGGCGAAGGCGCGAAACATTTTAGCGATCATCAAGACTTGATTCAAAGCCTACAGGCAGAATTACCCGCTCAGGCTACCCTTCTCATCAAAGGATCACGCGGAATGCAAATGGAAAAAGTCGTTCAGGCGCTACACTACAAAAATCCGAGTACTTAATCTCTGTGGTACTCTGTGGTACTCTGTGCTCTCTGTGTTGAAAATGTTGCGTTAAAAACGCATCACAGAGTTCACAGAGTTTCACAGAGTTTCACAGAGTAACCAAATCAAAGTTCTATCTTGATCTGTCTCTCTGTTTGAAAACATCATTTATGGAGAAAGAATATTATGCCTATTTAATTTGGGCACCTTTTTAATTGCATTAACAACGCTCGCTTTAGAAATCACTTTAACACGCTTATTGAGTGTCATCACTTGGTACCATTTAGCCTTCTTTGCCGTGGCAACCGCCATGTTAGGAATGACAGCCGGTGCCGTAACCGTTTACCTGAAACCCAATTGGTTTACGCCTGAAAAACGTTCTCTTAACGTTGCCAAAGCCGCTTTGGGTTATGCGGTAGTGACACCTATCTCATTGATTATTCTCTGTTTTACACCAATCGTTTTTCAATTCTCCTTGAGCGGCTTCTTGATGTTGATCATCGCAACAACGGCCTGTTCAGTGCCATTCTATTTTTCCGGTATCGTCATCACTGTCGCTTTAACCCAATATTCACTTCCCATCGGTAAACTCTATGCCAGTGATCTCATTGGCGCGGCACTCGGTTGTTTACTTGTTTTAGGCGGGCTTGAGATTTTGGATGCCCCCAGTTTGATTTTGCTTTGTGCCGCGATAGCTGTCTTATCGGCTTTAAGTTTTGCTGGGCAACACTCCCTGAAACTGCGTTATTGGGGAATCGGGTTATTGATACTTCTGCTCGGTGCCACCTTGTTTAATGCCACTACCGGTAGCCTATATCCTTTTGTAGTCAAAGGCAGAATTGAACAGAATCAGTATTTGTTAGACAAATGGAATTCGTTTTCTCGCATCGTCGTTTTTAATCGTTTGAATGAAGCGCCTAAATTACTTTGGGGAGAAAGCCCAGTCGCGCCTAAAAAAATTTTACCAATACATTATATGACGATAGACGGCGAAGCCGCTACCGGTGTTCAAAGATTCTCTTCTCCTGAAGACATTGATCATTTGCGTTTTGATCTCACCAATATCGCCTATTATCTCCGGCCCAAAGGCGGAGCCTGTATTATTGGAGTCGGTGGCGGGAAAGATTTACAAAGTGCGATTGCATTCGGCCATCAAAAAGTCATTGGCATTGATGTCAATCCCATTTTTATTGACTTATTACAAAATGAATTTAGAACATTTGCCGGCCTCGCTGATCATAAAGCCGTCACCTTTGTTGTCGATGAAGCCAGAAGTTATTTATCCAGAACCTCTGATCACTATGCCATCATTCAAATGTCATTGATAGACACTTGGGCCGCCACCGGTGCCGGCGCATTTTCGCTATCTGAAAACGCATTGTATACCGTAGAAGCGTGGCAAACCTTTTTTAATCGACTCACAGACGATGGCATCTTTACCGTTTCCAGATGGTATGATGCCGATAATCTTGGCGAAACAGGCCGACTGGTTAGCTTAGCCGTCGCTTCACTCCTAGAATCCGGTATCACCCAACCCGCCGATCACCTTGCCATGTTCGCGATAGGTAATCTCTCTACCCTGCTTGTCAGTAAACAACCCTTTACTAATCAAGAACTTACCCAATTAAAACAGATCAATACCGATTTAGCCTATCAGCTGATCATGATGCCCAAAACACCCCCACATCATGACACCTTAAAAGAGATCATCTCCGTATCCTCATTAGCCGAGCTTCGCAACGTTATAGCCGATAAACCCTTGAATTACGAACCGCCTACTGATGAGAATCCCTACTTTTTTAATATGCTCAAATGGCAAACACTCTATCCCGCCCTCCAATTACAGGCAGGCGCGAATGCGGGCGTTATCGGCGGCAACTTACACGCCACCCTCACCTTAATCAGCCTGATTGTCTGCCTATTCTTACTCACGCTGATCACGATTATCGTACCGCTACTGTTCAAAACGCTAGGGCAAGCAGGGCAACCACAAGGGGTTGCCCCTACTGATGTCTTTCATGCTTTAGGGAAACGCTATATCCTAATTAGTGCCCTATACTTTTCCTTGATAGGAGCCGGATTTATGTTTGTAGAAATCGCCCTGATTCAAAGACTTTCCGTATTCTTAGGGCATCCCACTTACGCACTCGGCATCTTACTGTTTACCCTGATAGCGAGTACCGGCATAGGGAGTTTATTAAGCGAACGCTTACCCTTAACGCGCCCCCCTTGGCTCTATCTGTATCCCATCGCCCTGATATTAGCCCTCATCCTGACACAAAACTATCTTCCCCCGCTGATATCCAGTTTAATCACCAGCCCGATGTCCAACAAAATCATCTTCTCCATCATCCTCATATTCCCCTTAGGGATACTAATGGGCTTCTTTTTTCCGACCGGAATGCGATTAGTGAAAGCCATGAACGACAATCAAACCCCGTGGTATTGGGCATTAAACGGCATTTTTGGCGTACTGTGTTCAGCACTGGCCGTCTTTATCTCAATTTACTTCGGCATCTCCACCAACTTTTATATCGCCTTATTGTGCTACACCGCCATTCTGTTCTGTCTTTATGCATTAAACAAAGCCAGGTTGGCAAATGAGCAATGAGATTTTGATTGATTTAACGTTCGATGCGCGAAGCGTGAGATTTTATCTCACGCCAAGTCGCGAAGGCGCAAAACGCAAATCAGTCTCATCATGATAATCAGTGTTCTATCTGTGTTAAAATCATGAACGTACCGTAGGGGCAATCCCTTGCTCATGCCCCTTGCGGTAAAATACCTGTTTATTTTACCGTAGGGGCAATCCCTTGTGGTTGCCCCTTGCGGGATTAATATAGCGTTTTTTGATTAAAAAAGGTCATCGCAAAATCAATTTGAAACGAAAAATGCACGGCAAAATCAATTTGGAACGTAAGATCGACGCAAAATCAATTTGGAACGAAAAGTTGACGCAAAATCAATTTATGGAGTCAATTTGTTATGGCATTTCGTCATTATAAAAACATTGCTCAAGTCCAAAAAGAGTATGAAGTTCAATATCAAGAATTTAACTTTATTAGAGTCAATGAAGTTAAAGTTTCTAAACTCTTTTTAAGAGAATTTGAGTTTAATCTTAACAATTTGGATGTGTTTTCTTCTGAAGGTGCAAGATGTGAATTGGTTATTTTACCTCTCTTGAGAGAGGCCTATAAAAATTATGTCAATCAATTTGTTTTATGGGTACAAAAATCCATTCGTTATGACAAGGTATTAAATGGAACGCCTGATTATATCATTTCAAAACGTTCAAAACTGGGAAAAACCGTTTTAGAGTATCCTCTGTTGATGGTTGCAGAAGCGAAAAAAAATGATTTTGATCAAGGTTGGGGGCAATGTCTTGCTGAATTAGTTGCCGCACAAAAATTAAATAATGACAGTGATTTACCTGTTTATGGTATTGTTACTGATGGTAAATATTGGGAATTTGGTAAATTAGAACAAGCTATTTTTACTAAAAATAAAGATAGCTTTCCTGTTAATCATGTAGAAACGATCTTAGGCATTTTAGATTTTTTATTTTCACTTGTGAGCAAAATCTAATTATTATGTTGTCTAGTGGATTCCAATCTCATAAGTGAAATAAATATCTGCGCGAAGCGTGAGATTTTATCTCACGCTTTAAACGCTTCAAAACGCTATTTAGATAACTCAAAGTCTCTCTTGCGCCTCTTGCGCCTCTTGCGCCTCTTGCGTTATAAAACAAATAAAATCCTTAAACGCAAAAGACGCAAAAGACGCAAAAGACGCTATTTAGATAACTTATCGTTATAGACTTATCCTTTCTTATAACTAATCCTTGTAGTTATAAACAAGCGAACAATGACAGAAATAGCGCAATTAGAAAACGGCCGCTTGATTGACTATCTCCCCGACAGGCTTGCACAAGGAAGTATGAAAGACGTGTATTTGACGCAGGATAAAGAATATGTACTCTGTTTTTATCAGCATGAACGCCATCAAACTGACAGGCAACGCCGTCGTTTACAAGCCATCTTAACGGCCTTTAACCCCACATTGCCCCATAAAAAACACGCCGATTATTGGCATAAGCTATTTTGTTGGCCGACTGCCATCATTACCCAACCCACATTAGGGGTAATGCTACCGCTTTATCCGAATCACTATTTTTTTGCATCGGGGCGATGGCAGGGCCAAGAAAAAAAAAGCCGTTGGTTTGTCAGCCCCAAACTGCGAAGCTATTTACCACAATCTGAACAAGGTAACTGGATTAATTATTATAAAATCAGCATCTTACTGGCACGCGCCGTCAGGCTTTTACATATTGCCGGTTTAGCGCATTCTGATTTATCCGATAATAATGTATTAATTGATCCCGTTTCAGGGCAAATGATCTTGATTGATCTGGATGCGTTAGTGGTGCCACACATTTTTCCACCCGAAGTGGAAGGCACACCGGGTTACATTGCCCCCGAAGTGCTAGCGACGCTGCACTTATCCGCTGAGGCACCTAACAAAGCCGTGGCCAGTATTCTGACAGATCAACATGCGCTGGCTGTTTTGATTTATGAATATTTGCTCAACCGCCACCCATTACGCGGCCCGAAAATTCATTCAACCGATTCAGCAGAAGAAGATGAACGATTAAGTCTAGGCGAAAAGGCTTTATTTATTGAACACCCCTTTGATAGTTCAAACCATCCCAAAACGGGCATGACAGTGCCCGTCACCGCCTTGGGTTCAAGCTTGACAAGCTTGTTTTATCAGGCCTTTGTCACTGGATTACATACACCGCATAAGCGGCCAAGTGCATACCAATGGGAAAGCGCCTTGATTCAAACTTGGGATAGACTCCATCCTTGCCCGAATCCCGATTGTACGCATCAATGGTTTATCGTCTTACCCAAACACCTCGCTCAATGTCCATTTTGCCACAGCGCGATCAAAACACCGATACCGATTTTAACGCGACGGGCCGAAAAACGGCCAGGGCAGTGGATGAGAATAGGGGAAATCGTGATTTATGACGGGCAAGGTTTATTTAAATGGCATGTTTTTGACAATATTTTTCCAGGCCCCAGCGTAGATAGAACACTTCAAGCCTACTGCGTTTTTTATCAGGAAAAATGGTTATTGATTAATCAAGCGTTAACGTCTCTGACTTCAGCGGATGGAAATCGTATAGACATCAATCAAGCGGTAGAATTAAAGGCAGGGGCACCCATACGTTTATCACAAGAAGCGCATGGGTGTCTAGTTGAAGTATCAATGGGGTAGGTCGGAGTGCAAACTTTAGTTTGCGTTTTTGCAAAATAAATTTGGAACGAAAAGTTGGCAATTTTGGAAAAATTGGAGTGCAAACTTTAGTTTGCGTTTTTGCAAAATAAATTTGGAACGAAAAGAATCGGTCGCAGTGAAAACCGGCGTTTTTGCAAAATAAATTTTGCACTCCAAATCTTGCACTCCAAATCAATTAAAAACCGTAAACCAAATTCATCGTTGTCGTGGTATCTGTTTTCTCGATGCCTGGGGTAACCTCGCTATTGTTTCTGATCTCAAGGGCTAATCTCAAAGCCAAATTACCCATGAGCGTGACATCTAAGGCGCTAACCGATTTAGTGTAGACATTCTCCTTACCCCCTTCTACCAGAAGGTCTTGAGTAAAAGTAGCCTGCTCGCTCAATTGATGGCTAAACTCCAACCCAAAATGAACAATGGCTTCCGTGTTTTCACCTCCCTTGAATGTCAGATCAAGACGCTCATCACCAGAGAACTCCCCACCACCACTCTCAACAGAGTCTTTTAACTTGCTTTGCCTCACACCAGCACCAATTTCTACTTTAAGCGTAGTGGGGTCAGTCTTAATCAAATAGTGTCCATACCCACCTACCAGTGAGGCTTGATATTCGTAACTACTGAACTGATCATCTTCATACCTTATTGTACCAAATATGGTACTAATCTCATTGGGTAACTTGTAATCGCTTTGCAGCTTTAGCCCATAGCGTTCCGCAGTTTTGTTGTCATTTTCTTCGGATTGCAAAGCATCTAAGTTAGCTTTATGCTCCCATTGCTCATGTCCATAACCAAGTGATAGTCCGGCATTTAGATCCTGAGTCTCGGTATTACCACTGTTATAGGTGAGGCCTAAGCTACCTTCACCTGTAAAACCGTCTTCGGCGAACCCGGTTTGAGTACAGAGCAAAATAGCTATTCCAAGAGCGAGTCTTTTTTGCATGAATGAATATTCTCCAAAAGGTTAGAAAAGAAATTCCCCTGTAATTCAATTGTTTAAACAAAGGGGGCATTAAACATTAAAGCTATAAATTATCTCAGTATTTAAAATAGAAGCGCGCATTTTATATCTATTTGTCATTAAAATGCAATAATTGCAATAATTAGAGTACAACAATACGCAATGGCGGAACGCCTATGATGGGTCGATAAACGAATTAGAGTACAAGACATTGACTTTAGATAAACAAATAAACTCATTTTGATCTCTAAAGAATAATTAAGGGCAGTGAAAATAAGGCAACTCCCAAATAATTAATAAACATTATACCTATTAAATTGAAATGCTTGATTTCATTAGTTTTCTCAAAATAGGAATATTAATAAAATCAATATCTTATATTAAATCGGTATAAACTCTAATTTGTTGTACTCTAATTCGTTTATCCACGTCATTCGTTGTACTCAATAACTATGTTATCATAAACAAAGTTTAATTCGTTATTGCTTATTGCAAATTGGACTTTAAATTGTTAAATCCTCTCAAATCATTTTAAAAAACAATGTCTAATTCATATACTTTTAAATTCAACGCCTCACCCGCATTGGCCTCGCTGAAAAACCCTCTAAGCGATGAGGCTTTGCCCTATTATGATGCCCGCTTAGCCTTATTTCAATTATCTATTCTCGCTGATTATGATCAACTCGTTTGTTTGCCAACACTGCATCATATTGACAAATATTGGTATCAAATCGAAACGACGAAAAAAGTCATTAAACAATTTGGAGGGCGGGCACTACTTGCCGATGAAGTGGGTTTAGGCAAAACCATTGAAGCGGGGATGATTTGTAAAGAATATTTTGTCAGAGGGATGATTAAATCTTTATTAGTGTTGACACCCGCCTCCTTGGTTTCTCAATGGCAATTGGAATTAGCGGACAAATTTGCGATTCCCACGATCACCACCGATGAACGGCAAGATGAGCCAGAACTCTTTTGGAATCAAAATGATAGCATTGTCGCCTCCATTCATACCGCTAAACATAAAGCCCATCGTGCTTTTGTCACAGCGCGGGAATGGGATATGGTGATCGTAGACGAAGCGCATCATCTCAAAAATCGCAACACGCTGAATTGGAAATTAGTTAATTCGATTAAAAAACGCTTCATTCTGATGCTCACCGCCACACCCGTGCAAAATTCCCTACTTGAACTGTTCAATTTATTGACACTACTCAAACCCGGTTTATTAAAAACCGAAGCCTTGTTTAAAAAAGAATATGTCAGTAGCCGATCAGCGCGTGTACCC
>Ga0233403_10001260_pt1 | contig 11910 bp, 10 predicted proteins | sample Na_oxic_1_MG_FD_179866 | JGI IMG/M metagenome (GOLD analysis project Ga0233403, IMG submission 179866) | Seawater microbial communities from Saanich Inlet, British Columbia, Canada - Na_oxic_1_MG | ecosystem: Environmental > Aquatic > Marine > Inlet | place: Canada: British Columbia | collected...
AATCTTTCATTAAGTCTTCCTTATCATTGGTGGCAGGTCTTTAGGCCAAAATTTCACAACCCTTTTCTTGCATCCAATTGTTAATATAGTTAAATCCAAATCGTGTTAATCTATCGTGATGTTCAACAACAATTCGGGTGATATTTCGATTCATTAAAATTTTCATTAACTTAGGAATGAGGATTAAATAAAACCCGAAACTAAACCTGACAGGTTTTGAAAACCTGTCAGGTTTGACTTAAAAGTTTTGGAAATTATTAAATCCTGAGTCCTTAGGGCGTTTATCATTCAAACCTGAAGCACACTCTTTAATTAATTCTTCAACTTTATAACCTTTGGCGGCACAATAAGCGACTAAACGTTCGGTGAGCGATCAAGATTCTTCTTATTTTTTGACGAGGAGACACGACAATAACAAACGGTATAAGACGGCTTGTTTGAATTTTCGTTTATCAAGATATTGCCAAATTCATCCTGAAATGCCCCGGTGATTTTTCCGCCCTTATAGCGATTCCAAGCGGCTCTATATTTGATGCCTTGCTCTTTTGCATAGTCTTTTAATCGTTTCATATATGATAGTATATACTATCATTTAATACTATTAAATACTATTAAAACGTTAAATAAATATAATACTAAAATCACCGACAAACTGAGTGCGTCAAATCCTAATTAGAGTTATTCAGAAAAATCTGCCTAGATAAACCCATGTTGCATAAGCAACCTTTACAAACCAATCAAATTTGTACATAATGATTAAGCATTTAAAATAATATTGTTATTATAGCTAAAAATGGCACTTTATTTAATTTTATCTTATTAATCAATAACTTAACTATTTTTAAGTTCATCATTTTTGGATTGTAAAGTCAAACGAAATGATTCAAAATGATGAATTAAATTCAATGTATTAAGTTAAATAGTCAAATTTTTCATTGCCATTTTTAGGTTATACTTAATACCTTTGCCAAATCATAAAAATCAAACATTTTGAGCGCCGGTTAATTTTTAACTTATACTGCACACGGGCATAACTTAGACTTTTATGTAGGGGGCAGGCAACAGTCTTTTTCACAGCCCACCTTCCTCAATAAGAAAAGTTCAGTTTATGCCCGCGTGCAGTATATCAAAATATGATAGTCTCGATTTGTGAGTCCCCTCCGGAAAGTCGAAAACAGCAGTATATTAGAGAACGCTGATATTTAAATTTGTTGAAAGAGGTTTATATATTAGCTATTACTTATATACTCCCTAAAAATGACTTTCCGGAGGGACTCATTTGTCGCTTAATAAAGACTTATTCAATTAATCTAAAAATAAGTGAGTGATTGTTTCATAACGTTTTTAGTATTCCCGATTTCCAATAGCCATTCGGTTTATGCGAGGAGATGATAACTGATATGAGGAAAAAAACACCAAAAAATCCAAAAGCCCGTAATAATGCTGCACATACGTCATTTAAAAATTACTTTGATAGAATTTCTCATAGCTTGTCGGAGAGGATTAGTGAATATGTACAAATGAGAAAATATGTCAGGGTTTATGAAGAATCTAACAAACTTTTGGATATTGAGAAAACGATTAATATTGCTGCCGGAAGCATTTATGAAATTAATCTTGATAATAAAGTCGATATTGATGCGCTAAGGCAAATCATGCAATCCTTAGACGGAAAAAATAAGGCATTAAAGTCTTTTATACGAAAAAAACCACAGTCATTGCAATTCAAGTTATTAAGTCAAGTTTCTAAAAATATCCTCATAGTCATTAACAATCTTCAGCGAATTAATAAGCATCTCGGCAGGATTAATGAATTGATTCCTGTTATTAAGGCGATCCTTAAATTGCCTGATAGGGAAGATGATGATGAAAATAATCCAATTCTCATGGAAATCAGTCATGTTTTGACTGTCAGCGTTAACGAGCCATCTCTTGATGATATCAAAACCATATTGAAAAAAGAAAAAATGGCTTTGTCTCAGTATGATGCGAAATTGAATTTTGAAGATATGAACAATGTCAGCGATAAACTGATTGGGTTGCTAAATGATAAATTATTAGTAATAATCGGTATTTCTGAATTTCTAATTGCTGGAGTTGATGATGATGGTGGCAATGATCTTCCTGCCGATCAAAGAATACCTGAAGAATTGAGAGCTTTGTTTCTCGCTGCCAGTATATTGGATATTCTGTATAAAATTAAAGAATTGAAAAGTGCTATCAAAATGATTTTTAATAGCATTAAGCTTCACTTGCAAATTATGAACAGCAATAAGTTGGAAAGTCAATATAAAGCCCTTTTACAAAGGGGAGATAATAGTCTGCATGATATTTTTTCAATGACATTGCCAAAGCTTTTAGAAAGGCTCAAGAAAACGATTATTGAAATGATACCCAGTTTAGATGCGTTTGAACTCAAGTTAAAGTTGGATACGCTTGATATTAATACTGTGATAAAAAAGACTTATGGTTTAATCTATGAAAAATCTAATAGGATATGGGAGAATCCTTACGATGTTTAATGTTCACGAACATTTTTGAGAATTGTGAATAGTTAACTGTTGACTTAACCGATAACTGAATCAACTGAAATAACTGAATAATGGATATTATTTATTTAAAAGCATTAAAAACAGATGCTATCATCGGCATTTTTGACTGGGAGCGACAAATTAAGCAAACGGTAGTGCTTGATTTGGAAATGGCAACTGATATTCGTAAAGCCGCCTCCACTGATAAGATTGAAGATACCCTCAATTATAAAGCGGTGGCTAAACGTTTGATTGATTTTGTTCAAAACAGTGAATTTCAATTGGTGGAAACGTTGGCAGAACGTATTACGGAAATCGTTTTGACGGAGTTTTCAGTGCCTTGGGTGCGTCTTCAATTAGATAAATCGGGAGCAATACGAGGGGCGCAAGGGGTTGGCGTTATTATTGAGCGAGGGGAAAAACCAGCATAATGGCACGGGTTTATGTAAGTATTGGTAGTAATATTGAGCCACAACACTATGTGCGTACTGGTTTAGCTGATATGCGGCAGCATTTTTGTGCGCTCACTTTGTCGAACGTGTACGAAAGTGAAGCACTCGGTTTTGAAGGGGATAATTTTTATAATTTAGTGGCTGGGTTTGATACTCATTATGGGGTACATAAGGTTGCTCACACTTTGCGAGCCATTGAAACAAATAATGGGCGGCAGCGTACTGCTAACCGTTTTAATGCGCGCACTTTAGATTTGGATATATTACTTTATGATGATTTAATTATAAAGGATGATAAATTAGAAATCCCGCGCGATGAGATTATGAAATATGCTTTTGTTCTTTTACCGCTCGCTGAAGTCGCGCCGACAGTTAAGCATCCTATAACGGGGCAATCTTTTGCGGAATTATGGCAAGCTTTTGATAAAAGAGAACATTTTTTGAAAATTGTGAATTGTGAAACTTCAAGTGGTATAAACCTGACAGGTTTTTGAAACTTCGTTCTTCGCTGCGCGAGATCAACCTGTCAGGTTTTTCTACGAACACGATTTTTTGAGCACGCTCATATATGGTATAAACCTGACAAGTGGTATAAACCTGACAGGTTTTTGCAACTTCGTTCTTCGCTGCGCGAGATCAACCTGTCAGGTTTTTCTACGAACACGATTTTTTGAGCATGCTCATATATGGTATAAACCTGACAGGTTTTTGCAACTTCGTTCTTCGCTGCGCGAGATCAACCTGTCAGGTTTTTCTACGATCAATTCATTACAAAACACCCGTTATGACACAATCTGCATTTTGTTTTGGCGTAATTCCTCCAAACGGCTAATCAAATTAGAGGGACGTATATGGAAATAAGCAATGACTCGACGGCAAAATAAACCAACATGGTTTGGTGCGATAAATTCGGGGCAAGCTGTCATACACAAATTACACATCACACATTCAATAAATAATTCCCCGGCTTCAGCAAATTTTCCCTTTTTAGCAAGCTCTACACCATGTTGTACTTCAATATTTTTAGGACAAGATAGTGTACAACCCCCACATGCTCTACAACTGCTGGTTTCAGGAAAAATCTGATGAAATTGCCCTTGAACGTCCCAAGAATTTTTAATATCTGTTAGTTGGTAAGAATGGTGCGTTGGAGTAGGAAAAGCTAAAAATACAATTTGCATCCCTTCTTCAATAAACGTTTGGCAAGCTAATTGTGTACGGACTTCCTTAGTGTTTGCACGGCGTACCATGATACGACAAGAACCACAAACCCCTTCTAAACAACCTATCCCTTCTACTCTACTATAACCAGCGTACCAATACGCCTTAATTGCCGAAAGCGATGCGGGTGCTTCAATTTTTTTTCCATTAATTGTGACTGTCACTAAGTTTTCGCTCATCTTTTATCAGTTATTCAATTATCAACTATTCTGTCATCAGTTTAAAGAGTGGTGAATACACGACAAAATCTGACAAAATAGAACCTCAATGGTTCGGACAGTTTTTGTAACTTATTGTAGCATTTTATATTTTTCGTTTAAAATTTAAAAAATCTTCAATTTCAATGGGTTATAATTTTAAGTGGGCCAGATTTTTAAAAACTGTCCGAACCATTGGAACCTAAAAATGGCAATTAATTAAAATGTTGACTATTGAACGACACACATTGAATTGATTTCATCATTTTTCAATTCCGTTTGATTTATTTGAAAAAAAGTGAACTGAAAAAATAATTAAGTAATTGATTAATAACATTAAAATTAAATTCCTTGCCATTTTTAGGAATAATACCTATATTATAATTGACTTATAGGTGGTTCTATAAAAATGGAACAGGCATATAAATAAAAAAATTAATATTCAATGACTTATATTTTTAATGTGAATGTTTTAGTCATTTTTTTGTTATTATTTTTAATTTCTAAAGATTAAAATCTTTGTAACGACTCAGGGCAACCACAAGGGATTGCCCCTACGTAGAAATATTTTCGGAACGAGGCATAAGAATATTGTTGTAGGGGCAATCCTTTATGGTTGCCCTGAGTCGTTACAAATCTTTATTCTATACCTAACTCGAAATACTTGTCAAGCTAAAAATCACTTGGCAGTTATAATTAACAATTGATTAACTGAAAACTTTAATGAGTGAAGAAGTTGAAAAAAGTAGCCGAGCATGGGTGTTAAATTTTGGTGAGGGAATACAAGCGGCAGTGGGGCATCATGAAATGTGGCAGGTGCTTATTTCACCCAAATTCTTTAATATACCTTGTACACCGCCCTATTGTTGTGAAGTTGCCGTTTTTCAAAATCGCATCTTGCCCGTGCTAGACGTATCCCATCTGCTGGAGGGAAAAAAAACGATTCCCATCATGACACCAATATTGGGAATTGCAGTCTATCAAAACGATCCTGCTCAACCTCTTCATTATGGTGGCTTACATTTGGCAACGATGCCGCAAAGCGTGTATGTGACTGATGATCAGGTCTGTGATTTACCCGCCCATCAACCCTATTGGGAACCCTTAGCAATATCCTGTTTTTCTCACGATGAGATAGCTATCCCAATTATTAATTTGGCTTCTCTGTTTACCCAAAATGTGGGTTCGTTACAACAGAACGCTAATGCCGATAGCTATAATCATTGACTGAACAGGAGTTTGAATATGCACTATATTGAACGTTATTGTGGCAGTCTCTTGGGTTTAGCGGCAGGAGATGCTTTGGGCACTACCCTTGAATTAAAAATGCCCGGTTCCTTCAAGCCGATCACTGATATTGTAGGCGGAGGGCCATTTCATCTCGAACCCGGGCAATGGACGGATGATACTTCAATGGCACTGTGTTTGGCAGAAAGTCTGATTGAACGGCGCAGTTTTGACCCCGTTGATCAATCAAAACGTTATTGTCAATGGTATCGAAAGGGTCATTTAAGTAGTACCGGCCAGTGTTTTGATATTGGTAGTACTATCCGAGAAGCCTTAGAAAAATTTGAGGCGACTGGTGAACCGTATTGTGGTTCGACTAATCGGTATTCTGCGGGTAATGGTTGCATTATGCGCCTCGCCCCCGTCCCTCTATTTTACGCCCGTATTCCTCTGCAAGCGATTGAAAAATCAGGAGAAAGTGCGCGTACTACCCACGGACTTCAAGTAGCGATTGATGCCAGTCGTTATTTTGGTGCATTGTTAGCAAGTGCTGTTGCTGGTGTAAATAAAAAAATGTTACTCAGTAAACGTTATTGCCCGGCACTGAATTATTGGGAAACAAATCCTTTGGTTAAAGAAATTGATGAAGTCGCCTGTGGCTCTTTTAAGAATAAAAAGCCGCCTGCTATACGTGGCAGCGGTTATGTGGTGGAATCCCTAGAAGCAGCCCTATGGGCATTTTATAACAGTGATAACTTTCAAGAAGGCGCGTTGAAAGCGGTAAATCTTGGCAATGATGCTGATACAACGGGCGCAATTTATGGACAATTAGCGGGTGCTTTTTATGGTGAAAACGCAATTCCTACGCCTTGGTTAGAAAAGTTATCGAAGCGGTATTTGATAAAAAGTTATGGCGTTCAATTGGCAAAAATCGGTAAAAAGGTTGCTGCATTAACGTAGTACCTGTCATTTTTCTATTGATGGGTAAAAGGAATCCAAGATTTATCTTGGAACTGCCCAAACTAAAGTTTGGACTCCGACTCAGACCCGTCAAAAAAAAAAAGAATCCAAGATTTATCTTGGAACTGCCCAAACTAAAGTTTGGACTCCGAACAAAACAAAATTGACAGAGTAGTAGATTATCATTTCACAATTCACGAAGGTATTAAATAACAATGGTTCGGACAGTTTTTGTCACTTATTGTTATTAAGGTAACTCGCAAATAATAAAATACCCATTTCAAAAATGTCCAGGAAAAGACCTGTCAGGTTTTGAAAACCTGACAGGTCTGGACATGGGTATATTAATTTTTGCGAGTTACCTAAAGAACTTTTTATTTTTGCCCAATAAATAAAAAACTTTATTATTTCAATTACTTATAAAATTTAGAATGCTAATTTTTCAAAAACTGTCCGAACCATTGAAATAAAAACAAGGATTTAAAAAATGGATATCAAATTAGCTTTAAAAGCAGTGACGGAAAATCGTGATTTAACGATGGATGAAATGTCTTCTGTCATGCGTAGCATAATGACTGGAGAGGCGACACCCGCACAAATCGGTGGTTTTTTAATTGGTTTACGCATGAAAGGTGAAACCGTCGAAGAAATCGCGGCGGGCGCAAAAATTATGCGTGAGTTAGTTACCCCCGTGTCAGTCGATAGTCAACATGTCGTTGATATCGTTGGTACCGGCGGCGATGGTATGAATACCTTTAATATTTCCACAACCAGTGCGATTGTTGTAGCGGCGGCTGGTGGGGCAGTTGCAAAACATGGCAATCGTTCTGTTTCCAGTCAATCTGGCAGTGCTGATGTGTTGGAAGCTTTGGGCGTAAAAATCAGTATAACACCTGAACAGGTGGCTGAATGTATTCATCAAGTTGGTATCGGTTTTATGTTTGCGCCGCGACATCATAGCGCGATGAAGCACGCAATCGGACCCCGCCGTGAAATGGGAGTGCGCACTCTATTTAATTTACTGGGTCCTTTAACCAATCCCGCCAATGCTCCTTGTCAAGTCGTTGGGGTATTCAGTCAGGCTTGGGTAGAACCTATAGCACAAGTGTTACAACGTTTAGGGAGCCAGCATGTTTTAGTGGTACATTCTGAAGATGGATTGGATGAAATCAGTATTGCGGCAGCAACAAACATTTCGGAATTGCATAACGGGGTTATCACAAGCTATACGGTGACACCAGAAAAATTGGGTGTGGATTCTGCCAATTTAAGTCAGATACAAGTCCATTCAGTTGATGAAAGTGTTGCTATGGTATATAGCGTATTGGATAATCAGGCAAATGCGGCAAGAGATGCTGTCGTATTGAATGCAGGGGCAGCCATTTATGCTGCCAGTTTAACCAATAGTTTTGCCGAAGGCATTACAAAAGCACAGGCTGTTTTGAGCAGTGGTGCTGCTCGTGAAAAACTCACCGCTTGGCGCAAATTAAGCACTAGTTTTTGATCAATGTGTTAAGTTTCGGATCTTCAGTCGTCCAATATTTTTGAGTTTTATACCTGACAGGTTTTTGCAACGAAGTAGCGGAACGCTCAACCTGTCAGGTATGTCGTTTCCAAAAGACCCTTTGGCGCAGAATTTTATTAACGATACTCTAAAAAATGGTAGGAGAACAATTATGAGTCATACACCCAGCTTTTTAAATAGACTTTTTAAACGCCGATTAGCTATGAAGAAAACACCGGATATTTTAAAAGAAATTGTCCAGCGCAAAGTGGAAGAAATTGCCGCACAATCTCAACTTAAGCCGCTGCGTGATCTCAGTCAGATGGCAACCAACAGTCCTCCAACACGCGGATTTATTAGGGCAATTGATACACTACTGCAATTAGGGCAACCTGCTGTCATAGCCGAAATTAAAAAAGCCTCTCCTAGCAAAGGGGTATTACGGACGAATTTTGATCCCGTGAAGATTGCAAAAAGCTATGAAAAAAATGGGGCTGCCTGCTTATCCGTTCTGACGGATAGGGATTTCTTTCAAGGAAGCAATGAATATCTACAGCAAGTTAGCGAAGTTTGCAAACTTCCCCTACTGCGTAAAGATTTTATTATCGACGCTTACCAAGTTTATGAAGCGCGTGCCATCGGTGCAGACTGTATTTTGCTGATCGTTGCCATATTAGATGATTCCCAATTACATGATTTAGCCAGTTTGGCAGAACATTTGGGAATGGACGTACTGATTGAAGTGCATGACAGCGAAGAATTAGAACGAGCACTCTCACTCAATTTGCGCTTGATAGGTATTAATAATCGTAATTTGCGGACTTTTGAAACGCAATTAAAAACGACTGTTAATTTAATGACACAAATTCCTAAAAAGCATATTGTTGTTAGTGAAAGTGGTATTCATACGCCTGATGATGTTGCCTTATTGCGCAATGCTGGTGTCCAAGCGTTTTTAGTGGGCGAGGCTTTTATGATCGCTTTTGATCCCGGAAAAGCATTGTTTAAGTTATTTGATTAATTGAAAATGGCATTTTTTGACATTTGGATCGTTGAATGATCCCAATACCTATTATTTTCAATATAACAATGCTTCATACCGTTTTAAAGACGTTTTAATATTTATAAGTCCTTGAAATAGAATAAATTAGAGATAAAATTAATAAAATTATTTAATAACAATGCGTTAAAACACTGTCTGATTCATTATTTTAATTCAAAGGTTATTTGATGATGTTTAAAACTTATGCTGTTATCAAGCGCCATGCATTACGGCTATTGTTCAGCTTAACCATATTGTTATTTTTTATTTTACATGCGACCTTGATTAGTGAACAGGATTTTATTAATGCCTTAGAAAATAAGGCTTACGATGTGAGGGTAGAATTGACAATGCCAAACACTGTTGATCCTCGCATTGTGATTGTCGAAATTGATGAACGAAGTTTAAACCAAATCGGTCGATGGCCTTGGAATCGTTCAGTGATAGCAAACCTGATTAAGCAATTATTCAATACCTATCATATTGATGTGCTGGGTATGAATGCCGTCTTTGCTGAAACAGATAATAGTTCAGGGTTAAAACAGTTGCAAACACTGGCTCAAGGTGCCTTAAAAAACGCATTTTCGTTCCTTGAAATACTAGAAACATTGAAAGAAACTTTGGATTATGATCGCTTATTGGCGAACAGTATACAAAATCGCCGGATCGTGTTAAGTTACGCTTTCACGGATAATCAAAAAATGACTCAATACGTTGAGGTGGGTCAATTGCCTCCGCCTGTTTTCAGTCGCGAAGAAATACCTGCGCTTGATAAGTGTACAGGTTGTATAAGCGCTAACGGTTTTGCCGGTAATTTACCGGCATTACAAGCCAACGCAATGACGGCAGGATACTTCAATCTCGAACCAGACACTGATGGTATTGTACGGCGTGTCCCCATTCTCTATGGTTACAAAGGGCAATTATATGAATCGCTTTCATTAGCTGTCGCACGAGTCGCATTGGGTAATCCTAAAATAAAATTAGGGATTGTTACTAAAAATAACGGTAGTCAAGGTATAAATTTTTTACAAGTCGGCAGTCAAAATATTCCTGTCACAGGAGACATTCATTCTTTAATCACTTTTCGGGGTCAACGGAACAGTTTTCAATATCTGTCAGCAAGTGATGTTTTAAAAGGAGAAGTCAAAAATTCTGAATTGCTCAGAAACAAAATCGTCTTATTGGGTGTCACCGCTGAAGGTTTAGGGGATTTAAGGGCTACCCCAATCGAAAAACGCCTGCCCGATGTAGAAATTCATGCCAATCTCATTTCTGCTATTTTAGACAACAGAATCATGGGAAAAACAGATGATTCGTCCAGTGAAGTCTTACTTTTAGTCTTGATTGGTTTGGTTATGATTATTGTCTTACCCTTACTCAGTCCATTGTTAGCAACACTTGGCACAATCGCCGTTTTTGGATTCGTGTTTTTGCTCAATGTGCATATTTGGGAACATTATCAGCTTGTTTTTCCAATAGCGACAACGTTTTTGTTAATTATCGCTCTTTTTATCTTTAACATGTCTTATGGATATTTCCTAGAATCGACCAACAAACGTCATTTAACGGGGCTGTTTGGACAATATGTTCCGTTAGATCTGGTTGATGAAATGAGTCAGAATCCTAGCCGCCAATTTTCTATGGCGGGCGAAAGTCGCGAAATGAGCGTGTTATTTTCTGATGTGCGTGGTTTTACCCACCTTTCTGAAGGTTTGACTCCGACTGAATTGTCTCAATTGATGAACGAGTATCTTACCCCTATGACTCGTGCTATTCACGAACATCGAGGCACTATTGATAAGTATATAGGTGATGCCATCATGGCTTTTTGGGGTGCCCCTTTATATGATTCCCAACATGCGCGTCATGCGATAGATGCGGCTGTGGAAATGCAGGACCGTTTAAAAGAAATGCAGTCACAATTTAAGGAAAAGGGCTGGCCCGAAATAAAAATAGGTATTGGCATAAATACGGGCATTATGAACGTTGGCAACATGGGTTCACAATTTCGCAAGGCTTACACGGTATTAGGTGATGCCGTGAATTTGGGTTCACGCTTGGAAGGTGCCACTAAAGAATACGATGTACCCATTATCGTCAGTGAATCGACGATGGCTGCAGCACCAGAATACCTTTATCGCCCATTAGATCGTGTGAGGGTTAGAGGAAAGGATCAAAGCGTCGCCATTTTTGAACCAATTGGTTTGCATGGTCAGGTTGCGCTGGATGTGATGGCAGAAATCGCGCATTATGAGCAGGCACTGGAACATTATCGACAACAGCGTTGGGGTGTTGCAAAAGAAAAATTTTCCCGATTGAGTGAGGAATATCCTAATCGTTTTTTATACTCACTTTATATGGAAAGGATAGCACACTTTATGAAATATCCGCCCGCTGATAACTGGGATTGTGTCTATACTTTTACCAGTAAATAAGCGTTTTGGCGTTTTTCTGGAGATATTATTTCATTCCGAACTTCCTACTTGACGGTTCGTAGGGGCAATCCCTTGTGCTTGCCCTTAAGCGATCTGCAACCCACCTCATAACTAAAAAAACACGCGCTTTCTAAAGATTATAGCGTTTTCCGTTTGCGTGAAATACAACCACCCCTGCATCCCCTCCTTATTTAAGGAGGGGACAGAGGTAGGGTGTTAAATTTGTGCTCAAAAGTTTAATCATTTTTCACCTCCAAACTGAGTACAACGAATTTAAAAAAAAACACAACGAATCGTCTCGAACAAAACTCACTTGTGAACCCACAAAAAATTATATA
>Ga0233403_10001261_pt1 | contig 11909 bp, 4 predicted proteins | sample Na_oxic_1_MG_FD_179866 | JGI IMG/M metagenome (GOLD analysis project Ga0233403, IMG submission 179866) | Seawater microbial communities from Saanich Inlet, British Columbia, Canada - Na_oxic_1_MG | ecosystem: Environmental > Aquatic > Marine > Inlet | place: Canada: British Columbia | collected...
TCTCAAGGTTTTAAATTGATTTCAAACGATTTTAAATGGTTTTTATCTAATTTATGGCAACGTATCTCAACAATAGGAGATGATGATATGGCACTTAATAATTTGAGTCCTCAAGATGTGGAGGAATTTAGCAAAATGTGGGCAGATGTCCTTTTGCCGACCATACCACTTGAAGAACGTTTAAAGGGCCTGAAACCCGAAGAACGCCTTATGGGCCTGAAACCCGAAGAACGCCTCATGGGCCTCAAACCCGAAGAACGCCTCATGGGCCTCAAACCCGAAGAACGGTTTATTGGGCTAAAACCTTCAGATATAGTTGCCGGTTTATCCATTTCTGAAGTTGAAGAACTTGAGAAACAGATAAAAAAACGAAAACAAAAAGGGTAAATTAATGGTTAGTACTTATCTAAGAAAAAAGCGTAAAGCATTTAAGCTTGTTTCACAAAGTCAAGAGTTTTTGTCAATGCCTGATGATTTAAAATTTCTTTTTTTTGGAATTTGGCTTTTAGACGAGCGAGGCTTCGATTTTTATGAATATACTCCAGAACAAGTTCAGGAACTCGGCGAAAGAGCGGTAAAAGCATATCTTTCTACATTATCGTTAGAAGAGCGTTTAGCTGGTTTGTCTATCGAAGAAATCGAGGCTTGCCTCGAACAAAGAAAAAAACAGAATTAGTTAATTACCATTTACCAATTGAGTACCGTGAATTAATTATTCGTTGTGTGTGTTTTTAATTCGTTGTACAATGTGTCGTACTACTATTTACGGAGCCATCAACTTAGGTAGGCAGGAACCCCGGTAAAAAACCATTTCATCGGGTAAGTTTTTGGAGTTTGATAATAATAAAATTTGTTGATGCTTCCTGTCAGATTCAATCCAGACTTTTTGTGGATTGATTTAATAACTATCGTGAGTTTTATAACTACAAGGATTGGATATAAGAAGGGATAAGGCATTTTTTATTTGGCTCGGGAGGGGAGTACAACGAATTCTAAAAAAAATCACAACGAATTTAGCCTATGTTTAATTCGTTGTGTGTGTTTTGAAATTCGTTGTACTCAATTCCAGACGTGTATATTAATCATGTCTTATCTTTGCTTATATCAAATCCATGTAGTTTTAATAACCAAAGGAACAAACAAATTATGTTTACTTTAGCCAAACTTACCGCGATGAAACGTAGGATTTCATTGCCCCCTATCGTTTTCCTAGGATTAATAATCGGGTTAAGTAGTTGGCAATCCAATGCATTGGCGGAAACTGATTGTATGTAATGCCGTAACTGAAATTCCTAAAGCCCAATGTGAAACACTAATTATTTTGGTTGAAAAATCATGCCAGAACTTCAAAATACCTTAAACTCGTGGCATCGAGCATTTGCGGAGTTTTTAAGGGAATTATTTGTTCCGCTCAATTTGGCGATTTTCCCGGAACTTCCAGTGATTGGCAAGCCACCGCAAGTAGATATTATGTTTTTTAAGCGCGAACCAGCGGTTTGGACGGAGCCCCAACTTGAGCGATTGCCGGATGGAATCAGACAGTGCAAGGCCACTTATATTATGCTAGAATTCAAATATACCGAATCGGTCAACGAAGATGCTTTTGTCCAAGCACGAACCTATGATTACCTTTATAAACGCCACCAACAGTTAACTGATAGAGAAGTCCAGACTTTTATTGTCAGTTCCAGAAAGCCGCGTCAAAATACGCGAGAAAAATGGGGGTATGACACTGAAGTATATCAAGGTGTGTATCATAGTAGTGACAAATTTTTGAAAAACATACCGTTAATCTCGTTAAATGAATTGGCTCGCGAACGCCATAATGCTTATTTTAAGTTATTTTCTTCTCACAAAGTCGAAAGAGAAAATGCTTTTAAAATGCTGGAACGCGAAGGTTTGCCATTATTATCGGAACCTTTGGAATCGCTATTGTCCGGGTTACGATTGATAGAAGGAGAACAGGAGATGAAAGAACTAACACCGAAAGAAGTTTTGGAAATGGGGCGTAAGTGGGGAAAGCGTTATCTTTCTATGTTGCCGCCGGAAGATTTGGCTGGTATACCGTTAGAAAAACGCTTGGCTGGTATACCACCTTCAGAACGCTTGGCTGGTATACCACCAGAAGAACGTTTAGCCGGGCTCACCCTACCCGAAGTTTTGAGCCAATTTAAGCCGAAAGAAATTAGAGCTTACCTTAGAAATATCAAATAATACCTAAGATTTTGTATGGCTCAATCCCGGTGGAAACCGATTTTGCCGGGAATTAAGGCTCATTTTAAATACATATTTAAGAATTACTATTTACCAATTAAGTACCGCGAATTTAAAAAAAACAACAAATTTCCATTATTCGTTGTGTGTGTTTTTAATTCGTTGTACTATATGTTGTACTACTAATTACGGAACCATCAACGTGGTAGGCAGGAACCCCGGTAAAAAACCATTTCATCGGGTAAGTTTTTGGAGTTTGATAATAATAAATTTGTTGATGAGGCCGATTTTGTCAGATTCAATCCAGACTTTTTGTGGATTGATTTAATAACTATCGTGATTTTTATAACTACAAAGATTGGATATAAGAAGGGATAAGGCATTTTTTAGCCGAGTACAACAAATTGAATCCCCGTTAGCCAGTGGTTTTACTCAAAATGTTATATAAATGTTATACCTATAACATCTGTTGCACTCAATTTGTTACACTCAGACGTGTATATTAATCATGTCTTATCCGTGGCTTTAATCAAATCCATGTAGTTTAAATAACCAAAGGAAAAAACAAATTATGTTTACCACCGCAAAACTTACCGCGATGAAACGTTGGGTTTCATTGCCCCCTATCGTTTGGATAGGATTAGCAATAGTGTTAGGTAGTTGGCAACCCTCGGCTCTGGCGGAGACTGATTGTAGTGCCGTCACTGAAATTCCCAAAGCCCAATGTGAAACCCTAATTGCCATTTACGACAGCACCAATGGCACCAATTGGACTAACAACACCGGCTGGCAACAGACGAATACGCCGTGTAGTTGGTTTGGTGTAACGTGTGCAAATGATGTTGTTACCAAGATTGAGTTAAATGTCAACAATCTTAGTGGCACCCTGCCGGAGTTAAGTGCTTTAACCAATTTACAAACATTTTCTCTCTATAGAAATAAACTCACTGGTTCTATTCCGGCATTGGATACCCTGACGGATTTGCAGGCTCTTTTTCTTTATGAAAATCAGTTGAGTGGCTCTATTCCGGCATTGGATACCCTGACGAATTTGCAGGCTCTTCATCTCCATGTGAATCAGCTAAATGGCACGATTCCTAAGTTGAACAACTTAACGAATATTCAGACAGTTTACTTGGGAAAAAACCAGCTAACCGGCAGTATCCCAGAGTTGAGTAACCTGACTAACCTCAAAGTATTAAGTCTGAAGTACAATGATTTAAGTGGCACGATTCCAAGTTTAAGCAGTTTAACGAAATTGGATAAACTTTGGTTGGAAGGGAATAGTCTGACTGGCTCAATCCCGGATTTGTCTAGTTTAGTCTCATTGACTGGAATGCATCTCTCGGCTAATAAACTTACTGGCCCTATTCCGGATTTAAGTAGTTTAGCTATCACCCATTCTATTTATTTAGGCGATAATCAACTTACTGGCCCTATTCCTGATCTTAGTGGCGTGCCTAATTTATGGAATTTCAGTGTTGCCAATAATCAGTTAAGCGGTGAAATTCCTAGTTTAGCGTCTTTATCAAAACTTGAAACATTCCAATTAACTGGTAATAGTTTTTGTAAAGGTAACGATGTTGATTATGCTGGACATTCAGAAGTTAACGAGTACCCAGTTTGTGGCAATCCCAATATCACATTGACTAGCCCGGCTCATGGCGCAACGAGTATTCCAATCTCTGGGCAAACCTTTACTTGGGAGCCTGATCCAGAGGCATCTGCTCATCGCATTGTTATTAGCACATTAGAGGATTTTTCTGGTTTTACTGATACTTTTGCGGGTGGGGATGGTATGTATTGTAATGATACTACTACCTGTTTAACAGCGTCTAATACCGGTATGCAAGATTATACAGTTACCCTTAATTTGCCTGAAAACACGATTTTTTATTGGAAAGTGAGGGCGAGTAAAAATCCCACATTTTGGTCTGAGGTACACTCATTCACGACGGGCGTGGCACCAAAAACCGGTTGTAATGGCGATATCCAACTTCCTGACAACTTGTGTAACGGCTTAACGCTTTATATGCCCATGAATGGCAATGCCAACGATGCTAGTGGTAATGGTAGTGATGGTGTAGTCAATGGGGCAACGCTGACAACGGATCGACATGGTAATGCAGATAGTGCTTATAGCTTTGAAGATGATTACATTGAAGTACCTGATAGCAATGGCCTTGATTTTACCAATGAGTTCACAATTGGCGTATGGGTAAATCCAGATGTACAATCTGATGACATTCCCACAAATGGCGGAATGATAATCAGCAAAGAAGCCTCATACGAATTTGCTTTAACGGCAGGTAATAGCAAAATACGATATGCGTTGAAAAATTCGCCATCCAATTGGAAATGGATGAATACGGGGATAGTTGCTCCCCTTAACCAATGGACTTTTCTCACAATGTCATACGATGGAAGCCTTTTCAAGCTTTACAAAGATGGCATTCTTGAATATCAACGTTCAGAAAGTGGCAATATTTCTCCAACAGACGCTCCTCTTGGTATAGGAGCAAGATATGCTGGCCCATTAATTGATTTTCCGTCATATTGGGTATCTAGATTTAACGGACTTATTGATGATGTGTCTCTCTATAGAAGAACATTAACAGATGCTGAAGTCCAAAACCTTTACGACTCAAGCAAACCAGTTACCACCGGCTGCAATAGCGACACCCAACTCCCAGACGATTTGTGCAATGGCTTAGTCGCTTACTATCCATTAGACAGCAATCCCAATGATGCCAGTGGTAACGGTAATGATGGCACTGAACACGATGTCAATTATGGTACTGGTGTTGTGGGGAATGCGCTTGATTTGGATGGTACCGGCTACATCCGCAAGGAAAACTTTAACTTTACCACTGCTGACTTTTCGGTGGCAATATGGGTGAAAAATCTTGCGACTGATTCGACAACAAGATTTTTATATGCTATTCACTCCGGCGGTGATGGAACCGGACAAGGCGATAAAACGATTGATGCTCATTATTATCAGAATCGAGCCATTAGGGCCATTTTAACGACAGAAGATGGACAAGGTGCCGGTTCGGATACAAACCAAGTTGCTAATCCCGGTACGATATTAGATGAACAGAATACTTGGTATCATCTTGTTTTTACTCGTCAAAATGGATTATTAAAACTTTATAAGGATGGTGTCCGAGTTAGTGCGGTTGAAGAACGAAATGTGTTGCCACAGTTTTCGGTGGAAAATGGTTTGTTGGAAATCGGCGCACCCAATTATTATCAAGGAGCGTGGACAAATGCTAATGGTTACGAAAGAGCCAAATGGCTAGGAATGCTCGATGAGATGTATCTCTATAATCGTGGCTTGTCGGATGCCGAAATAGGGAGACTTTATAGCCAAAATCAAGCAGTTCAATCGCCCACGCCTATTTCATGCGCTAACGTCACTAACGCAGAAATACCTGCAAATCTACAAACTGGCTTATTTGCCTATTATTCATTAGACGGACATGCTTGTGATGTCAGTGGCAATGGTAATAACAATGCGGTTGAATATAATACCGATTTTGCATCTGGGGTTGTCGGGCAAGCTCTACAATTGGATGGTACTGGATATATTCAGCATAGAGATTTTGATTTCACTGCTGAAGATTTGACGATTGCTTTGTGGGCAAAGGCGAGTAGCAAAGCTGAAAGATATTTGTTTGCTATTCATTCTGGTGGCACGGGTGTCGGTGCTGGTGATCAAACAGTCAATTTGCACACGCGAGGCAGTGGAAATGCTATTAGAGTTTTCTTAACCACTAAAGATGGGCAAACCTCAGATGAGCAGATTGTTATGCCTGTTGGGGGTAGCATAGAACCGGATAATTGGTATCACATTGCTTTAGTACGTCAGGCTGGTGGTTCGCAAAAACTCTACATTGATGGTGTACCGGTTAAGGCTGCCAATGAACAAAATGTGCTGTCTCAATTTTCGGTTGAAAACGGCTTTTTGGAAATTGGCGCACCAAATTATTACAAAGGCGGTTGGAACAGTGGTAGAGAAAATGCCAAATGGCAGGGTATGCTTGATGATGTATATCTATATACCCGTGCGTTGTCGGACACCGAAATCCAGAGCCTTTACAACGCCGCGAGTCCAGTATCTCAGTCTATGCTAGAAGACGCTGAAGATGGTGGCACCGATGGTTGGAGTATTTACGATGAAAAAGAAAATGGTGGTGCTGCGTTTGCGAATGTTTTTGATAGTGAAATTAATAGCAATGTGATTGAGTTGACTGGCAATTCTTGGTCAGGTTATAAACTGTCATTTGCCAATAGCACCAATTTTATTGCTCGTTGGAGTGCCAAAACAACTTATTATCTTGGTGATGCACTTACGGTTTACTGGCATGTCAAAACAAGTGGCGCAGTGATATATATGGAATATCGCAGTGATAAGCCATTGGGTTGTCATTACAATAGCGACTCAACTTATGTTACTTGTGGTTTAGATTCGAGTATGCGCGACAAAACTTGGCATACTATTACCCGCGATTTGGAGGCTGATTTAAAATCCATTGCGCCAGAACTTGATTTAATAGAAGTTTTGGAGCTTCGGATTCGTATGGCAGGGCGCATAGATGACATTCAACTACTCAACCGTGATGTTGTCAATTTCCATACCATTAGTGGCACAATCACCAATATCTATGGCAAAGGTATTAGTGGAATATCCTTATCTAACAGTGGTGCCGATTGCCAAGTTTCTGATGACGATGGAAATTATCAATGCACCGTGCCAGAAGAATGGTTTGGGACACTCATGCCTGAAAAATCCAATACGCACTTTTTTGTACCTGTTACCCGGAATTATAGTGAAGTCTCCGATAATTTAACGGAACAAGATTTCACTCGTCAAACCATTTATCATGGTTTACTTGGTTATTGGAATTTTGACAATTGCGATGCCACCGATAACAGCGGTAATGGCTTTGATGGAATTGTCCACAGTGAGCCAAATTGTGTTGATGGCGTGAGAGGCAAAGGCTTGAAATTTGACGGCACTGATGACTTTATAGAAATCAATGGCGGTGAAGTCTTGGCGAACCCTGTGATAACAACGGCAGCGTGGATTTATAAAACCGCTGACACCAAAGGCGTTGTCCTTGAAAAAATTGACCAACTTTATCGTAATGGTGATAACTACCTCATTGGAACGACAAACAAAATTGGAATCGGTACAGAAGACAAAATCACTGATCAAGATTTTGGCCCCAGTTACGCTGAAGCTGAAAACGATAAGTGGATTCATGTAGCAGAAGTCTTAACGACTGAATATGTTGCCCTTTATATTAATGGTGAACTCTATCGCAAGACAATTTTTCCAGAAGGCTTTGTGCCATACATGGGAAGCGCACCCTTACAAATTGGTGGTACGCCACTATCCAATCACGGTAGTAAAATGAACGCATTTTTTAATAGCGTAATTGATGAAGTCTATGTCTACAACCGTGCATTAAGCGATGCTGAAATTGTTCAATTAGCCAACCCAAACCGTGTCGTTGCACATTACTGCTTTGACGATCCTGATAATTTAGCCAATGATTGTGGTGGCAATGGATTACATGGCACATTGAAAGGACACACGGGTGAATACCAAGCCGGTTTGTCGGATGGTAATGCCGTTGAACTGGATGGTGTCGATGACTTTGTCGATATTTCTTGGGCTAAACCGAATTTCATGGTCAATGCGTTTACCATTGCAGTCCGTTTCAAAACGCTTGACATTGAAAAAGCTATCCAAGTACCGATTTGGTTTAGAGATGATCATCCCAGTATCAGAATACACAATGGTAATCTGCTCTTTGGTTTTAGATCAAATGGTTCAATGCCACCAAAACCATTAGAAGATACTGCCTTGCAATCACACGCCATCACTGAAGATTGGAATTGTGTGGTTTATACCTACGATGCCAGTGATGAACGGACGATGCGTGGCTATTTGAATGGGATGCTCATTCGTCAAAGAAAATTAGACAGTGACTATACCCCTAGTATATTACCCGCCAGAATCGGGCTTGATGATAATGGCTCCCGACGTTTCCAAGGCTTAATTGATGACGTGCAAATTTACAGTTATGTCTTATCTGATGAAGAAATTGCCGACTATCAAAGCATTTGTCCGCCAATGGAAATTCCACCTGAATTTGTGTTGGAAGACGCTGAAAATGGTGATACCAATGGTTGGTGGGTTTACTCTGATAGAGGTGGTTCAGACATAGCAAATGTGCATGATGAGGTTACAGATAATCATGTCGTAGAATTTTCTGGTTCACCCAGTTCTGGTTATGCCATATATACCAGTAATGGTCGTACCGTCAATAAACCAATTGTGCAATATCGTGTTAAAGGACAATTAGGGACAACCTATTGGTATTTGCAATCACCTTTTCACAAGATAGCGCACTCAAGTTCAACACGACTGGGTTGTAATCTTCATTCCAAGTGGAATGAAACCCATTGTGGTATTGAGATAAGTATTAAAGATGGTGAATGGCATACCATTACTCGTGATTTAGCCGCAGAGTTAAAAGAATCTTTCCCTGATACTGAAATATCGCCGGTGGTGAGATTATCACTTCGCGCAGCGGCGCAATTTGATGACATCAAATTCATCAGCCGTGATGCGATTGATTTCTATGCGATTACTGGGAAAATTACCCACAACGGTCAAGGTTTAAGTGGCGTTGTGTTGAGTGGCGGCGGTAATTGTCAACCCTCTGATAGTGAAGGGAATTTTCAATGTAGCGTCCCTGAAAATTGGTTTGGTACCTTAGTCCCTCAAAAAGACGGTTACATCTTTGAGCCGTTCTCATTGGTTTATCAAAATGTAGCGAGTGAGCAAACCACTCAAAACATCATTGCGAAACCAACACCCACCAGTGACGATGAACCCGTATTACACTGGACTCGTGACATGCACCCGATTATTGGCAATGGTGCCGTTAAACTCCCTGGTTGGTGGGAAGACTATGTCGATGACCACTTTACGGTGACAGTACGCGCAAAACCAACGGCAATGAAAACGCAGAATTATCTGTTTCATGCTGATGATGCGAGTCCTGGTATTCGGCTAAACCACGAAAACCGCGTCCTGTTTTTGTTCAGACCAAACGATACCGCCGAACCCATTCCAACGAGTGAAACCACTTTACTCATGACTGAACCCATGCCATTAAACGAATGGCTAGAAATGACAGCCACTTGGAATGGCACAGAATATGTGGGTTATGTCAATGGTCAAGAAATTGGTCGAGTCGCCTTACCCAAATTCATCAAAGGCAACCGAGTCGCCATCGGCTGGGATGGTGGTAATGACCGTGCTTTTGAAGGTGAGATTGCTGAAGTTAAGATTTACAAACGAGCCTTAACTTTCTTCAGTGATTGCAATACTGTCACCGAAATTCCAACGGCCCAATGTGAAACTTTACTGGCCCTTTACGACAACACCGGTGGCGATAACTGGACTAACAACGACGGTTGGAAAAAAGGCAATACGCCGTGTAATTGGTATAGTATAGAATGCACTGATGGAAACGTTACTAAAATTGATCTCTCAGATAATAATCTTAGTGGCACTATTCCTGACTTGAGTAGTCTAACGAGTTTGATGGATTTGAGACTCTATTCCAACCAATTGACTGGCTCCATTCCACAGTTAAGTGCGCTGACTCAATTGCAGATACTGTTTCTCAATAACAATCAATTGAGTGGGCCTATTCCGGAACTAAGTGCCCTTACTGACTTACAACGGATTTATCTTGCCATCAATAAGCTCACTGGTAATGTCCCAGAACTAGCCACGCTTACCAAATTGCAGGATATAGATTTCTCTCATAACAAACTCACCGAAGCTATTCCTGATTTAAGTGCTTTGACAAAATTGACTAGGATTGGACTTGCCAACAACCAACTTTGCCAAGATAATAATGCCGACTACGCCGGACGCACCGAAGTAGAAGCATTCCCAATTTGTGGAGAACAACCTCCAGAGCCAGTTATCGCCGAGCCAATAGTAGAAGGCAATAGCGTAACTTTGGATGCCAGTGGCTCCAGCGATCCCGACCCAGATGGCGAAATTACCAATCACCGCTGGGTAACTTCGGATGGGCAAACAGCTACTGGGGCTAATCCTACCATCACTTTTCCCGCAGATGGCGAATATACCATAACTTTGATAGTCACTGACAATACCGGAAAAATCAGTGAACTCGAACAAGTGGTAACGATTGGTGCCCAACCACCTACTGGCCCCTTCAAGTTAACGGTCAGCAAAAGAGGTACTGGCGAAGGCTCAATCCAGTCAACCGTACCGGATACCAATATTGTCTGCGATACCGATTGTAACCGAGCCAGTAGTGAATACGCCAAAGACACCGAAGTAACAATAATGGCAACCCCAGCGAGTGGCTCAACTTTCACTAACTGGACTAGCTGTAGTAAGAGCACCGACTCTACCATCACCGTAACAATGAAGCGGAGAAGATCTTGTACGGCGAACTTTGAATTAGATCAAACGCAAACCGTATTGCATCGGGTCAGAGTTGTCAAAATTGGCGACGGTAATGGTCTCATCACGGTAAAACAAGCTGGTGATGTGGTAACGAAATGCTCCACCGCCACCTGTGAACCCAAGTTCTTTGCCCCCGGCACCGAACTAACCTTTATCGCCAGAGCCAGAAACGATGCCACCTTCGTTGGTTGGGGTGAAGATTGTAGTGGTACAGATTTGAAGCTGCCCATAATTATAAACGCAGCGACTAAATGTACTGCCGAGTTCACTTTGCCACCACCATTACCAACGCAACACCGGCTAACCGTGACCACCATCATGGAAACCACCGCTCAAGGATATGTAACTGGTACCGGGATTGAATGCGGTGACGACTGTGTGGAAAATATCCTCGCTGGTAAAAAGGCCCGCTTAAAAGCCAATCCCATGCCCCATTCTCATTTTAAGGAATGGGCCAACGATTGTAGTGGGACAAGAACCTCGGCAGCCGTAATAATGGACTCTGACAAAACCTGTACCGCAATTTTTGGAAGCGATTCGGATCGCAATGCCGAAAAGCTGGTTGAAGAGTTTAATGATGAAGCCGAACTCATTGGTGGTGAAAAGTTTACCGATGTATATCCCCCAATTGATAATACCGAATGTCTGCTCGAAGCTTATCGGCTCACAGAGAATGTCATGATAAAGGTAGAAGAACACCTCTTTCTCACCGGCTCATGGCCCCGTCAATTCCACAACCAAGAATGGTATAAGCCAATGCCCACAGACATATGCACCAAGAGTATTAAGATCATCTCTGGTGGTACAGATGTAAAACTAGCTGAAGGGCCAGTATTTGTGGAAGGCGACTACATCAAAGTCGAAGTTGAACTATTGACTAGTGTAGGTGTTAGGGAAATCCTGCCCATCTTGGTTTACTACGGCGACAAGCCAGAAGCAGAAGATGCAAACCTGCGCCGCCGGTGGGCAAGAAGATATTGTTGCTGGCGCCCACGTCGTCGTGGCAGACGGTAATGTGGGGCAAGTCGTTCCCACGCCGGCGCGTGGGAACGAGAAAAAAATGCGTTCCCACGCCGGCGCGTGGGAACGAGAAAAAATATTTTGGAATCCAAACCTTCAGATTTGGAAATATTTTGGAGTCCAAACCTTCAGATTTGGAAAT
>Ga0233403_10001262_pt1 | contig 11907 bp, 6 predicted proteins | sample Na_oxic_1_MG_FD_179866 | JGI IMG/M metagenome (GOLD analysis project Ga0233403, IMG submission 179866) | Seawater microbial communities from Saanich Inlet, British Columbia, Canada - Na_oxic_1_MG | ecosystem: Environmental > Aquatic > Marine > Inlet | place: Canada: British Columbia | collected...
CGAAAACCGCAAAAATAAATTTGTAATAAAACCGCAAAATAAATTTGGAACGAAAACCGCAAAAATAAATTTGTAATAAAACCGCAAAATAAATTTGGAACGAAAACCGCAAAAATAAATTTATAATAAAACCGCAAAATAAATTTGGAACGAAAACCGCAAAATAACATGCATTCCAACCGCAAAATAACATGCATTCCAACCGCAAAATCAATTTGGAACGTAATATTACACCGCAAAATCAATTTGGAACGTAATATTAACCGCAAAATCAATTTGGAACGTAATATTACACCGCAAAATCAATTTGGAACGTAATATTACACCGCAAAATAAATTTGGAACGTAATATTAACCGCAAAATCAATTTGGCACAAAATAAATTTGACCTTATTTTGCAAAATAAATTTTGCACTCCAAAATAAATTTGACCTTTTTTTATGCGCTTTTTCGATCTACTGATAATGGTTTTGAATGCGTTGTCGCCATATCTCATAAGCCGGTTCAGACGCTTGGTATGGTAGATCAATGAGTGCGTCATCGGTGACACGCGCTGCGTCTGTTGTATTTGTACCACAAAATATTTGACAGGCTTGGGCTGTGTGAGGAGTTGAGTTGCTAGCACGTATACGCGCTTTGGCGGCAAATGCTGAACCTTGGGCTAATTGAGGGCGAAAATCGTTGCTGAGTTTGACTAAATGTGTTAGTGCTGTTTCATCAGCGCCTCCCGCATAAGTCGCACCAAGCCCAATGCCACTCCATAAGTCTGCTTGTCTTTCGGCAGGAAAGCCTTTAATCGTATTGGCAATTTCGTCAACATCAGCCCCTTTGACAAACCATAAACAGCGCCCGATACCTTGATCAAATTGCCGCGTATATCCAGATAGGCGATGGGGTACGATGCCTTGTGTGATGGTTTTTTGCGGGTGAAAATAACCTTCATGAAATCCATAACCATCTACTGCTAACCACCTCAATAAAGGATCGAGGGGAGTGAGTGCTTTATTGACATTGCGATGTAATCGTGCCCAAGCCCATCCTGCGCCAACGTGAACCATATAGATATGATGTGCCCCGGCACCTTGTACAAATCGTTTAAAACGATTTCGATTAAAGGGCGATAGAAAATCTAGCAATGTCATCGCCATCGCGGCGCCCTCATACGCAAATCCACGCATTTCATTTGGCAGGGTGTCGAGTTGTTGGCTCAAGGATTCTAAGTTGTCATCCAATAAGGCGGCATGATAACCATAAACAAAAGTTTCTCCAACACTTTCTAATTGTTGACGCACTTCATCAGAGACGGCATGAAAACCGCGCTTAGAAAAAGTGGTTTCATCGGGGGAGATACCGAAAAGCAGTTTGCGAAAAGAGTAGGGATTCATATTATTGATTTATAAGGATTTCTGATTGATATGATTTAATTAATTATGAATGTAGGGTGGGTAGCGTGTTTTTGCTGCCCACCATTTTTTCTATATTAGAGTTGTCCGAAAATAAGGCTTTTGTGAATATAACTTTTCACATTTAGCTTCGCTAAATACAGTTTTGCGCGCAAAACTTTTGCGTGAAAAATTGTTTTTATTGGGCTAAACGTTATTTACGAACAAGTCTATTATAAATAAGCTCAAAAAATTAATGGTGGGCAGCAAAAACACGCTACCCACCCTACGCTATATTAACAAAATATAAGATATAATAAATTCAATAACTTATATATCATCTTTTTGACTTACATAACAGGATTAACGTCATTTAACGTGATTTATTGATCCTCTTTCAAAATTTATAATAAAAATGAGTGATTTCATTTAGTTTCTTATCAATTATGATTAAATATCAACAAAATAAATAAGTGATGTTAGTTTTGTGAGAGCCTCAATTTTATAAACCCTCTTTTTATATTAATAAGTATTTGTGCTACCGTGAAATTGGCGAGCGAGCAGAATAAATGAAGTCAATGTACATTTCGAGTCCATTTATGTTTAATTTATAATGCCACGGAAAATCTACCCAATTTTAATTTAATTAACAATTAACAATTAACAATTAACAATTAACAATTATGTTCAAGTGTCAATTACCATAGTTACCCTCCTGACAAACTCTTCAATAACTCAACATGTTTAAAAATCAATCATGACTGCCATCGTCGATGTTGCTATTCGGAATAACCGTACTGTCTTACTCCTATTTCTCTTTATTTTTGTCGCGGGGATTACCGCTTATCAAGAGATTCCCAAGGAATCTGATCCTGATATCGCCATTCCTATTCTTTACGTTTCCATCAGTCATGAAGGCATTTCTCCAGAAGATGCTGAGCGTTTGTTAGTGCGCCCTGTAGAAAAAGAATTGCGAACTATCGCTGGTGTGAAAGAAATGACGGCTATTGCCGGCGAAGGACATGCTTCTGTTACTTTGGAATTTGATGCTGGTTTTGATAGTGAGGAAGCTTTGCGTGATGTGCTGCAAAAAGTCGATATTGCTAAAGCGGAATTGCCCGATGATTCTGAAGAACCTAGTGTCCATGAAATCAATTTATCGCTCTTTCCGATTTTGGTGATAACGCTTGCTGGTGATATACCCGAACGCACTTTATTAACTGTAGCGCGTCAATTGAAAGAGGCCGTTGAATCGGTGCCTGAAGTCTTAAAAGTTGAGATAGCTGGTGATCGTGAAGAGGCGGTTGAGATTATTATTGATCCATTGTACGTTGAAAGCTATAACCTCAATTATGAAGAAGTGATACAGTATTTTGTGAGAAATAATCAGTTAGTGGCCGCTGGTGCCTTGGATACTGGACAAGGGCGTTTTAATATCAAAGTGCCTGGCGTATTTGAATCGTTGCAAGATATACTCACTTTACCCATTAAAGTGGATGAGAAACGGGTTGTGACTTTGCAAGATGTGGCTGAAGTGCGTCGCACTTTTAAGGATCCACTGACTTATGCTCGCGTTAATGGTAAACCTGCTTTAGCCTTGGAAGTCTCTAAACGCACTGGTACAAATATTATCGAAACGATAGAAAAAACGCGCTATATCGTTGATAAATTTAAAGAAAAATTGCCACAAACGGTGCGTATCAATTTTATTCAAGACAAATCCAAGGATGTACGTAACATCCTGAAAGATTTGCAAAACAATGTTTTGAGTGCTGTCATATTGGTTAGCATTGTGATTTTGGGTATTCTTGGTATACACACCGCTATCTTAGTCGCGATTGCGATTCCGGGCTCTTTTTTGTTGGCCATTTTGGCCCTCGATCAAATGGGATTAACCCTGAATATTGTGGTTTTATTCAGTTTGATTTTAGCTTCAGGCATGTTAATTGATGGGGCAATCATTGTCACCGAGTTTGCGGATCGCAAAATGAGTGAAGGTATGCCCCGTTTTGAAGCTTATGCGATAGCGGCTAAACGCATGTTTTGGCCGATTATCGGCGCGACTGCAACCACCTTAGCGGTGTTTTTGCCCTTGCTATTTTGGCCCGGTATCGTGGGTGAATTTATGAAATATTTACCTATCACGGTTATCGCTACGCTCAGTGCTTCTTTGATAATGGCTTTGATTTTTATGCCCACCTTGGGTGCATTATTTGGTCGGCCTCGCCCAATTAAAATGCTTGATCACGATACAGCGCCTTTAGACACCATTACAGGTTTTACAGGTTTGTATATCCGCATTTTGGAAAAACTAATACGTCACCCAATACTGGTTTTACTGGTTACGTTGCTGTTGTTAGTGGGTGTCAATATGGCTTATGTACACTACGGTAAAGGAGTGGAATTTTTTCCCGATGTTGAACCAGAACAGATTAATGTTTATGTCAGAACGCGCGGTGATTTGTCAGTGCAAGAACGTGATCTGTTAGTGCAAGAAGTCGAATCACGGATTATTGATATGCACGAATTTGCCAGTTTGTATGCGAATAGTGGTATGGTTTCACCAGACAATGCGCCTGAAGATACGATTGGGGTGATTGCGATTGAATTTGTGGATTGGCGACAACGCCGGCCAGCTAAAGAGATTATCAAAGAAATTCGACAACGCACCGCTGATTTAGCGGGCATTTTAATAGAAGTCATCAAACAAGAAGGTGGGCCGGGGGAAGGCAAGCCAATCAAAATAGAAATTAGCGCCCAAGATGCCGATTTATTGAATCCCGTAGCGGCTGAATTAGTGGCAGGCTTACAAACGATAACAGGCCTGGTTGATATTGAAGACAGTCGGCCTTTACCCGGCATTGATTGGAAAATCGCGGTTGATCGGACTCATGCCAGCCGTTTTGGAGCCGATATTGCCAGCGTAGGTAACGGCGTACAACTTGTCACTAATGGCATCAAGGTTGCCGAATTTCGGCCCGATGATGCTGATGAAGAACTGGATATTTTGATACGCTTTCCGCCTGAATATCGCGGTTTGGATCAATTAGATAGGCTTCGTCTTCAAACGCAAGCGGGATTGGTACCGCTGAGTTTATTTGTAGAACGTATACCACAGCCCCGTGTGGGAACACTGAAACGCAGCGATGAGCATCGCATTTTGACGGTACAAGCGGGGGTTGATGAGGGGGTGTTAGTCGATGATAAATTGAAGGAAATTCGTGCTTGGTTAGACGGCCTTCAACAAAGGCCAGAAGAACAATCGTTATTAGTTGATCCGCGTGTCACGCTCACTTTTAAAGGGGAAGATAAAGATCAACGTGAAGCAGAAGCTTTTTTGTCACGCGCCTTTCTGACTGCACTGTTTATGGTGATGATGATTTTGGTGGCACAATTCAATAACTTTTATCAAACTTTGCTGATTCTAAGTGCTGTCATTTTGTCTACGATTGGCGTATTACTGGGCTTATTAGTCACGCAACAACCCTTTGGTATCGTTATGTGTGGCATTGGTGTGATTGCGTTAGCCGGTATTGTTGTCAACAACAACATTGTGTTGATTGATACGTTTAATGTTCTCCGCGCCAGCGGCATGGCAGTCCATGAAGCCGTTTTACGCACTTGCGCCCAACGCTTGCGCCCAGTACTCCTCACTGCTATCACCACCATTTTAGGGCTGTTGCCAATGGTATTAGCGATGAATATTGATTTAATGACGCGAGAGATTTATTTTGGAGCGCCGTCTACACAATGGTGGACACAATTGGCAACGTCGATATCCGGCGGATTAGCTTTTGCCACGTTATTGACTTTGATATTGACACCTTGTTTATTAGTTTTAGGAACGAGACGAACTATCGTTTCTGGTTAAGTGGCTACTCTATGCAAACTTTTTAAGTTTCGCGCCAAAAGTTTTGCGCGCAAAACTTTTGGCGCGAATTGATTTTTAAACAATTTTTGTTGCACGTCATTCGAGTAACTCTTTCCAGCAAAGCTCGCATCGATCCTCTGCGGCTCTGCGGCTCTGCGTGAGCCTAAATTTTGTTACAAATTATTTGTGTGCATAGAGTAGGTTAAGTGGGATGTAGCGGGAAAAGGGTTAATAAGTTAATGCAAAACTCGACGAGACAACCGGTTAGAGCGAGAGGTTTTCAACCAGTAAGGATTTTGGGCAGTGTGGTAGTTGAATGGGATTGATTCAAATCTAATAAATGACATAAGGGCAACCCTACGGATTGCCCTCATTGTTAGACATAAGTCGAAATATGAGAGAAATATCGTTTTAAGTGCAGCAAAATAACAGGCATTCCAATCAGCTTTAATCCATACCCAAGTCTTCTACAAAACAGGCGGATTTAAGCACTTCTTCAGGTTTCACGCCCAATTGTTCAACAATAATCCGTTCGTAAACTTCCCAAATTTCTTTTTCGTTCCATTGTTTCTTATCCGCGAGAGAACAGATTTTGCTAAAATTTCGGTACAACACCGTCTGAGTCGTTTCACCAAGCGTTGTCATTTCTGGAGCAAAATAAATCGCCAGCGGTTTAGAAAGCCAATAAGCGAGCCAAGCAAAACCCAGTGCTAAACCCACAGAAATGCCCGCTTCCCATGCCGTTAAGAAGTCAAAAAAGCGCCCTAAAAGCGATCCAATTAACCAGAACAAAACGCCATACGTCAAGAGCGAAGAAAACCACGTTGGTCGAGACAGTTCTGGCAACGGTAGACATAGCGCTTTGGTAAGCGTATCCCATTGAGCGCGGCGTGCCTGTTTTGGAAGCAGGGTTGCCATTTCTTGTTTGGGAAATAATTGACTTCGTGGAATGCCTAGCTCGTTGATTAAGGTTTTCCGTAACTGATAAAACGTATGGCTCGTTAGACAATGAGTTTCGCTTGAGTTGTCCAACTTGTTTGATTTGTCTAAGGATTTTAAAATAAGTTGATAAAAATCATCAACCGTGACAATTCCCGAAATTTCTTCATCCTCAAAGGTTAGCTGGAAATCTTCTTCAACAGCCATGACGAGTTCTACACTATCTAATCCCATACTCTCCTCCTTATGTATCTAATCTTGGCAAAGTTCTACACCATCCCATCCCATACTATCCGTATCTTGGCAAAGCTCGTAGAAAAACAGAGTGAAAAAATGGGGAAAAATTAACCCCAATTTAACACCCCAGCCCATGCTTCGTTTAGCTCAGGGCGCATTCCTAAAAATAAGGGTCAAGATGATAAATTTTGAAGGCCCGATTGTCGTTGCAAATTCATTTTGCGGCGCATTTTTCGTCCAAATTCATTTTGCGGCCCACTTGGAGTGCATGTTATTTTGCGGCCCACTTGGAATGCATGTTATTTTGCTTTGCTGCATATGATAATGACCCTTTTTTTGGGAATGCGCCCTTTAGCTCATGGCTTGATACTTCTCGCCCGATTGCTTATTTCCTTGGATATCCTCTGTGCTTCCTCTTGATCTTTCTATATGTACGATTCCTTAAAATTTCCCTAAACCCTCGATTAAAATCCATCAGTTTCATGTGAGCATTCGTTGCCTTTTTGGAAACGGCCACATAAAGCTTGTTCATGGCAAGAACAGGCCTAATGAATTTTATCTTTTTACGGATGCCAGGTATCTCTTTTTCCAGAATTTTCAGACGATATTTACCCACGGCTCGGCTATCTGCCATAAGATCAATCTCTTCATTGTAAAGCTTTTTCAACCCTTCATCCAGATTCTTGACCTTCACTTTATCCAAATAATCTGCCGCATCAAACTTCTTGCTCGTCGCATAGCCTTCAACCACACCAATTTTATAATCCTTGAGTTCTTCTAGTTTTTTGAACCTGATTTTTTTATCTTTTCTCTTAAAAAAACCAGTACGGGCTTGTGCAATGGGTGCCGAAAAGTAATAATAATCGGCCCTTTCGCGTGTGAAATAGGCACCCAATAAGGCATCATAAGAACCTGTTTGAGTGACTTCTAGCGCCTTTTTCCACTCAATAAACCGAATCTCAACTTCATAATCTTTAGCTTCTAAAGCCGCTTTGACAATCTCAGAAACCCAACCGCCATTGAGCATTTCTTCACCATAATAAGGCGGAAAGTTTACCGTTACCAATCTAAATATTCCCTTGTCCTTTGCCACACAAACCCCTGAATAGAGTAATGTCACAATCACAAAGAAAATAATTTTTTTCATATTGAACCACCAAGTATCAATTATCAATTATCACATCACATCAATTATCATGCTTCAAGGCTTCGATACGAAATCGAAATCTAGCCTAATTTAACTTTGCGCCTTTGCAGCTTGGTGTGAGCCAATCTACCTCCTTTGAAAGCTTGATACAAATTCTAACATTAAGCCACAAGTGTTCACAACAGTTATCAGTTATCAATGAACAGTTATCAGTTATCAGTTATCACTATTTTGATATTTGTTATATTCAAAGTCAACAGATTATCGAACAAACTGTAGTGGTCAAACGGATGTTAAACAAAAAATGAGGATTTGAGCAAATCTAAAATCGTGATAGAACGCCTCATGCACTGATTGTCATGACACCACTTAAGAAGTTTTTGCGCGCAAAAACTTTATTTCACGCTGATTAATATTGATTTGTTCAACATCAATTTGACCACTACAGATTATCGAACAAACCTATATAAATGATCAATGATCAATTATCAATGATCACATCACTTATCAAAACCTTGAGATTATTGATATTGAGTGATATTTAAGGCTAAGATTATCGAACAATAATATAGAGTTTAAGAAAACAAGAGACAATTATGTTGTTTTAACATCTTTAACAATCATGTTGAGAACTCAAGACAAAGTTTCACCCTTTTTACATTCTTAAATATTAATTCATTGTTCACAATTCACAATTCGCAATTATTTACGGTTCCTCTCGCCAACTGGCCATAACTCGTTTCACATACCGTTGCGTTTCACGTATGCGAGGTACACGCCCTAATCTCGCTACCCGCGTTTCACCACTATTATAAGCGGCCAGTGCTAATTTGATATTCTTAAACCTGTCCAATAATTTACTAAAATAAAAGGCCCCACAGTCAAGATTAAGCTCAGGATCAAATAAAAGCTCGCGTTCCAAGCCACATTCGGTTTCGCCAGTGCGTGGCATAATTTGCGTTAAACCCCGTGCGCCTTTAGGTGATAGCGCGTCTGGTTCCCAAGCCGATTCATGTTTAATTAAAGCATGAAACAACCGATGATCAATGCCATGCCTATCGGCCGCTTGAGTCGCTAAAAGCTGTAAATCATAAATAGCCTCATGATTAATAGGGACTACAATCGACTCAGTCTCATCAGGAACGTTAGCACAGCTAACCAACACAAGAGAAGCCAAAGCAATAATGTCAAATCTAATACGCATTATCAATTATTAAATCGAATGGAAAAAGGCATTGCTGGATTTCAGTCGTTCTAGGAGTTCATTCGTTCAGGAATTTATACTCTGTGGTACTCTGTGGTACTCTGTGGATTCTATTCGAGGTTCAAGTTTTTGCGCGCAAAAACTTGAAGCCTTGCATGTTGAAAAAGCAATCAATGAACTAAGGAGCTACTGAACTACTGAACTAACCTAAGTCGTGCTTCCCGATATTTAGCCGTTGTTTTCTCAACAATCGAATCTGGCAAAGCCGGCCCAGGCGCTTTTTTATCCCAATCCAACGTTTCCAAATAATCACGCACAAATTGTTTATCAAAATTGGGAGGACTACGCCCAATCTCATATTGTTCGACAGGCCAAAAACGTGAAGAATCAGGTGTCAACACTTCATCAATCAAGACTAATTGCCCCGATGTATCTACGCCAAATTCAAATTTCGTATCAGCAATAATAATACCGCGCTTAGCCGCATAATCACAAGCACGGCTATAAATTTCAATACTCAGATCACGCACTTGTGCGGCCAAATCTTGGCCAATTAAGGCACACGTTTTAGAAAAATCAATGTTTTCATCATGTTGACCCATTTTCGCTTTACTCGAAGGGGTATAAATAGGCCTCGGCAATTTTTCGCCAAGTTGCAAACCTGATGGTAAACTAAGACTACAAATCTCCCCCGTTTTTTGATAATCTTTCCAACCAGAGCCGGCTATATAACCACGTACAATTGCCTCAACAGGCAACGGCAAACATTTTTTAACAATCACAGCCCGCCCTGAGACTTGCTCATATTCAGTGCGATCACTGAATACCGCCTCTAAAGTCATAGCAGAAAGATGATTTGGTATATCTGATTGAGTAAAATCAAACCAAAAATTTGACAGCGCGGTTAGTATAACACCCTTCTCAGGAATCGGTGTTGGTAATATCACATCAAACGCCGACAACCTATCCGTCGCGACAATCAACAAATGCTGATCATCAACCGTATAAATATCACGGACTTTACCGCGCCTCAAAAGAGGTAAACTGTGCAACTGAGATTCAAACAAGGGAAAACCTCCAGCCCTTTTCAAAGGGAAACGTAAAACTCAATCTTGAACAAGGGAATCAATTGTTTACTTTACCAGCTATCAGTTTGTCAACAAATTTTTTTCTTTACGGCGAGCACAGAGAATAACCATAATATTTATAATAATATTGTAATACAAAATACTTTTATACCGCATGTTATATACAGAATAGGCCATTAAAAATCTTATGCTTATTCTCTGTGGTACTCTGTGGTACTCTGTGTACTCTGTGTTGAAAAAAAACTTAGGGTCAAACTGATAGGTGGTAAGAGTGATTTGGAAACAACGCCTGAACGCCTGTAACGCCTGTAACTCTTTTTTTGCAAAAGAATTTTTGCCGCGAAAGGCCTTTTTCGTTCTACTGATAATTCAAGTGATAACTAATAACTGATAACTAATAACTGATAACTGATAACTGATAACTGTGCGACACTATTCCATTATTATACTGTTAATTCTATTAAGCAATAGCCTTGGCGCGGAAGAGGATAAAGAATTTGCATTATGCAAACCCTTTAGCGAAATAGCCCCACCACGTCCCAATATACCCCCACTAGAGGATGATTCAGTCCATTTATCGGCAGATCATGGGACTGTTCAAGAAAAACTTGGCATATCAACCTTTCGCGGGAATGTTGTCATGCAACGGGGCGATCAACTCTTAAAAACACCCATCATGGTTTACGATCGTCATAAACAAACCGCGGAAACGGACCAAGAATTTACCTTCTGGGACAACAACTACGTTGTCAAAGGTGCTGAACTACAATTGCGCTCTGAAAATCAAGGTGAAATGAACAATACCCAATATTGGTTCTTAAGCAGAAGGGCACGGGGAGAGGCTAAAAAGCTTACCCAAAAATCTAAAGATCAAGTCAATTTAGAACAAGCCAGCTACACCACATGTGATCCTGAACACGAAGTCTGGCGCTTAGAGGCCGATCGTGTCACCCTAGACAATGCCAAAGGCCAAGGCACCGCTCGCGATGTCTCCATACGCTTGTTCGACACCCCCGTCTTCTATTTCCCTTACTTCTCATTTCCTATCGGAGATCAACGCAAATCGGGCTTTTTAGTCCCCCGTATAGGGCGTTCTGATGAAACCGGTTTTGAATTTAGTATCCCTTACTATCTCAATCTCGCCCCACATTACGATGCCACCATCACCCCTCATGTCATGTCACGGCGAGGTGTATTATTAAACAACCAATTTCGCTACTTGACTCAAGCCGCCAACGGCCAACTAGAACTAGAATATCTCCCTTACGATTCCATTTTGGAAGAACAAAGAAGCTCACTTGCTTTTCAACACACAGGCAAGCTCAACCCACGTTGGGTTACCGATGTCAACATCAACTACGCCTCCGACAAACGCTACTTTGAAGAACTCGGCACACATATCAACCTAATGAACATCACCCACTTAGAACGGCGTGCTGACTTATACTACTATGGTGACGGCTGGCTTGGGTTAGGCCGCTTGCAGAACTTCCAAACCCTAGAAAACAACCCTTATGCCCATCCCTACCAACGTTTACCCCAATTCCTAGCCAAAACCACCTTACCTGAAGTCAATCGCAGTCTCAATTTCGGACTACAGGCAGAAGCAGTACGCTTTGATCGTGATACCAACCTCGTTAACGCCCCAATTGGCAACCGCTTTGACATTCTACCCAGTCTCAGCCTACCTTGGCGCACCCCTGGTACCTTTATCGTCCCCAAACTCTCCCTACGTTACACCACTTACAACCTAGACAACGTCACCGCATCGGCCGACACCACACCACAACGTGCCCTATTCACCTTCAGCACCGACACCGGCCTGTTTTTTGAACGTGATCTCAAACTCTGGGACACCAATTTAGTGCAAACACTAGAACCACGGTTATACTATCGCTACACTCCATATAAAGATCAAACCGACATGCCCATCTTCGACAGTGCCGAATATGATCTCTCATTCCTGCAACTCTTTCGAGACAATCGCTATCTAGGTGCCGACCGAGTAGACGACGGACATCAACTCAGCTTAGGCCTCA
>Ga0233403_10001263_pt1 | contig 11904 bp, 8 predicted proteins | sample Na_oxic_1_MG_FD_179866 | JGI IMG/M metagenome (GOLD analysis project Ga0233403, IMG submission 179866) | Seawater microbial communities from Saanich Inlet, British Columbia, Canada - Na_oxic_1_MG | ecosystem: Environmental > Aquatic > Marine > Inlet | place: Canada: British Columbia | collected...
AAGTTAATGCTCAAACATGTGTAAAAATTATTAGAAAAATAAAGAAAAAAGAAGATGAATTTTGGAATGAGGATATGAATTTTGATCCAAGTGAATAAGAAATTTTAAAAAAACTTTTTATTATAACATACTAAATTCTTAAAAGTACCTTTTCATCTGCGAACATCTATAATTTGAGTGCTTAAATTTTGTTAATAATATGATTTTAATATAAATATTATTTAATTTATCCGATGCCTGATTATCCTAAAAAATGTATTATTTCTGATTTTATTATCAATAATAGGATAAAACGCCTATTTTTACCATTTTAAATGTTAATTATTAATATATTTTAGTTATATATTTTATTAATTTGACAAAAATAACGATTGAATTTAAACTAGCTTTGACTTTATTAACTGAAGTTTTCAACTCACCACTTAAATTGTACTTGACCATGAAAAAATTGATGACATCATTTTTTGTAACTCTGTTGCTTGCCGGTAGCGTTTCCTTAGTATTAGCAGGTTCTTCTGAATTCCAACTGCCGGACAATATTTGTCATATCAAGGCCACTGACAATGAAGGTATGTCAGTGCATATTAAGGCCCTGTTCCCAACTGCCGGGGACGATTATGAAATTCATCATGTTAAGATGGTACCAGAGGAAAAAGGTTTGTATGAACGGCATATCAAAGTGCTTGCTACTGATGGCAGGGTTCTGGAAATCAAAGCCCATAAGTCGGATCGAAAGGGGGACTTCTTTGGCGTGAATGCGGTAGACGGTAAGAAACTGATTGACATTAAGGGATTAAGGTCACTCACGTCGGGAGAAAAAGGTTGGGATGTTGTCGCGGTGGATGCACATGATCCGATCCTCAAAGTCGTCACCATCGATTCAAATGGAAAACAACATCCATTAAGAGCATTTTGTCCTAATCATCATGTTTATGCCATCAAAGCGGTGCGGGTAGCCACGACTTCTAAAGATGGAATTTATGATGTCAAAGCTTATGAAGTGAACTATACCCATGACTAATATCAATTTTCGGATATTCTTTGGTTCCAATGTTCCCGCGTTGGAATAAAGACTGTGACACTCCCGCGTTTTCTGGTTCCAACGCTTTCGCGTTGGAACCCATTTTCTTCCAAATCCTTAATTCCCAATTTCATTCAACATCCAACAATATGAATCATTTTACTCGCTATTGACTTGGTTTGCCAAAAAATCTTTTTCTTCCAAGAAACCGTTTTGCGTCTATCAAAAACCATCAGCCAACCTTCAGAACAAGACAGTTTATCCATATAATCCGCGAGTTGTTCTTTACCTTCCTTATAAGTTTTCTCACTATCTCTTAATTTTAATTCAATGGGATAACGATCCTTTTGATAATGCACACATAAATCTAATCGTCCTGGACCATTAGCAAATTCTCGATCAATGCGTCCCCCACCATTAACTAGGCGTTGTAAATAGGCTTGTAAAATGAGATGTGGAGCGGCTTCTTTATATTGATAGCGTTCAATCCACATTTCACTGTTTTCGCGCCAAAACTGTTGAAAGTCCGAAAGCAGCTTTTTCATATCTAATTGACCATTGACCAGATAATTGGGCATAGTGGAGAGAGAAGAAACATCCTCCAACTCCTTTTGGGAACGAAAAGTCAGGGTACGAATAATGACTTCTCCATAAATCGGATTAGAAGGAACAATTTGTTTGTCGGTTTCACGCAACAATCCCAAATCAAGGACGTATTGATAGTCATCGTCAAGTAAATCATAGTGTTTGCTTTCGCCCATTATCACCGGTTCAACGATGCGCTGTACTCGTGCTTCTTTTAAGCGTTCCATCAAACTGTCGATGTGGGTATCCCGCCGCATAATGAGAGTTTGTACTGCTTGTTCAACATACTGTGGCTTGATTTGTTGAGAAAAGTCATTCTTGAGAATTTTAACTACAACTTCTTTCGCAATGGCATTAACTAGCCAAGGTTGTCCTTGCGTGTTTTCATAAATCTTTTGGGTAACCTCATCAGAAAATACTTGACTGGTTTCTTTTTGATGTTGAGCATAGAGTTTAGCGATTTCTTCAAGGGTAAAATTTCGTAGCGTTAAGGATTCTGCAACAATGTTAAATGGACTGGCACTACCAAGCGTTTCTCGCTCTTCACGGATTTTGCCTTTGTAGTCACGGATATTTCGCATTCCAACCAGCGCGATGGAATGAACAAAGGGAATATTATTACGATTGATATAGCCATCTCGCAATTGTCGTAAAAAGGAAATCAGCGTTCCATTTTCTAAACAGTCAACTTCGTCAAACAAAATGACTAAGGATTTATCCAAATCTTCACAAAAATAAGTCAATGCTTCCCTCAATGCAATATTAAAATCGGCATAATCTATTTGTTCAGCAAAGGGATATTTTCGCAAGGTTTGATGAAACTTCACTTGGGTTTTTATGGCCCTAATAATAGCCGGAATCCCTTTTTCCACATCAGAAATGCCTTGCACCGTTTCCAGTGAACAATACAAGGCGTAATAGTCGCCGGTTTCATTGAGTTGTTGGGTTAGTTCCAGCAACAGTGTCGTTTTGCCGGTTTGTCGGGCGGCATGAATGACGAAATATTGCTGTTGTTCAATGAGGTCGAGGAGACCAACACATCGTTCTTGTGTTGGTAGCATATAGTGTTCATTTGGGTGACAGGGCCCGGTTGTGTTAAAGTGTTTTTTCATGTTTCATTCCTAAAAATGTTTTGGTGGGCAACCCAATAAAAAGACATTGCCCACCCTACAGGCTACTCAAAATCACACACGATATCACCGGGTAGAATTTCAACACACAAATCATCTGGAACCGCTTCAATAGCTGGTTCAAATTTCATCACTTGGCGAGCTTCTCCCCGTTTTCTCAGATTGGTTTCTGGTTCTTCAATCGCAATGGTATAGGTTAGTGTGGTGGTTTCTGGATTGACCACGATACCAGGTGCCGGTGGCTCATCGCCCTCAATGATTTCTTCGTTTTGGACCGCTTCAAAAGCCGGTCGGATTTGATAATATTGACCTTGGTATAAGACATAAAAGGTACCATCCGCGTTAAAAATAATGTCCTCAACGCCGTCAAACTCAAAGCCCAGTTCAGTAAAAATTTCCGGCGATAAAACGGTAGGTGTAACCATTTGCCAGGTTCCATCAGGATAGACTACTTTGGCAACTTCCCGTTGGCGCGTATTGCCAGGCAAATCAACACCAGGTTCAAAATCACAAGCAGTTTCACCTGGCGCAATTTCCACACATAAATCATCCGGGGCCGGTTGAACTAATGGACTAAACATGGCAACTTGCCGGGGTTTGCCACTCTTGCGTGTGTTAGACTCGGGCATATCCATCAGCACTTCACCGCGTTTACCGATCACGACTTGACCGCCTTCCAAGAGTTCACTTAATAGTTCTGGGTCTTTCGGGGATGGCAATACCCTATATTGCACCTGATCGGGCATGGTTATTGTGAAAAATCCGCCTTCACCAATAGATAAGCCAACTGGAACCTGATTGCCATCCACTTGAAACACATAATCGGCATCCGGGATGAACGTATAGAGTAAGCCCTCATATTTGCCCGTTCCTAACACTTCCAAAATCCCGGTCTCCTCGTTTTGAGACAGCAAAAATTCACTTAATTCCTCAATTTCTAAAGCTTGTCGGGTGCCACTAAATAAAGACAAACCGGAACCACCCAGCCCAAAACCGGTCTTGAAATTCATGATATTAGGTAAAAAAACCAAGCCAGAGACGTGATGCCTCTCATCTCGACTCTGTTGCAAATATCTTAACGTCAGTTTGGAATCGACCGGGGCTATCAACGCGGCGGTGATGGGATTGATGATCCAATCGGGTGGCAATAAGAATTCGACATCGGTCACACCGATATTGTTATCAATGAAGTTGACCATAAACCGTGACAGTTGTTCACTTTCTAATTGCTTGAATTCGGTGTTGTTTATCGCAGCCACATGTTCAACCGAAAACAATTCAATGAGATCGGTGTTGACACCTGCCATATTCTCAATGGTTAAACCAGCGACAGCTTCTGCTGGTAGCTGCTCAAACTGTTCTATCGTGACCGCCGCAACAGCTTCTTCGCTAAGATAAGAGATTTGTTCAGCGGAAACGCCTTGAAAAGCGGCTGGTGGAATTTGTTCCACTTGTTCTGCTTCCAACACACCAAAAGTGGCCGGTTCCATTTGACGAACACAGGTAATACCTTGTTCCGGGTTCACCGGTGGTTTGTCTAACATGCTAATGTCAAATACAATTTCATTTGCTTTCAGCGCATTGACATCGCTGATAATCGAGTCTTCGCCTGGAAAACATTCGCTATGCCAATTCCGGATATAATTCGGATTGGCCCCAAAATCGGCTAAAATCGGATTTTCATAACTACTCGGTAATAGCACACCAGGCCCAAATATTACGTCATTAGGTATTTCGACGGTTGGACTTAAACGTACATTGGATAATATGGTTCCTGGTAAGATGGTTGCGGCACCAATTTGGCCCGGATATTGACCAGAATATCCACGGATGCCATTGTCCAACCGCCCTCCCATGAGAACTGTCCCGGGCACCATGAGAATATCTCGCAAGATGCTATTAGAAGCACATTTAATGAAACGGCCCACTTTACCACTGACCAATTTCGCATCAGGTGCGATCAACACATCTTCAATAATACCGTCACCGCTATTTAAAATAGTGCCCGCTAAGGTGCCACCCGTGAGTAAAATACCGGCAAATTCGGCATCACGGATGGTTCCCAGATTGACGATATAGCCGGTTAGCTTACCTCCGGTTAAGCTCGCTGTGTCTGTTAAGATGGCATTGGAAATTAAGCCTTCATTATCAACATGTCCATCAATAATCAGTCGAGAAACACTGGCCCGTTCAGTAATAGACACCTCTTCTGTCAATAACTGGCCCTCTGCTTTGCATACCTTTGAAATGGTGTTGTCTCGCATCGCACAAATTGAGTTAAGTTCGGGTAACGGGTCCAACGTAATACCAAACGAGCTGTCAGTAGAATTATCTTGATTTGATACCGTCGAAGCTGGATTGTTGTTGACCGGGTTGACCGTTGGTGGTGGATTATCATTAGCCGTTGATGTGTCATTATTAGTACCAGAACTGTCATCACTGCTGCCATCATTGAGTGTGCCATCGCTGACATTGCCTGATGTATCTGTTTCACCCGATGTGTCACCGGTATCATCGACCGGAAGCTCATCTTCTGAGAGAGGCGGTTCTTCAACCAGCGGTTCTTCAATCGGAAGTTCTTCAACGGGAAGTTCCTCAACCGGCAGTTCTTCATCGTTGTCGGTAATGCTGACGGTAGGATTATTATCCAAACTGAGTCCTTGATAATTCACGTCCGCACTGCTGGTTGTGATGAGAATGATGTTAGTATGATTTCCTTCGACCAAGTCATCCTCTATCGCTAACACGTTGATAGTTTGAGGAATATTCCAATTCTGGCTATCAAACACCAAGGTTTTGGGAGAGACACTGATTTGGGCCCCAGCGGTCAGATTGACGGTGACCGGTTGTATCGGTTCTGTGGTTAATACCAGACTGGTTTGAGCGGTAGTACCACCTTCTGTGACGTTCAGTTGATAGGAGGATAGCGTGAGATTAGGCTCATCGTTATCAAGAACATGCACATTGACATCGCTGAGGAAAAAGCCGTCGTAAGCGGTGTCATTGCTCGTCACTTGATGTGCAATCGGCGAATGCTCATGAGCCCCTTCACTCAAATTATCATCCACGACGGAAACGAGTACTTCTTGTGGCAGTTCCCAATTATCGACCGTAAATACCAGGATTTCTGGTGATAATAAGGTGCGTTCTGGTTCATTGTCACTGTCAACCGTACTGAGTTGAATCGTCACGTCATTGAGCGGTTGCGTGGTCAAGGTAATGCTATAGCTGTCATCGGTTTGGCCCTCGGTCACATTGACCTCGTAGCCGGATAGGTGGATGCCAGGTGCGTCGTTATCGGTGACAGAAATACTAACATCGTCAATGATTAAGCCCTCATAATTGGGATCGTCGCTGGTAACGGTATGGCTAAGAACGTGTTCATGTTGTCCTTGCACGACATCATCATCAATATGATTGACTTCAATGGTTTGCGGTACATTCCAGTTGGTTTCATCAAAAGTAAAAACCGTTTCAGATAAAACCAAATCCTCATCATCAACGGTTAGGGTGATAGTGACGGGCGCATTGGGCGGTGTATTGAGCCATAAACTATAGCTGGTAGCGTTTTCGCCTTCGATGAAATTAAGTGTTGTCGCCGATACGTTCAGGTTTGGTGGAAGAATTTGGGCACTGCAAGTTTTATCCTCGTTTATCAAAACCGTGCCAGTTTCATCACAATCTTCGCCCCAACTGACCAAGATCAGGTTGCTATAGGGTGTTGCTGTTAGGCTGACCAAAGTACCGCTCTTAAAGGATTGTTGGCAATCGCTGCCACAACTGATGCCTTCTCCGCTAATGGTGCCACCGCTGGCTGGCGTTATGGTGAGTTTGTAGCTCGGTATGGGTGCTTCTATCGTAAAACTTTGCGAGACATCCGGGGCTGCATAATATTCACCATCGCCAGCTTGGGAGGCGGTAATGGTACAACTTCCAACGCGACCAAGTGTGACAGTATTGTCCGAAATAGTGCAATTGCCGGACGCACTAAAACTGACCGGTAAACCTGATGTGGCAGTGGCACTGACCGTAAAGTCAGTATAGCCAGTTCTATCAGGCAATTTGCCAAAACTGATCGTTTGATCTATCTTATTCACTGTGATGACGAAAATTTGGTCAATGTCTTCGGTGCCGTCATTGAGGCGCAAAGTGACGTTATGTGTCCCTACTTCGGTTTGGGTGGGTGTGCCGGTTAAGGTGCCAGTGCCGTCACCATTGTCGGTGAATGTGAGCCAGGTCGGTAGGATTGGCGCACTGATAATGGGATAAGCACCATCAGTTGGTTCATTGTCGGTAGTGGTGATGCTATAAGAATAAGCGTCATTGACAATAACCAAGGTTACTGCTGTACTCGCAAAAGCTGGAGCCCGTTTTTCATACGCACCCATATCACAAGTGGTTGTTTGTGGACGAGTGATTCCGCGCTGATCGGTGGCTTCACAGGTACCGTTGTCGCCGGCATTAATGGCCGGACTGCCGGGTATTAGAGCCATTGTTTGGGTTGTGCCGCCATTATTTTGTAAAGGCCCAAGCATTGGATCGCCAGTTAGCGTCGGACTACAACTGCCATCTTCTATTAAATTATTAATCAAATTATTAATATTGGTTGATGGAGGATTTATGCAATCCAGCCCTCCTCCCAAACCATTCGCAATAATATTGTTTTGCATGTTAGCATTTGCTATAGTCAAGTGAGCACCATCCGAACCATCAGCCGCAGTATTACCGAACAATGTACTGTTTGTTAAAGTTAAGTTACTCAGAAAAGCATTAATGGCACCGCCACTACTTGTACTAGTATTATTATAAAAAGTACTATTTTTGACGGTCAAGACACTCCCCAGGGTGCTAAAAATCGCGCCGCCGCTAAATAAGGTTGAGTTACCGTTGAATGTGCTATTAGTCACTGTAGTGGTGCCAGGGTTGGTGATCGCACCACCTATATTGAATCCGCTTGCGTTGTTATTGATGAAGGAGCTGTTGTTTACATTCAGAACACTGCTTGTTGTTGCAAAGTTGGTTTGAATAGCTCCAGTGCTGTCAGTCAGACTGAGGCCGTCGATGCTAAAGGAAATGTTGTCCGCGAGATAAAACAACTGAACGCTGTTGTTGCCACTAACAGTTATTTTATTAGTGCCACCGTCAATAGTCAGGTTTTTATCAATGTCTAATTGGCTAGTCAAGGTAATGGTTTGGCCAGCTATACTTGGGTCAAAAGTAATGGTATCGCCAGCATTGGCATAAAGTATGGCTTCTAACAAAGTATTATTACCAGAACTATTATTACAATCTTCAATATCTCCTATATTATCTACCACATTGTTGGGCAACATCCCGGCACATCCAGTGGCTAGGGTAAATACATCCCCATTCCCCAGATTGCCTGTAAAGGTGGCGATCCCGCCCACATAAGTCTCTGCGCCAATCCGTGTGATCGTGCCGGTGGTGAAATCACTATCTCCGTCGGTATCAATGAGAAGGGTGGCTGCTGTCCCGGTCAGGCCCAAGCTGCTCGCATCCAAGGTTAGGACAATATCCCCCACATCGCTGTTGACTTCAGCCACTTTCCATTCTCGTCCCAAGCGGTCACTGATGTTAGAGGGTAGTTCAGTGGTTTGCTCAGTGGTGGTTCCATTGTCATTACCCCAAATCAAAAACTGTTGATCACTACTAAATGCACTACTATGTTCAATAGTCACAAAAACATCACTAGATTTAGGCTGTTCAAGGCCAGAATTATCATCACGTCCAATACCGGTGATGTCGTTGATGTAGCCACTGTGTGTGCCGGTACTGGAATAAATTGTGGTGCTATCTGAAGCGAGGTAATCAATCGTACTATCCAGCGTAATACCGTATTTAAGCGCGAGGTAGGACTGGACTTTGTTTCTGTCCGCCCCGGATAATTCAGTATCATAACCAATAACTTCGGCCAATGTTCCCGCTAAATAAATTCCTCCCGTTCCTCCTTGTTGGCGAAAACCTATGCTAAGACGCTCATAATTAGCGGATCGCGCATTCGCTGGAAAAGTGGCTGTACCACTTGACGTACCATTTTGAAAAGTAGATACAACACTACCCCCGGTACTACCATTACGAGTTGCTTCGTTAATGACTGGCGTTCCGCTTTGTATACCGCCACCTGCCGAGTATATAAAACTATCATTGTCATGGTTAGCGACATAGGCACCATCAGAGCCAAGATGGGGATTGATTCTAACACTATCTACTTCTTGGATTAGCACATCGCTATTGCTTGTAGTAGCTGTTACGATAAATATACTCTGTGCGCCCAAAAGTGGTAGCAGTACATCGGTGGTATCTAAAAAATCGCTCGAACCATTAAAGGCAAAAACTGGATTAGAGTTGATGCCATTATTGGTTAAATTAGGCTGATTAGCACCAGTTGCCTGTTTAACCGTATAATTGTTACTGCTTTGATCTTGCCAACAAGCCACATCATTGGTATCAGCCGCAGCACTAGTACAGCCAGTATCTGTGTAAGCTCCGGCATCGGCTTTGAGCCACAATTGCAAATTAGTATCGATACCGCCAGGCCCTGCGGCCCAGACTGATAAGGGCATTAGTAAAACTAATCCCAAAATCGCCATCAAAATCATGGCTTGTTTCTTAAGAAAGGTTATGGGTATTTTCCATAACCTTTTTATGGATTGATGATACATAAAGTGTTTCTCCGGTTTAATTACTAAGGAATGACGCAGAGCGTCATAGTATGCATTCCCAACGAGGACGTTGGGAACGAGAAAACGAGAAATCATTCACGATTCATTTTCTAGTGACCATGGGGCCAACGGTAAGCTCTCACAGAAGATTTGGAATAATGACTAATCTTAACTTGATCACTTTGATTACCACCTAATCCGCTAAACCGACCTCCTTGATAATCAGAATGATAAAAAGTCACATGGTGAGAACTTGAGGTTTTAACGACAACGATACAACCTTCGCGGGGTGAATCTAATTTTTGTCCCCAATTGAGCCACGATGCAGCGCGTGCATTTTGTGTGCCTTCAATGCCGGCTTGTTTCATACACCAATTAGCAAAAGCAGAACACCACGGCGTTTCATCATCCGTCGCTTTCAGTGTTGTTGCTTGATGATATTCAACTATCCGGGGATTGTCTACCCTACCAGCAATTTCTTTAACTCCATGCGCCATTTCCCGTTTAGCAATTTCAAACCAGGGGGCACCACCGCTCGCTGGTGGAGGATCCGAATGACTTGCCGTATGGGTTGGTGCATGGTGGGTTGCTGTGGGGTGGTATCCGCCTGCTGAAGAAATGTTTATTGTCTGTCCGGCACTATAATGATTGGAATCAAGCCCAGGATTCATCTCCAACAATTGATCGACAGAAAGACCATGAGTGGTAGCGATATGATACAATGTTTCACCGGCTTTGATGGCATAAGTTGTTGATTGACTGCTGGAATGGGTTGAAGTGCTTGGTGATGAAGATGACAGATTGATTGTCTGTCCGGCATGATAGTGATTGGGATCAAGTCCAGGATTCATCTTCAACAATTGATCGACAGAAAGACCATTAGTTGTAGCGATATGATATAACGTCTCACCAGTTTTGATTGTATGAGTAGTCATCGTTGTTATCTTACCTAATGAAGTAATAAAACGTGGAAAATAAGCCTTTTGCAAAATTCTATTTTTTAAAATGCAATTGGCGAGTGAAGAACGACTTCTTATAAAAAATACTAAAAAACAACACGCAGAGAATTTATTTTGGAGGAGTTTTTTTAAGGTGCTGTACTTTTAGTAACATTCTACGGCAAATTAAATAATCGCAAATAAAATTAATTTTTGATATAGTGTTCAATATTATAATCGTCTTAAATGATTTGTAAATTTAAAAATCCTATTTTCTTAACTCATGTTACGCACGGTGCTTCAAAAATTGTCACAGTTCTTGTCATTTTGTGCGAGAAATCTCATCAAACTTGATGTTCAAGTTTCCTCAAAAAAACGACAAGGATTGCATGTAAACAAGGATAAGGCTCTCGTATGTCTTCGTGAAAAGCTGAGCTTTGTCGGAAAGCGCAGAACCTCAAAACCTTCATGGTTTTATCCTTGGTTACATGTAATCCTTGTAGTTATGGTCTTTGGAAAAAAATTTGATCATCGAATTTGATGAGATTTCTCGCACAAAATGACACGCTCTTTATTAAGTTTGGAAGCAAAGTGCGTAACATCAGTTTCTTAAATAATAATGCTATTTTCGTTATTTCGGAAATGATAAAGGAATTCCCAACACATCAATTTTCAACTATTGTTAAAGAATTAGGATTTTTAGCGACTATTTTTTTATGATTCATTTAGGAATGTAATAAATTAAGAGGCCTAATAATTAATGAAAAATATTTTTGTATTGATAAACACACTATTTCTTTTGATAAGTTGTGTTATTTTCTTAGCACCCGTGCAAGCTGGTGTTTCAGTACCAGTAGATGCTCAAGCATTTTGGAAGACATTTAGAACAGCTGTATTGGCTGATAATCGGGATAAAGTGGTTTCTATCACACAATTTCCCTTCAAAACACGCGGGGATTTAGATGATGATCCCATTCGTTCATACCACAAAAAGGCTGGTTTTTTGAAGATATACGATAGAATCTTCAGCGAACATTCTTATGATGCCTCAATGACAGTCAAAAAAGTCATTGAAAATAAAAAAAGGATTGTGGCAAAGGATTTTCTTCATAAAAATGCCATCCGAATTGAAAATCTGGTTTTTGAGAAGAAGCGAGGGAAATGGTGCTTTACCTTCGCTTATGTGATGGAAGACTAACTAATATCAATGAGTAAACTTAAGCCAAAGCTGATGCTTTGGTTTTTTTTTGATAAGGAAATCCCCAAAAAAATAATCATCCAATAAGAAATCCTAATTTCTTACTCATGTGACGCACAATGCTTCCAAAAAGCTTGATTCTTGATTTCATAACTGAGGCTATTTTTGTGTTCACGAACTCTCCCTCCCCCTAACCCCCTCCCGCTGGGAGGGGGGACCGCACCGTGCCATTTTGCTATCTTTAGCTAAAATTAAGAGTCATTAATATAGTTTTAAAAACAATATTTTGATTGTTGATTTTATCTATCTTGTTATAGCTAACCAATAGGAAAATAGCACTGGACGGTCC
>Ga0233403_10001264_pt1 | contig 11903 bp, 12 predicted proteins | sample Na_oxic_1_MG_FD_179866 | JGI IMG/M metagenome (GOLD analysis project Ga0233403, IMG submission 179866) | Seawater microbial communities from Saanich Inlet, British Columbia, Canada - Na_oxic_1_MG | ecosystem: Environmental > Aquatic > Marine > Inlet | place: Canada: British Columbia | collected...
GAACATATATAGTGGTCAGTACAGGTGTCCAAATTTATTTGGATTTATTTTTTACCGGTCGCTAAAATTAAAATGCAAATTAAGAGTTGAAATGTTTGCACCGAATAAAAACAATGGTTTATAAAATGAACCTCAAGCATTTTTCCAAGTTTTGTCTTTAACATATATAGGTATGCAAATGTATTTTAACATTTTTAACCCGTTCAAGAAATTTTTGGAAAATTTTTTACGGATTCTAAAAAATGTTAAAAGATTTATGCGTACTTACTTAAATAGTGTTTCCGGATGAAAACTAAATAGGAGAAGTAAACAATATGATAAAAAAACTGTTTTCACTACCGCTGTTCACTTTGTTGTGCCTGGGTACAACAACAGGGGTGACTTTAGCTGATGTCAAGTTTCCATCTGCTATAAGGTATCAGGTGGTTGTAGCTGGTAAAAATGTTGGCAATGCCAGTTTCAATTTTAGCCAACGAAGTAAGTATCCTGGTACGTATTCCTTAACTTTGAATAACTTACAGGGCTTAGGAATCAAGTCTGATGAACAGATGTTCACCTACGTTGAACAAGCTGATTTTTCCCTACATGCCGCTTTTGTGTCGAAAAGTGGGAAGACGCTTTCTGAGATTAGGATAGTTGAACGCCGGGATATTGATTATACAACCAAAAGGCAGGCTTACGCCTATAAGGAAGCCGGTGCCAAAGGTTCCATTGATACGATGATCTATTCAGATCATAAAGTCGTTGATCTGCTATCGTCTTTTGTTGTTTTTTCAGAAAAAGTGCGTAACAAGAACGTCAAGTCTGAAAAGTTCAATTTATGGCTGGACAAGAGTACCAAGATTGTGGACCTGGTCCATAAAGGGACTGAATCCGTAGCTTATAAAGGGGCAAAGGTAAAGACGACCGCCCTGTCTCTGGAATATGGTGCCGTTGAACTGTTTAAGTTCAATATTTACAGTGAAAGAGGCCGCTATTTTCCTGTTAGGGTCAGTATTGAAAGTGATAAGGGCCTGATAGAATTTGTAGCGGATACTGTTATCCCCTAACTTGAGAGGACAAAATAATGAAAAAGTGGGGTTGGTTTAAAGTCATACCACAAATGTTGCTAATTTTGGCATTTATGCCATTTTTAATGGGGCAGCAGGAATGTCCTGTCAGCCAGAGTCTCTTAGATGCGCTCAGAGATTTGCTACAGGTAAAAATTACTGGCGGATCACAGGGCGGTGGGGCACAAGACACTTATGTGACTCGACTTTCTTTTATAGATGCCAAAACTCGCACACAAATACAAACCCTGGAATCTGAATTGATCAATGAAGCCGTGGTGGATGGCATTCAACAAGCCTGTAAGGCGAATCCTGCCCTTAAATTTAATGTACCTGGTCATATGATTAAGGACACTGCGGGAAATGTCAATAAACTCATTGATTTTATTTTCGATCCTAATCTAACACCGGCGGAAAGGAACCTGAAAATTATTAAAGGTATGATGGATCCCGCCCAGGTGGATGTTATTGTGACCGGTCAATTTGTTGACGAACAAGAAAAGATCCAAGTGAAGCCGATCACTATCGTTAAGAGAAACGAAAAGACGGTGGCAAAATCATTGACTTTCTTGAAAGCGAATTATATTTGTACTGATCCGAACAATCCGAAAAAGAAAGCACTCTGTTCAAATACTTATGAAGAAATCGCGCAGGCGGTTAAGGAGTTATTAGAGCAACTATAATTTTCAAGGGATATAGATTTTTAGAAAAATCTTAGACCTGACAGGTTTTGAAAACCTGTCAGGTCTTAAATGATAAATGATACCAATGAAAATGAAAAAGATAACAAGGGCATTCATTGCCATGCTAACTTTCAGTTTTGCTTCACTGGTTTACGCTGATTATGGGTTGATTCCCTTATCGAAAGAAGTCCATCCGGATTTAAAAATTGGCAATGACATCAGTTTTGTCTTTTTAGGGATACTTCAAGAAACGGGACTCAAGATACAGCCGATTGTTGATCAGCCACTTATCAATTATCAGATGGCTGAAAGTCCGGAAGTGACTATTGAACCGGTGGGTGAAGATGCGGTTAAGCAGCAGTTACAAACACTTTTTACCAAACCACATATAGAAGGCGTTATTTTTGGTCACATTATGCAAGACTTGGTAAAAGAAACCGTGTATGTGATAGTGCGCGTGTCTTTGGCGAGTCATCCCAAACAGTATGAAACGTTTGGATATGAAGAAGCGATGGGTATCAAAGTGCCAGAGGTGACACCGCAAATGATTAGGGAACGGTTTGCACAAGTAGCGACATTACTGAAAGATCGGTTAGGCGTGAGTGAAGCCTCGCCTCAAAAGGCGGTCGATCATTCAAAACAACCCCTTGAAAAGGCTATTGCTCATTCACAACGGCTCTTTGTCATGTTGGTTTTAATCTGTTTATTATTTTTGTTTCTCGCATTATGGGGTATTGTACGGGTTCAGCAAGTTCGACGGGAAGTACAAAGTATAAAAAATACTTTGCTCAAATCTCAACGGGCAACTGAGGTGAAATGGCAACAAAATTGGCAGCTAACACAACAAACTGAAGAAAAATGGCAAAAAGTACAAAATGAACTACAAGCCATGCGACGGTTTCTAATTGATAAATTAAAAACTTCATCAGAAATGCAAGTTATTCAAGAAACCAACACATAATAATGGATGCTTTAGAAATAATATTAAGCCATCCCGCCTGGGAGGGCGTTGCTGCTTTAATAGCTATTCTTGCCCTTGTGCTACCACTGTTTGCAAAAATGATAAGCTTTTTATTTTCCAATCAAAAAGTATTGCTTTTTGTCAAACAGGTGGTTTCAATAACATTAGTCGCATCGTTATTTATTCCTTTAGCCGCTTCTCCTTTTTATTCGGGCAGTGTTTTTGATGAAATCTATGTGGTATTAAAAAATTTTGATTTATTTGACATCAAGTATTTCTTTATTGCGACGGTTTTAGCATTTATATGGCCAATGGTTTTCGTATTCTATTTTCAATATGGTCATCAAACTATACTCAAATTTTTATTAAAAATAATTGAACCCGTGCTATGTATTGGGACGTTTTATATTCTTTTATTGATCACCTTATTCAGTGAGCAACTTTCTTTGGGTGGTTATATCGCCTTTGTTTCTATTATGGTTTATTTTTTATCATCATTACTGGAAATCAGTGGCGGGATAATCTATGGGGTTCGAGTGGCTTTAGTGATTATATTTTTATCGTTTACCTGGTCAACTATTCGCTTGTATATTGAGCAAACTATCAATTAAATATTAAGCGAACCCCACCACTCAATATAAAGTACAACAGATTTAAGAAGTGAACGGATTTTTTATATGAAAGCCAAAATAAAATGGATTAAACCATTTCCCATTATTCAGCTAGTGATTATCGTTATGTTTCTGCCTGTGCTGATGGGGCAAGAAAGCTGTCCGGTGAGCCGCTCTCTGGTTGATGATGTGTTCAGGTTGTTAGAAACTCAATTTCCACCGGAACAAGGACCTTTTTATGTGACTCAACTGACTTTCATAGATGTTAAAACTCGTTCGCAAACCCAAACCTTAGATTCTGAACTGATTAATGGGGCGGTGGTCAATGGCATTCAGCAAGCGACGACAGCAAACCCTGCCTTCAAATTTAATGCGCCCGGGCATATCATCAAAGACACAATGGGCAATGTCAATCAATTGATTAACTTGGTTTTTGAACCCAATTTGACACCCAATGAAAGACTCATGAAAATCATCAATGAAATGATGGTACCTGCTCAGGTGGATGTTATTGTCACCGGTCAATTTGTTGACGATCAAGAAAAGATCAAGGTGAAGCCTTTTATCATTATTAAGAAAAGTCAAAAAATTGTCGCTAAGTCATTGAGTTTCTTAAAAAATGAATATATTTGTGCTGATCCAGTTAATCCTAAGAAAAGAGCTTTATGTTCAAATACTTATGAAGAAATAGCGCAGACGGTTAAAGAGTTGTTGTTAGAGCAATTATAATGTTTTGGTTTCCACATGCTTGCAATCATCGTTGTACACTGGTAAAAAAGTAATAGTTTATTATAATATCAATTTTGTATAATAAAATAGGACAAATGAGCGTTAAAATAAACTCTTTACTCAAACAATGGCCCCGAAAAGCCGTTGTGGTTCAATCATGGTTAAACCATCAGGGCATCACTCGACAATTAGCAGCGGCTTATGAGAAAAGCAGTTGGATAAACCGCATTGGACGTGGTGCTTTTATGCGGGCGGATGATCAACAGGTAGAATGGACGGGCGGACTTTATGCGATTCAAACTCAAATGCAGTTTCCAATTCATGTGGGGGGCAAAACGGCTTTACAATGGCAGGGCTATGCCCATTTTTTGCCCTTGGGTCAAGAAGGAAGCTCGGTTGTCTTGTTTGGATTGCCTAATGTTAAGCTACCGGCTTGGTTTAGTCAATATGATTGGGGCATTCAAGTAAATTTTTTTACGGGTAATTTATTTGCACCAGCCCCCTTTCTTGGTCTAACCACTAAAATGATAGAGGCTTCTTATAGCATGACTTTATCGGCGCCGGAACGCGCTATCATGGAATGCCTTTATTTGATTCCACAAGTAGAATCTTTTGAAGAAGCCAAGTTATTAATGGAAAGTCTGATGACGTTAAGACCCCATTTAGTTCAAGCCCTGTTAGAAGCTTGTCAATCAGTGAAAGTCAAACGGTTATTTTTATTTTTGGCCGAAAAATACCATCATACTTGGTTTAGGTACCTAGATTTGTCCAAGCTCAATTTAGGGAAAGGTAAACGAGTCATTGGCGATGGCGGACATTTTAATGCAAAATATCAACTCTCAGTACCAGATAGGCAGGCCATTTATGAATGTGAAGGACAGTCTTTTTTTTAGACAAGCTGAATTAGTAGTACGTATGTTACCTTGGGTGGCCCGGGAAAGCGTTTTTGCACTGAAAGGGGGTACTGCTATCAATCTGTTTGTGCAAGCTTTGCCCAGGTTGTCCGTTGATATTGATCTAACTTATTTGCCAATTGCATCACGCGAGGATTCATTGGCACAAATTGGAAAAGCGTTAGAGCGGATAGCGACTTCAATAACTTCAGCGATACATGGGATTAAGGTTCAAGCTTCACGCGACGAATTAAATCAGATAATCAAGTTGTTCGTTGATTATCAAGGCATACACATCAAAATTGAACCCAATTTAGTCATTAGGGGTAGTGTGTTTCCAACGGAAGAACGTCATTTAGTACCGCAAGCTGAAGCGTTGTTTGAGCAAGCTGTGTCGATTCAATGCCTGTCAATCGCTGATCTTTATGGCGGTAAGTTGTGTGCAGCCTTAGACAGACAACATCCACGCGACTTGTTTGATGTTCATATTTTAATGGAGTCGGCTGGTATTAGTGAAGAGATTCGACAAGCTTTTGTTGTTTATTTGGCAGAGCATCCACGCCCTATTAATGAGATCCTCAATCCAAAGTGCCAAAACATTCGCCAAGCTTATGAGCGTGAATTGTTAGCTTTAACAAGCGTACCGATTGCTTATGAAGATTTAGTGATGACAAGAACGAAGTTAATTGAGCAGTTAAGACATGATTTAACGGACCATGAGCGACAATTTCTGGTATCTATTAAAGAGGGTCAACCGAGGTGGGAACTGATGAACATAAAGGACTTAGACAAATTACCTGCGATTAGGTGGAAGCTGTTTAATATCCATAAAATGAGTCTAAAGAAACGATTAGATGCTTTAGCTCGGTTGAAAGCTGTATTGGAAGTCTAAGCATACTCATTGTTACTTATTGATTATATTCTATACCAAAAAAAACATAATGAACCACGAACTAGACATAGCCATCTCCCTAATGAAGTCCAAAAAATGGCCTTTCAACTCCAATGTTGGGCTAAGTACTTTAGGCATCATCGTTGGTGTCATGGTACTTATCCTGACGTTGGTCATTTATGACGGTTACGTGAAAAAAATGGAAACCATTATTTTTTCGCTTTTTCCGCAAATCTCCGTCAAAAGTACCAGTGGCTTATTGGATGGGGATAAAGACGATGACAGTGAGCCAATGTTTGAGCCAGAGTCTCTTTTTGAAGAAAGTCACTGTGATGAAATTTGTGCAGGCAAAGTTATCTTGTCTGATTATTCGGCTGATGATGATGCCGTGATGCAAAGTGCTCATGTTTTCAAAATGGAGACTTTAGCACACATAATAGAGAAACTTCAGCCCCTGACAGCATTAACCGCCTTGAATCCGGTAATACTAGAAGAGGGACATTTTAAATATAACAATACTCAGGAGGACAATTTCAGAATACTCGGCATCAAAACCGCAAACACCGCGCATTATGTGCCGGAAATAGATCGCATTATTGATGAGCCAGACGTATTAAATCAGCCTAATACGATCATTATTTCTGCTGAATTATATAGAAAGTTATTTAATGATGCACCTCATGATGCCGTCAATCAAACAATACGGCTTGAATTTCAAAAAGAGGAAAAAAGTTTTGCGCCCGTTACACTCAAAATTGTAGGGGTATTTAAATTGGGTATCCACAAAATAGCAGACAATATGATCATCACCAGTCTGCCAACAGCCCAAACGCTTTTGAATATGTCGGGATATGCCAGTATGTTAGGTATTTCCGTGCATGAACCATTCGAGGCTGAACCGGTGGCTGACAACATAAAAGATATTTTAGGCAAAGATGAAGGTATTGAAGATGTATTGGTATTCCAATGGTTGCAAGTGGCGAGTGATTTATTTAACTCACTCAATCTCTATCGTAACCTTATTATTGTCGTGCTATTGATGTCTCTGATTATCACGGCTTTCAATATTTACAATAATTTGGCTATTATGATTTTGGAAAGGCAACGACAAATTGGCATCTTGCTGGCGATGGGTATCAGGAAAGGTGCCATCTATCGAATTTTTTTAATCATCAGTCAAATTGAAGGGCTACTAGGCAGTCTTGTCGGTATCGTCTGCGGTGTGGTAATGGGCTATTGGTTTAATATCTATTTGAATAGCACATTGGCAAACTTTTTACCCGTTCAAGATGCGACGATTACGGTGCAGACTGATATTGTTGTGGGCATTATCCTCTTTGTTTGTTTTGTCTGTGCTTTAACTTCTTTTATTCCCGCCTATCGCGCCAGTCAGCTAGATGTGGTGGAAACCTTACAGAGTGAATAGGATTATGTTACTTGAACTCAGTTTGAGCCGCTATTTGGTTAAGCCCTTGTTTTCTATACTATTATGGCTCGGTGCCACGATTGGCGTGGCGTGTTTGCTCATCGTAATGTCGCTATTTGAAAATTATTATCTGTCTATGGAAAAAGTCTTCATGGGCATTCACCCCCATGTTGAAATTCATAAAACAGAGATGACGATGGATGAGGCTAACAATGTCATTAATCAACTCAAAGCGCATTATTCACAAATTGAAAGAATCGAAGCCGCGTTATATGATACGGTTAGATTAGAAATGGCAGAAGTTGATGCCGAGAAAGCATTTTGTGTGGTTGATGGCGCACAAGCATTTTGTTTAGGCTCGGCTCCCAAAAAAGACGATGCGCCGATTTTAACCCGTTATGGTTTCGATATATTAAAACAGGATAGCAGAGCATTTTTGTTAAAAGGACTCACCATTCAAGACAACGAAACGGTGATGGATTTAAGAAGAATTATCAACATTGATTTGGACATGTTAGCAGAAACCACTGTAAAAAACATGAACGGCAATGAAATTTCCATTCCGTGGCGATTTCTGATTGAACAAATTTCGCCGAAAATGCCTAAATTACTATATGACGATTTTTTGTTACGCCTTCCAGAAATCAGTGAACAATACCATCACTTTAGACTGCGCGGTGTGCTGGATATGGGGCGGAAGAAGGGAAAATTGCCCTTACTGATTGTCTCACTCAGTAATGCACAGCAAATGCTTAATCAAGTAGGTAGAGTCAACACGATTGAGGTGAAACTGTTGCAACCTTACTACAGTCATGAGCTTGCAAAGGACATGCAATCATTTTTGGGCAAAGATTTTACGGTGACAGATTGGACAGAAAAAGAGCAAGCCGCCTTTACATTTTTAGAAGTCACCAAACGAATGGCTTTTATGATCATAGCCAGCATTTTGCTGGTAGCTGCTTTAGGCGTTTATTCTACATTATTATTGGCAGTCATGCAGAATCAAAAGAAAATTGCCATTCTAAAAGCTTTGGGCATCAGGAATAAGAGTATTTATCTGATTTTTATCAGCAATGCGTTGGTAATAGGCGTGGCGGGTATTATTGCAGGGATTTTTGCTGGCTATGCAGGGAGTGAATTGCTCATAGTGCATTTCACCGAGGGCTTACAAAATCTCGGCTTAAATCATCCCCAAACCGAAATCAGTGGGAGTGACTTATTCTTAATCACGGTTTTTACTTTAATCTTATTTGTACTCACAGCCATCATGCCGGCTCGGAAAGCAGTTACGGTTGAGCCAGTTGATAATTTACAGCAATAGGACTCAAGATTATGGCAATGATAGAAATCAATCAGTTAAACCGATGCTATAATATTATAGAAAACAAACACTTAACGTTACAACAAACCCTTTATAATGACCTGAATTTCAAGGTTGAAAAGGGCGAATTTGTGGCGGTTGTGGGTGACTCTGGATGTGGAAAAAGTACCTTATTACACATCATTGGCATGTTGGACGCTATAGACAGCCGACGCTATAGAAGAGTTTTCAGCCATGATGAACTCAAACCAGAAGTGGAGGGTAAAGGTCAAATTATCATTGATGGTCAAGATATTGCTGAACTCACAGGCAATGCACAATCTGATTTTATCAATCAACACATTGGCTTTATTTTTCAGTTTCATCATTTGATACCAGAATTGAATGTGCTGCAAAATGTGGCATTGCCTATGCGTATTCAAGGTAAGCCTAAAAAAGTCGCCAATAAGCGAGCTGAACAATTGTTGGAGGATGTAGGACTATTGACGGCTGACTTATCAGATAAAGAGCGACGTGCCGTCCTTTCAAAACAGCCTGCTATCCTTTCTGGCGGTGAACGACAGCGGGTTGCTATTGCGCGTGCTTTAATCAATCAACCTAAAGTGCTGCTGGCAGATGAGCCAACCGGCAGTTTACAACCTAATCTGAAAGCAGGCATTATTGATTTATTCATCAACCTCAATAAGGAGAAAAAAATTACCATATTAATGGTCACGCATGATAGAAAAAGTCTCTGTCGGAATCCGAGCGGCGAACTCAAAGTTCATAAGGTTTTTGAGTTCAAAAAGGATCTCAGTTTGGGTGAAAATCATAAACTGTGTCAAGAATGAGTTTAAGACCTGACAGGTTTTAAAAACCTGTCAGGTCTGTCGTTTCTCATAATTTAAACTAAAGTGGAGATACTATGAAAAAAAGACTGTTAAGCATAATTGCCCTTTTAGCCACCGGTTTGCTGTGGTCCTCAATAACACTCGCTCAAGGATCTGGTGTACGCGCCAATTTCCAACAATTGGTATCCCATTTTTCTAAGTCGGATGATAGATATTATCTTGTTATCCACTCACTATCGGGTTATCTTGACATCACTGATCAGAACCTGAGTCTCCTGATTAAAACCAAGTCGGGTTCTCAGAAAGAGATTGGATACGATAACTTCATCTTAAACAATCTGGGACAGTTGATGAGTAAACGGTACAAAAACACGCAACTGTTTCGATTTAACTTGGTCATTGACAACAGTGGATCAATAGATGACCAAAGTTTACGTTTCGTGGAAAATGCGTTGACCAAGTTTATCAACAATCTGCCGGTCGTTTTTGATGGTCAGATTATCAAATTCTCTGACACGGTGAAAAAATCTCCGTTTACCAACGATAAATCTGAACTCATCCGGTTCATCAAGGAACCCTTTAACAGAGAAGGGACAGCTTTGTTCGATGCCATTACTGAGGCGATAGACGCACTCAAGAATGCGGGTGGCAATATTCCCCTTAGTTTTTCAGTCATCATGACGGACGGTTATGATACTGCAAGCCATAAAACTAATAAATATCAAGATCAGGATTCCTTCAAAAGGTATATCTTAGCCGAGACGACGCAAGCTAAGATTCCATTATTTATTGTGGGAGTCACTGACAGCGTTGATGCGCCCTTGTTAAGGGAAATTTCCAAATTTGGCATATATGAAGCCGCTCAAAATTTCCCAGATTTGGAGAGGGCTTTTGAGGTGATCAATGAGGTAATCAAAGATACCTATATTATTACCGTTCCTAAAGCGTCATCGTATTTAGGGAATGCAGATAGCCTGTTTCTAGTTGAAAAATCACCAGCGACAGGTAATTTTACGACGATTCAGGAATTTAGTATTAAGTGAGCGAAAATGTCCAGGAAGACCTGTCAGGTTTTGAAAACCTGACAGGTTTGGAACTGGACATCTATAATAGGAAATAACAAATATGATAAAGATAATCGTAACCTGGGTGATGGGGTTCATGCTGGCTAGTTGCATGAATATTCCCATCCAACAGAATCCACCCATTATTCCAGTAACGCCGGAAGGCGAACCGGCTGCTACTTCTGCACCACCTAAACAAAGTAGCTTATCCTATGGATTTATTCCCTTTTCTGAAGAAGTTTCTCCAGATTTGGAAATTGGGACAGGGATTAATTTCCATTTTGCCAGCCAACTTCATCAAGAAGGCATACGCACCGTACCGCTGAGTACCCAACCACCCATCAATTATCAAATGGCTGAAAGCCCTGAGGTAACAATTGAACCCGTGGGAGAAGACGCAGTAAAGCAACAATTACAAACGGTGTCAACAACTGAAAAATTGACGGGCATTATTTTTGGTCATATCATGCAAGATTTGGTGAAAGATACCGTGTATGTGATAGCGCGTGTGTATTTGGTGAATAATCCTGGACATTACCAGACGTTTGGGCATGAAGATACGATGGGCATTCCATTGCCGAAAGTCAGTCCTCAAGTCATTCAGGATCGGATCGCGCAAATCGCTCAACAGATAAAAGGGTGGTTGAAAGGGCAACAAGCTCAAGCGCCACAACAACCGTCATCGGCACCACCGGTACAACCGACACCAGTTCAACCGTCAGTCGTATCGCCACCGGCAGTCACAACACCACAAGAGCCACCAAAAAAGGACATTGTAGATGAATTAGGTGGTTCAGAATTGTCTCAACCACAACCATCAAATGATGTGGTAGAATTACTTGGAGGTGAATCAGAATGAAAATGATTAAAATATTGGCTGCCCTGCTTATTTTAAGCACTGGCTCACTGGTTTATGCTGAATATGGCATGATTCCTTTTTCTAAAGAGGTTTCTCCTGATTTAGACATTGGTGAAGACATTAACTTTCTCTTTTTAGGGAAACTTCAAGCAGTGGGAATCACAATCAAGGCTTTTGGAGAACAGCCACGGATCAATTATCAAATGGCAGAAAGCCCTGAGGTGACTATCGAACCTGTGGGAGAAGATGCTGTCAAACAACAGTTAGAAACACTTTCTAAAACCGAAAACTTGGATGGCATTATTTTTGGTCATATCATGCAAGATTTGGTGAAAGAGATGGTGTATGTGATAGTGCGTGTGTACTTGGTGAGTGAACCTGAACAGTACCTGACGTTTGGACATAAGGATGCGTTGGGCATTAAAGTACCAAATGTGAAGCCCGAAATAATTAATGAGCGTTTTGCTCAAATCAGTGAGGATATCAAAACGTGGTTGAGGGCAAAACAACCGTCATCAGCAGCAACCCCCCAAAAGTCTGAACCACTAACATCTGAACCATTGGTACCTGAATCTGATGTTAGTG
>Ga0233403_10001265_pt1 | contig 11894 bp, 8 predicted proteins | sample Na_oxic_1_MG_FD_179866 | JGI IMG/M metagenome (GOLD analysis project Ga0233403, IMG submission 179866) | Seawater microbial communities from Saanich Inlet, British Columbia, Canada - Na_oxic_1_MG | ecosystem: Environmental > Aquatic > Marine > Inlet | place: Canada: British Columbia | collected...
CTAAACAACACCCCCTTGACTTTGTGTTATGGAAAGGTGCGAAACCGGGTGAACCAAGTTGGGATTCCCCTTGGGGGGCAGGACGTCCGGGGTGGCATATTGAATGTTCCGCTATGTCCACTCACGAATTAGGCAATCATTTTGATATACATGGCGGCGGGATGGATCTGCAATTTCCCCACCATGAAAATGAAATCGCACAATCAGAAGGCGCGACAGGGGAACCTTTTGTGAATGTTTGGATGCACAATGGCTTTGTGCGCATTAATGATGAAAAGATGTCTAAATCGTTGGGCAATTTTTTCACCGTGCGTGACGTTTTAAAACGGTATCAGCCAGAAGTCGTGCGTTATTTTATTTTAACCAGCCATTATCGTAGTTCCTTGAATTATTCTGATCAAGAATTAGATTCCGCAAAACAGGCTTTAACACGATTCTATACCGCATTGCGTGGTTTACCCAATACAAATGAAAGTTGCCCCGATGAGAGTTATAAGGAACGCTTTCAAGCAGCAATGGATGATGATTTTAATACACCAGAAGCGTTAGCGGTATTATTTGATTTATCCCATGAAATCAATAAGATACGCTCAGAAAATCTCTCACAGGCAGCCCAATTGGGCTGCGAGTTGCGCCGTTTAGGGAGCCTATTAGGTTTATTACAAGCTGAAGCTGAAACCTATTTGCAAGGTACTGTGCAAGAAGGGGCGCAAGATTTATCGGCGGCAGAGATTGAACAACTGATTGCAGATCGTCAAGCAGCGCGTGCGCGTAAAGATTGGGCGGGGGCAGATCGAATTCGTACCGACTTGAAGGAAAAAGGGATAACATTAGAAGATGGGGCGACAGGCACAACTTGGCGAAAAATCTGATGGTTTTTTTCATTGGGTGGGTTCAATCAAAGGGGCTGGGCAAGCAAAAGATATTGCCCACCCGACATAAAATAACGAAGCGCAATGAACGAAACCTCAGGAACAAACGGTTAACTCTTTTTTCGAGATAATTGAAGGGTGCCAAATATTGATTACCAAAATGAGCAAGAGAGTTAGAGTGAATGACATGCGAGTTATAAATGGTTTAAAAAAAACTTGAAGTTCGAGTTCAAGGTTTCCAAAAACCTTAAAGGTTGAGCGTTCCGCTAGTTTGTGTTGCTAAACTCTATTTTTCTGAACGTCTATAGTTCGATAGTTTTTGACGGGTTATAGGATTCTAAACTATTACCACATCTCGGTATACTGTGCAGCATCGATAATGCCATGAATAACGACTGCCACCCATACCGCTGCGGAAACTATCAACAACCAGAATGCAAGTGCCACCCCTTTTCTCAATTCGCTAAGGGCATCCATTAGATAATCTATATCATTTCCTTGGGTCTCGACAATTTTTTGGAAATTATTTGCCACCTTTTTGCCCAAAAAACCAATCAAAAAGTAAAAGGCACCATCAATGATGCTATCCACCCCGATTCCGATTCCGAGGTCACTGAATATTCCAACGAGTATTCCGATTGAGAACCGAAAAAGGCCAATCATTATCAAAAATGTGCTGACAATAGTAATTTTTTCGGAAAGTTCCAAAAAAATTTCTTCTTGTGCTTCATTAAATTCATATTGTGGTTCTGCTTCTGGTTCTGCTTCTGCTTGTGGTTCTGCCATTTAAGTAAATTCCTTGGTCGTCAATAGATGTAGTGATATAAAAATCAATAACTTAACTCATTTCTTCTGTCAATTTTTTCGCTTGCGGACAAATTAATTACTCACGTCAATCACGCTCAAGTCAATCACGATTTTTTAGGGAACTGAGTGCAAAAAATGAGGGTCTGATGAAAAATGAAATTGGATTAATTATAACTGAATCAAAAGTTTATAAACTAATCACTACTTATGCGTTTAGAAACCTTCAAGGTTTTGGCAACGAAGTAGCGGAACGCTCAACCTTGAAGGTTTTTTAGTTTTAGAATTTTAACATTCCGTAAATCCTGATTCAGACAAATTTGGGATGATTATTTTTTTTGATACATACCTATAACGATGAATACCAGCTTGTGAAAACAGAAAAAAAAATATCACACGATAATTGACATATTTGTGGCCATTTTTTTTGAACGGAATAACCGATAATTGATAACCGATAACTGATAACTGAAAAATGAAAATTGCCTACCTTGCTGCAGGAAACTCTATTCATACTATACGCTGGGTTAATGCTCTTGCTCAACGTGGACATACTATTTTTCTTATCACCTTGCATAAACCCAAAGAACCACTTGAACAAAAAATACCGTTATTTAAATTACCGATTCCTGCTCCTTTGGGATATTTTCTCAACGCGCCCTTTCTAAAAAAATTACTAAAACAACTCCAACCTGATTTATTACATGTTCATTATGCCAGTGGTTACGGCACATTAGGGCGTTTATGCCAATGGAAGCCGCTCATGTTATCTGTGTTGGGCAGTGATGTTTTTGATTTTCCAAATCAATCCTTTTTACACCATGCCTTATTAATAAAAAATTTACGAGTCGCAACACAAATTGGTTCAACCAGCCATATTATGGCAGACATAACGCAAAAACTGTGTGACGATAAGCCCATTGCGATCACACCTTTTGGCATAGAGACAAAGTTATTCTATCCTCGCCCCCAATTGCGCGATAATACCGTTTTAAAAATAGGCACTGTGAAAGCCTTAGCCCCAAAATATGGCATTGATACGCTCATAAAGGCTTTTTCTAAATTGCGAAATACTTTGGCTGACAGTCAACCACAGCTAGCGCGACAATTGCGCCTGAGTATTGCGGGCGATGGGCAGCAACGTGCTGAATTACAAACCTTAGTCGCAAAGTTGGGATTAAGTGCCGTTACCGAATTTGCCGGACATTTGCCATACGCTCAGGTGCCGGATTACTTAAATCAACTGGATATTTATGTCGCCGCGAGCCGTCTTGATAGTGAAAGTTTTGGCGTAGCTATTTTAGAAGCATCTGCCTGCGGATTGCCCGTTGTGGTATCTCGCGTGGGCGGTTTACCAGAAGTGGTTGAAGAAGGTGTGACGGGTTATATCGTTGATAAGGAAGATGTTGCACAATTCGCCGCTGTTCTTTTAACATTGGCTCAAAACCAAAAATTACGCGATAGCATGGGAACGGCAGGGCGGCAAATGGTTAAAGAAAAATATGATTGGCAAGACAGTCTCTCAATTATGGAAAGAGTCTATCGGCAAATTGTTTCTGACTGATATACTCGATCTTCAAGTTTTTGATGCTATTTGGCGTAGCATAGACCTATTTTCGCGCGTTAAAATATTCAACTAATTGATTTTTAAGGTGATTTATTAAAAATGCTTAGCGAGCGTAGGGTGCGTCCCACGCACCATTAATTGCTGTTATTACCGTTTGGAAAAAAGAAATAACAGTTCAATCTCTTCAACCTGAAATTCAGTATAACTACCTGGCTCGTGTTTAGTGAATGTTCGACGCGGAGCGTCGGAGAAGGCATTCCCAAACGGAGTTTGGGAACGAGAAACAGTCCCTTCGTGTGTGCTTATTTTCAACTAGTTATGTGCATTTTTTGCAAAAATATTTATCTGAAAATGGCGGCGATAAATCGTTCCATATCAAAAATTAGTCAAAAACTATCAAAAGGAGAAGGCACGTCTTTCCTCAGTTTGGTTTTTTACTGAGAGTAAAAGCTATAGTGATTACTTGCCCCTAATCCAGCGTTTAAGGGCATACCAAACATCACCAAACTTAGGCGAAGGACGTTCACAAAAACCTTCATCATTGATAAATAGCAATCGACTGTTTAACCAAGATAAACCAATGACAACTTGATAGTCAGATTGTATAATCAGATCATAACTGCCACGCAGCCGCCAATAGGTGAACCAACGCTTTAATTTGAATGTCGAAAACCTGATAAAGCCAGTACGAGGTAATTGATAAACCGCCATACCGTCAGGTGTGATCATACAATCTATTTGTAAGTCGGGACGCTGTAACTGGACTTGCGCTAAGGTACCTTGTATGCCCGTTGCATAAAGATTGACTGACCATGCGATTAAAACACGTTTAATTGTAGGATTTAAAAACACCTGTTTAATGTGCGTGTTTTTTTTGTAAGAATGAGCTAATTTGATTTCCTTTTTACCCGTGTTCCCTGCTTGAAAGTCAGCGATGGCCTCATAATGCAGTTGTGCTAAATCAGGTTTGCCAATTAAATGATAGTAAACCGCTTTTTTTAAAATATATCGTATCAAACGTTGCAAACTACGCGCATCCGCCCCATGAGTTTTAAATAAATCTAATACGTTGCGGTTATCATAATATAGCACCCAAGTCGGAATTTTAGCAGCGGCTGATAAATGCCAAATCAATGACTTAGCGGATACAACGACCCGATGACCCAACGCCCTGATACGCAAACACCATTCAACATCATCAAAATGAATAAAATAGTCACGCCACAAGCCTGCTTTTTTGGCAACCGATGCACGAACTAATAACGAGGCAGCAGCCACATATTCCACATCCATATAAGGTAAACAATGTATTAAATGTTTGCTTAAATCCGTCTCTATGGTTAATAATTCCTGTACAGAACAGCCTTGCCATGCAGGCACCCGTTCTAAATGACGATGCAACATTAACCGACCGAGATGATGATCAAGAAATGCCCCCATTTCATTAATTTGCCAAGGATAATCTAATTGCATCATCGTCGAGCCAGCTACTGCAATATCAGGGTTATTTTCCAATAAAGTCACTAATTCAGGGAGGGCGCGATGATGTACCAAAACATCGTTATCTAATAACCAGAGGTATTGATAACGGTCTTCTGGTTGTTCAAATGCCCACTGTAAACCAGCATTAAACCCCCCAGTGCCACCCAAATTTTCTGGATTAGAGAGTAAATTTACCTGTGGATAGGTTTGTTTGATGGCTGCCACAGTGCCGTCGTTGCTGGCGTTATCTATCACTAAAATGTCAAGTTTAGGATAGTTTTGTTTTGCTAGGGAAGCTAACAGTTCTAAAACATACTGTTTTTTATTCCAAGTCACAATGATAATTAAAATTTCAGGCGCAGTTGTCCCATTTTTCGTTGTCATGTGCGTCCAAGAAGTTGGTGTAAAATACTGTTTTGCCGCCAAAAAGAAGTCAATTGTTTTTGCAGCGTGAGAGGTAATATTTGGGGTTCTATGGGGGTGCGCAATGCATCAGAAACGGCTCGGTAATACCAGCTAAATTCGAGTGACTGCAATGCACGGATAAAGCCTAAACACAGACGGGAGCCAATCAAATAAGCCGCCGATGGAAATGGAAAATAGCGGCGTATCAACCAGATGGTATTGCGTGTTGGATAATATACCCGTCGCCAATTAGTGCGCCCAACGGCTGATTGACGATGTACCACCCGACAACGGGGATCATAATAAATTTTATACTGAAGGCACATAATCTGGATAGCCACTTCGATTTCATTTTGATACAGAAAAAAATCCGCCGGATACCACCCCACTTTTTCAAATAAGTTGCGACGAATGGCAAAGCCACAACCGACAAATGCCATTGATGTACCCGGCTCATTGTTCTTGGGCAAATGCCAAGTGTAAATCTGCTCACCTGTTACAGATTCAATAGAGCAAGCGACAACTCCTACCTCAGGACAAGTGTCTAAGCATTGAATCATACGATCAAGTGTTATATTATCCACAGGATGTGAATCATCATCTAATACCAGCAGATAATCGCCTTTGGCTTGCTTAAAGCCAACATTATAACCCGCAATACCCGTATTATGGGAAAGAGAGATGACATTGACCCAATCTGCTTGAGTTTCTAAAAACTCTCCTGTGCCATCAGTGGAACCATTGTCGATTGCAATAACCTCAACATCATTACGATTTTCTAAAAGGTATGATATTTGCCCAAGGGTATATCGGGTTTCTGTCAGACGGTTATAATTAAGAAAAACGATACTTAACTTTGGATGAGTTATTCTTTTCATTATCTTAATATACTCCCTTGAGTAATTGAGGAAATAATTGAGAGACAATCCTGAGTTTTTGATTTTAATAATACCTTCGGTTATGGGAATGGTTTTTCGGATGCCTCAAGCTATTCATAATATTTTTGAGGCTCTACTCCAATACCCGTGAATGAAATTTTGGTCATGGTGCAATTCTCGTTATGGAGTCCAAACTTTAGTTTGGTTCGCTGGCCCAAACTAAAGTTTGAACTCCTAAAAACCTCTCTAAATTTTCATTCACGGGTATTGGGATCTACTCAGATATTTTCCCAATTTCCAATTCCCAATTAAGGTACGAATTAAAAAAACGATTAATGACTCTATAGACGTTCAGAAAAATAGAGTTTAGCAACACAAACTAGCGGAACGCTCAACCTTCAAGGTTTTGGCAACTTCGTGCTGGAACGCTCAACCTTGAAGGTTTTGTCGTTACATTATTTATCTGAACGTCTATAAATTAGAAAATTAGAAAATTCTAAAGTTATAATGATACTTTGTGCTTTAGTTTTAGGGTGCTGAGATCAAAATTTATCAGAAATGCTTATCTGTGCAGAGAGTGGGGCAGACCGATACCAACGCTATTTGTGAAGACATTGTCAAACAAAAAAAATGTTTTATACAATTCACAATTCACAATTACCAAATGTATTATTAATTGTTAATTTATTTTTTATTAATATTATTGGAGAAGAACTATCGTGATACAGGATGACATTATTCGATTAATTGTTATTGAAGAATCTGCTAATGATGCTGAAGTCATTCTGAACTGTTTACGTAAAGCACGCTACCCTATTCGTCCCCACTATGTTGAAGATGACGAAGATTTGGAACAAGCATTAGCTGAACATGAATGGGATTTAATTATATCTGTCCCTGAAGTCGGTGAAGGTGACTTTACCATCACACAAGTCTGTGGAATTGTTTCCGCTTCAAAACAAGATCTTCCAGTCATTGTGATTGCTGACAAGTTGAATTGCAAAATGGTGACTGAGTTCTTCAATGCGGGTGCTAAACAAGTTGTGCCGGGCAATACTTGTTTACCTGTTGTTGTTGGTAAGGAACTTGAAAACTTAGCAGAACGCCGCAGACGTAAACACCTTGAACAACTTTACAGGGAAAGTCAAAAAAATAACAAAATGCTGTTGGAAACTTCGCGCGATGCGATAGCTTATGTCCAAGATGGTATGCACATCTATGCTAACCCCAGTTATTTCAAAATGTTTGGTTATAAAAGTGAGATGGATGACTTGGAAGGTATGCCAATCATGGACTTAGTGGCTACTAATGATCAAGCTCGGTTTAGGGATTTTATGCGCGAATTTATGACTGAAGAAAAGTTAGAAGAACGCCAAATTGATTTGGAGGGACTTAAATCGGGTAGAAAAGGATTTAAACTGAGGATGGAATTCAGCCAAGCGATCTATGACAGTGAGCGTTGTGTTCAAGTGATCATCCGTGATCAGCCGCGAAAACCTGATCAAACTCGTGATTCGATTACAGGGCTGTTTAATCGCCAGCATTTTATTGAATTACTGGATAACGCCTTAGCAAAGGCGATAGAAAAGTCTATACGTAGCGTCTTGTTCTTTATTACTTTAGACAATTTTAATCAGACTATAGAACAGCTTGGGGTTGGTGGTACTGATCCCGTGATAAAAAATATTGGTCAAGTCATCAATAAGCTATCTCTTGATGGCAAATTAGCCCGATTTGATAGTAGTGCCTTTAGCTTGCTAATAGCTGACAAAGACGGGAAAAAATATGCGGGAGCAGGTGATTTTGCCAATAAAATCTGTAAAGCGGTAAGGGAGACTGTGACAGAATTAGGCGATCAAAACACAATCATTACCACTTGTAGTGTTGGCATAGCCCAAGTTCTTGCTTCCGCCGCCAGTCCCCAAAGTGTACTTACCGACGCTCATGCTGCTTGCAAAATCGCCATAGAAAAAGGCGGCAATCGTTTTGAAGTTTATAAAGCGGTACTTAAGCAAAGCGGGGAAGAAGGAAAAAGGAAAAGTTCTGATATTAGCAAATTGATTGAGACAGCCCGTGAAGAAAATCGCTTATCGCTACGTTTTCAACCTATCGTCAGTTTGCGTGGTGAAACCCAAGAAATTTATGAAGTGTTTTTGCGGATGGTGGATCAAGATGGTCAAAAGGTGCCATCTCGCGATCTCTTTGAGGTAGCAGAACAAGTTAATTTGAGTATGATTTTAGACAAATGGGTACTCCAAGAAGCGATTTCAATATTGGCTGCCCAAGAAAAAGAGGGGTATCAAACTCATTTTTTCATCAAGTTATCTGATCAGGCGATTAAAGATGAAGGCATACTACTGTACATCAGGAAACTCCTAAGAGCGGCTAATAAATTACCGGGTAAACGCTTGACCCTTGAAATTGGTGAATCAATAGCCATTAGCCAACTCAAACTCGCCAAAATGTTTATCGCTCAATTGAAGAGCTTTGGTTGTCAATCTGCATTAGAACACTTTGGCACGGGGCTTAATTCTGAGACGACGCTCAAATTGATTCCGGTTGATTATGTGAAAATTGATTCATCTTACAGCAAGGGATTATTGCAAAGCACTGAAAATCAAGAAGCCGTGCAAAACATTATTAGGATGGCACACGACTCTGGGAAGTTGACTATTGCCGAAGCGGTGGAAGATGTCAACAGCTTGCCAATATTGTGGTCAGCCGAAATAGATTTTGTGCAAGGACATTATGTTCAAGAGCCGCTTGAGGGATTAGAATATGATTTTTCAAATGATGAGTAATGACGTAGCGGCGAACTCCAAGGCATGAAAATATCCCATATCCCACTATTCGTTATTGGCTTTCAAAAATCCGATTTTTAGGAAAAATCGGATTTCCTGATTCGTTTTTGCTTATTTATGGAGAGGCAGATGTCAATGCCATTAACTTAAGGGCAGACTTAAGGGCAGACACACAGGTCTGCCCCTACAAAATCCCGCATATTCATGGACTGTAGCTAGTGTGTTCGCCCTGGGCTGTAGGGGCGAACCTATGTGTTCGCCCTGGTGTGTTCGCCCTAGGCTGTAGGGGCGAACCTATGTGTTCGCCCTGGTGTGTTCGCCCTAGGCTGTAGGGGCGAACCTATGTGTTCGCCCTGGCATTGAGGCAGACGTAGCGGCGAACTCCAAGGCATGAAAAAATATAAGTTACTGATTATGAAAGATATTTATTATTTATGCCTCAGTCATAAGGTGATTGATCACTGAATAGTGGTTTTATAAAAACTTTTGAATTGCGCTGATAGTTATATAAGGAACGCCTTGAAATAGGCAGTGAATCCAAATTCGCTGCAACAAAGCCCCTTTCAACAAACCAATGCGCCGTTTGGCTAGTTAATACAAAAATATGGGTAATGCCTGATCGCTGTGCTTCACGTTCCAAAAAAGCCAGCAAAGCACTGCCCCTCGCCACCCCGTGATAATGGCTATGCACAGCTAAACAAGCTAACTCCGCCATTTTTTCCTTAACAAAAGGATATAAGGCGGCACACCCAATAATCATTCCATCCCGCTCCTGTACCGTGAAATGATTAATTTCCATTTCCAATTTTTCACGGGAACGGCGCACTAAAATCCCTGCTTCTTCCAGTGGCTCTATCAATTCAAGCATCCCCCCCACATCATCTATAGTCGCAAAGCGGAGGTTTTCAAATGGGTCGGTGCTAACCAGAGTACCTATACCATCACGAGTGAATAACTCCAGCAATAAACTCCCCTCTATTTGCCGCGAGACAATCTGTACCCGTTGTACTCCGCCTTGACAAGCTCGCACTGCATTGCTTAATTGTTTTTTATAATAAAAATCTTGTTCATTGTCTTGTTCATTGTTCTGTTCATTGTTTAGCCAACGTTGAGCCTCAAATAAGGTTAATTGCCGTATTAATTGTCCACTATTATCAAAAATACCCCTGAGCGAAGTTAAGCAAATCCATTTAGCCGCTTTTAAGGCAATAGCAACTGCCGTAGCAACTTCTTCTGTCAGTAAATTAAAAATTTCGCCTGTCGGAGAGTAGCCTATTGGAGAAATCAATACGATACAGCCTTCATTAAGTCGGCGCGTAATGGCAGCCGCATCAACGCGGCGCACTTCCCCTGTATAGCAATAATCCACCCCATCACGGACCCCTTTTGGGCGTGCAGTAATAAAATTGCCCGATGCCGTATTAATATAAGCATCAATAGTAGGGGAATTACTTAATCCCATTGATAAAAGGCTTTCAATATCTGTGCGTATTTCCCCACAAACGGCCTTAACACAACTGAGTGCCATTTCGTCTGTGATACGAAGTCCTTTAACATAACGAGACTGTAAGCCACGCGCCCTAAGACATTGTTCAATTTGGGGGCGGCTGCCATGAACCAATACAACCCGTATATCTAAACGACTCAGTAAAGCAATATCGTGAATCAGCAGAGAAAAATTGGCACTTTGTACAGCCGCTCCCCCAAAACAAATAACAAAAGTGCGCCCCCTATGAGCATGAATGTAGGGCGAAACACTACGAAACCACTCAACAAATTGTTGAGAGGCGCTTGGTAAAACATATTGCATCTGATTTAAAAATTGTGAATGCTGAATGGTGAATTGTTTTCGATTTTGTAACGAAATAACCGATAGGTTTACTGTCAATTTTTAATTTAAGGGATATCCAAAAAATAAATTATCCCAAAAACACACTTATCTCTTGAATCCACTTGGTTCATTGCATTGGTGCATGGGATAATTATTTTTTTGGAACTCCCTAATCTTCAAAGATTTTTTTGTGAAATTTTGGTGGAAAAATTGACGATTACAAAAAAACGGTTAATACTTATAAGTATTGGTATAGAAATTTTTCAATTATTAAGAAATTGAATAATTGCAAATTGATAAGTGATAACTGATAGCTCACGCGGTTAAAGTTAGTAACTAATTGATTTATAAGCAATCACTATTGAAATGACGTGTTATTTTTACCATAAATTAAGGCTTTCAATTGGATATTTGTTAAATAAAATCTCACTTAATTTTTTGTATTTCAATAAAATCAATTGGTAGTGGTGCAATTTCGTTCTGGAGTCCAAACTTTAGTTTGGATAGCTGGCCCAAACTAAAGTTTGGATTCCTTTCTTGTTCTGCGTTTTTCTCCGAAAAACGCGGAACAAGAAAAACATTTTAGGCACAGAGCAGGACTACCAAATCAATGTGTTATAAAAAAATATCACTTGAACATCGCGTGATAGTTCATAACTGAATATATTGAATAACTGATTTCGAGGTTTCTGTTTTTCGGAGAAAAACAGAAACCTCGAAAAGGATGCAAAATTATGACAGTCAAAATACCTGTACTGCCAAAAGTTCATCGTCAAACGGATCAGAAATTTTTTCGTTTGAAAGAAGAAAATTCACGACTAAGAACGGACATTTCACGCTCGCGAATTGAAAAGGCGCAATTGCGGCAGGAAAATTCACAATTAAGGGCGGAAAACTCACAATTGGGAATGGAAAATGCTCAATTAAAAGATGAATTGTCTCTCACACACGAAGAACTTCAAGAACAGAAGGATATTTCCACACAAAAGGATCTGGAACTCGCTGAAAATACGGCGATGTATCAGATTTTGGAAGAAGAGCGTTTAAGGCTTCTAATGCTTTGAATAGATTTGATTGGGAATGACTGACTCAATTGACATTTAATTTTTATCTTTTTTTGTATATAGTTATCCTTATTTAGATTTGTAAATTTTGATGCTTCAAACCCAAGTTTTTTCCAAAAACGCAGGAAGGGATATTTTATGAAGTATTTATAGATTACTATAGGACTTTCGCTTAAAAATTTATAACTAA
>Ga0233403_10001266_pt1 | contig 11886 bp, 6 predicted proteins | sample Na_oxic_1_MG_FD_179866 | JGI IMG/M metagenome (GOLD analysis project Ga0233403, IMG submission 179866) | Seawater microbial communities from Saanich Inlet, British Columbia, Canada - Na_oxic_1_MG | ecosystem: Environmental > Aquatic > Marine > Inlet | place: Canada: British Columbia | collected...
TCTAACTGCACATTCTGTTCTTGAATCGCGTGTTTTTGTTGTTCTAAATCGCGAGTGCGTGCTTCAAGTTCATCATTTGTTTGACGCAATTCTTCTTGTTGGGTTTGTAATTCCTCGGATTGGGTTTGTAGTTCTTCTGATTGGCTTTGCAGTTCTTCATTAGTCTCTTGCAGTTCAGCCTGTTTACGTTGCAGTTTTTCTTGTTGATTTTGCAATGCTTGAGCTTGCTCTTGGGATCGCTGCAAGAGTGTTTGCATTTCAGTTCGTGACTCGGCTGTATTCACGGCTATCCCAATACTGGGCATGAGTTGTTCTAAAAACTGGCGTTGAATGTGAGTCAGTGCTTTAGGAAAACCGATTTCAATAACCCCTTTTACAGTATGCTCATAAAAAAAGGGGAGCAATAGCACATAAAAGGGTAATGCGTCTGCTAAACCAGAGCGAATAATGGGGGGGCATTCGGCCTGCGTTTGGGTAAGCAATATGTTTTTTTTCTCCAGAGCGGCTTGTCCAACTAGGCCTTCACCGATTAAAAAGCGATCCGGCCGATTGTCAGAGTCAGTATAAGCATAACTCGCGATGATTTGTAAATAAGGTTTTGGGTTATTCGTTTGCTCAGTTTTGAGTTGATAAAATAATCCTACCTGGGCTTCGACATAAGTCGTTAAAAAGGCAATAATATTTTTGGTCAATACGCGCATATCCTGCTCACCGCTCATGATATCATTTAACTGGGTTTGTCCGGTTTTCAACCAATCTTGTTGTTCTTTTTCCGCGTTCATGGTTTTGAGATTTTTAATCATGACTTGAACAGCGGCATAAATCCCAGTCGGGGCTTTATCTGATTCAAATGGAATATCAAGATTGCCAGCGGCGACTTGTTGAGTGATTTGTGCAATATCAGCAGGTTCACCACCGACTTGTCTTGTGATGTCATGGCTAAGGTAGTAGATAGCGATAGCCGCAATCACAAAGCCAAGTAAAGTCGCTATAGCGAGTATTAGTATACTTTTCGTTGCGGTTTTTTCCATCAAGATAGCCTCTTGTGCCATTTTAGCATGTAACATTTCCTCAACATCATCCGCAGTGGTGATCAATTGTTCAAACAGGGCATCAAACTGCTCATGCAAAGCCTGATCTTCAAGCGCCTTGGTACCCAAATGATTTTTAAAACGTAATTGGGCTATTTTTATAAAGGCTTCTATATCGGTTTGAACCGAAAATAACTTAACTTCTATCACGCGATCCTTGACAGGGTAAAAAATACCCTCAGCATTTTCGCCCCCTTTCAACATTGCGTCAGCATACCAGAGACTGGCATCCAGCAATTTCCACACATCTTCTATCCTTTCTTTTTTTTGATTACCGTTGATAATATCTTCAAACCAAAGGTGTGCCATTGCCGCCTTCAACTGAATTTCCATCGCAGCATCGACAAGGGGCGCATTTTTAATGCCGACATTTCGACTGACGTTGTACAAACGACTTGTCTCAATCATGCCAAGAATACCGGCAATCAAGATGATGCCCGCAACCGACAAAAAACCTATCAACAATTTTGTTTTGATTTTCATGGGTATCCAGTTGCAATTTGAATTATGAGTTTGGGTATTGCTACATCAATATGATGAAAGTTAGATTAGATAGAACGCTGATTTTCATGATTGTCCTGATTAACACTGATTAAAATCTGGAGTGATTAAAAAAAATCAGCACCAATCAGGACATAAAGTCTTATCTGCGTTCTATTCGATATTGGCAAAAAATTGTATTTTTGTTGAGCGACTGATGTCTATTTGAAACTGGCCATAGTCATTTTATCAAAAAAACATTTTATCAAAAAAAAATTGACATGCCTGAAAAATACATTATCATAAATCGCCTACGACATCTTGATCGTCGTATTTCATTTCATCCACAAGGAGAAACTATGCCAAGAAAACCCATTTACCCAATCGCTCTTGCATTGTTATTGGCTTTGAGCAGTTCAACTGTTCAAGCTGGCATTGAATGTGAAGAACACTATGACATTCAAAAAATGAAGAGTTGTGCTGTGAATGCTTACGACAGTGCCAAAAAAGAACTTGATCAGACTTACGGCTATGTAAAAGAGAGCTTGAACTGGAAACAAAAACGCACTCTCAAGACAACACAGGATTTATGGCAAGAATACCGAGATGCCTATTGTGACTTTGCCACTGCCGATATGAAAGCGCAAACCTTACGTTATCCAAGGAACAATCAGACTAGGGCGGCTTATGAGTATGATCGACATGACTGCCTTGAGCGCCTCACGCTTTCACGCATTGCCATTTTAAATCGATATCTGGATTTGTTAGATATCTAGCGAAATGGCAAACGTACCGTTTAGTTTAGGTGGGTTTTGTACCCTTGGATGCGGTATCGATATCGCTTTCGCTTTTAGCCGAAAACGATTGCGGTTTTTAGGCATTCACGCGCCCGTCTTGGCGATGCGGTTTTTAATCTCTTTTTAACGATTACCCTTATTAATATAGTGTTTAAAATAAATAATTTGTTTTATAACCAACTGCTTGCCCAGTTTTTGCGTGCAAAAACTTTATTTAGCGTAGCCCACATCCGGTTCACGCGCTACGTTGCGCTGTACTACGCTAAGAAATGTGAAACACAACAGTCTAAAAGTGGGGTACCCTTTCGGTGCATAAATTATTATTTGAACACCTATACTTTCCTTTAGGAAACTTAAGCTTTTAGCCTATTGCTTTAGCGATAGGCTAAATTCATTTATTGATTATTAATATAAAATAGGCTTGGGCTGGCCGTAAAAAGTGATTGACTGTTCACAATTCACAACCATTCGCAACGTGTTGTCATACTCACGTCAAGATGCGAGTTATCTATAGATGTTAACATCAGTAAAACTAAAAACGGGCTAGAACCGTGACTGTTCAACATTTAGCGTAGCAGACCGAAGGTTCATGCAAAAGTATTTCGCGATAAAAACTTTTGCATGAAATATAGTTTTGTTCAAAAAATAGTTCATCCGTTCAGAGTTTTATAGGTTTTCTGGCCTTTTTTTGGGCAACTTGGGCAACTTAAACTTCCCGAAACATGGCACGATTTTCTGTAGCCCCCTTCAGAAAAATAATTTCACTACAAGGGGGCGAACACTTCTCGCCCCTACATTGGCTCGTAGGGGCGAACCTTTGCTGCAGCCCTTTTGAAATGAATTATCTGAAACGCTATATACTCCCTTATTCCCCCATTGCAGTCATAACTGGCACATCATTTCTGCCTCTTTATTGAAAATCCCTTATCCCACACAAAAATACTGATAACGATTGAAAAATAGACTGACAGTACAATGAATTTGTGGACTTAGGTTCGCAAAGCTAAATTAAATAAACAGATTGTTTATTTGAATATTTTAAGTACTGAAGCACAAATAAACCGGTATTTTACCGCAAAGGGCTGGTGCAAAGGATTGCCCCTACATGGGGCGCTCATCGTTAGACACAAATCAAAATGTCTCCCTACGTGTTTTTGTTGCCGGCCCCTTAGCAACAAAAACACGTTACTGGCCCCCTACAAATCTTATTTAAATCAAATACTTAAAGACTTGTGTCTAACGATGAGACATGGCACGTAGGGGGCAATCCTTTGCCCTAGCCCCCTTAGTTGCTTCTATTAATTAAAATACCTGAAAATTTATGGTTCAGTACTTACTTAAAAATCAATAATGAAGATTAGATAATTAAAGTGCTTTGTGATAATCCGTTTTATACTGATTATGATTAGGGTTGTTGCAAAATAGCTTAAGTATTTGAAATTAAATCACATAACAGAGCCCTTTTAAGCACTAAATCATTGATTTATCAATCAAATTATCTTAGTTCACTGTTTTCTTTTGCAATAAGTCCATTGTAACAAAGTCAAGGGGATACGAGAAATGATAATAGTTTGCCTCATTTAAAAGGGCGAGAACAAAGCTTCTCTCCTTGACATCATGATAATCAGGTTTTTTAATTGATTTTAAACCCAATAATAGTTAAAAAAACACCGTTGATTAAAGCCAATCTGTTGTACTTTCAATATAAGACACCGCATCAAGTTTGCCATAATGTATTTAATAATACCTCTCGTATTGATAATGATACTGGGTTGCTGATATCCTCAAAGGTGGATTATTTTTATGGATATGATTACAAAACTTAAAAACATTCATCAATGCAAGGAATCTGAACTGGTGGGAACTGATTTAAGTGAAACCAATTTAAATGGCGCAGATTTGAAAAATGCGAATTTGCAGGGCGCTGATCTGAGTTGTGCTTATTTATTTGGAGCGGTTTTGGCTCAAGCCAATTTAAGTGGTGCCGATTTAAGGGGAAGCGATTTAGGAAATGCTGATATCAGAATGGCCGATTTGAGAGAAGCGGATTTGAAAGGAGCAGATATGAGTGAGGCCGATTTAAGTGGCGCGGATTTAAGTGGCGCGGATTTAAGTTATGGGGATTTGAGATGGGTCGATTTGTATCGGGCGCAATTAAGAGACGCGAATTTAAGTTATGCCGACTTGACGGGTGCCGATTTGAGCGATGCCGATTTAAGCGGAGCCAATTTAAAACATGCCGATTTGAGTAGGGTTGATTTGAGGGGCGCTAATTTGAAGGATGCCAATTTGACGGGAACGAATTTAACGGATGTGATTAAGTACTGAAGTTAAGCCAGGGCGAACACGATCGGGCTGCCCCCTACAGCTAGGCTGTTGACTGAGAGCTTTTTTTGATCCGTTTTTTTCAGACTTGTTTTGTGTTTGTCAAATAATTCATATTTCGAAGATTCAAAGGGTGGCAACCCCGAAGGGGTTGAATGTGAATAGCCCCAGGTGGAACCTGTGAAAAATGTCACAAAAAGGTTCAACCCTGAAGGGGTTGAAAAGAAATTATTATAACTTTTTGAAAACATTTACATTCAACCCCGCCACCGTTGAAACATTTTTGATTTTAGGAACCCCAGGTTCCACCTGGGGCTATTCACATTCAACCCCTTCGGGGTTGTTAAATAACATTTTTTATGGGTATTTTATAGGCCTTTGACAAACACAAAATCAGCATGAAAAATACCGGCTAAAAAAAGCTCTCAGTCAACACCCTACCCTACAGCCCTAAATCATCAATGTTTTGTAGGGGCATACCGAAGTGTATGCCCGATACGATATGGCATTGGGCAAGCCTACGGATTGCCCAATCTTTTATAGTCTGCAATGTGGCAACAAAATTGCGGACTACAAACTTCTTAAACAACAAGGGTAAAATCATGGCAGACGATCCAGTGCAGAGAACCTCTCCGATGACATACGAAGAAGTGCTTCAAATCATTGAAGAAAACGCGAAGACAAAAGCAACCGAGCTTGAACTTTCAGAAGAGTTCATGAAAAAAGTGCCGCCTGAAATTGGCCAATTGACGCACTTGACAAGCTTAATTCTGTCTTACAATTTGCTTCCAGAACTACCGGATGAAATCGGTCAATTGACCAACCTGATCCATCTCCACATTGGAGGCAACAAATTAAAAACATTGCCTAAAACGATTGGTCAATTGACTCAGCTCAAAATCTTGGTTCTGGGTGATGTTTTTGGTGGTAATCCTATAAGCGCATCGACAATTTCCTCGCTTTCAGTCATTGAGAATCTGACTAATCTGGTTGAATTACATCTCAGCAGTACTCATCTGACGACTTTACCCTTTGCCGTTGAACGACTCACTCAGTTAAAAATCTTGGATCTGCGTTGGAATTTCTTGACGGCTTTACCGAAAGAATTGGGTTTGTTACCCAATTTGGAACATGTGTATGTTCATGCTAATCACAGCCTCACTTTTCCACCTCGTGAGATTATGAATAAAGAGACAAAAGAGATGTTGGCCTATCTGAGGGAGCAGTTGTAGCTTTTCCTAGGGCAATCCCTTGTGCTTGCCCTTTTGAAAATCAATAATTATCTACTATCAGTAGGTCGAAAACAAATAAAAGCAAAATAACATGCATTCCAATAAACCGCAAAATAAATTTTGCAACGATAATCGGGCCTTCAAGATTTATCAATATGAGCTTTTTTTATGCGCCTTTTCGATCTACTGACTATATCAACACGGAAAAAACTAAAATGTCTATTTTCAGAGCCTACGATATTCGCGGTATTGTCGGCGAATCTCTTACACCAGAAATCGTTACCCAAGTGGGGCAAGCAATCGGTAGCGAGGCTTTTGTCCGAAATCAAGCCAAAATCGTTGTTGCCCGTGATGGCCGTTTATCTGGCCCTGAATTAATTGAGGCTTTGATTGAAGGCCTACAAGCGGCTGGGCGTGAAGTGATCGATATCGGTATGATGCCTACGCCTCTATTATATTTTGCGACGCATTATTTAAAAACCGGTAGTGGTGTGATGTTGACAGGTAGCCATAATCCCCCTAATTACAATGGTTTAAAAATTATGTTAGGGGGTGAAACGCTGTCAGGGGAAGCGATTAAAGCCTTGGAAAGGCGCATAGAGACAGGTGATTTAATCAGTGGCACGGGTTCACGACACACGACAGACATTCACCACGCTTACCTCTCGCATATTCATAAAGATATCAAATTGGATCGTCCTTTCAAAGTCGTGGTGGATTGTGGAAATGGGGTTGCTGGCATTATTGCTCCCCATCTGATGCACGCTTTAGGCTGCGAAGTGGTCAACTTATATTGTGAAGTGGATGGCCATTTTCCCAATCACCATCCTGATCCCAGTATGCCAGAAAACTTAATCGATCTGATTAAAACGGTACAAAGCGAGGGCGCTGATTTAGGTTTAGCATTCGATGGTGATGGTGATCGTTTAGGGGTGGTTGATGCGAAAGGGCGTATTATTTGGCCTGATCGGCAAATGATTTTATATGCCACAGATTTATTAAAGCGTCATCCTGGGGCAGAAATTCTTTACGATGTGAAATGCACCCGGCATCTTGCCAAGGCGATTGAAGAAAAGGGTGGGAAACCCTTGATGTGGAAGACGGGACATTCTTTTATGAAATCCAAGATGAAAGAAACCGGGGCATTATTGGGTGGAGAAATGAGTGGGCATATTTTCTTCAAAGAACGTTGGTATGGTTTTGATGATGCGCTATACACAGCGGCCCGTCTATTAGAGATTTTATCTCAAGACAGTCGTTCCCCAGAAGAGGTGTTTTCGACGCTGCCAGATGCGGTGAATACACCAGAATTAAAATTAGAACTTTCAGAGTTCGGTGAACATTATGAACTGATGGAGATCATCCGCAACACTTTTAAGTTTGAAGAAGCAGAAGTCTCTACCATTGACGGCATACGAGCGACTTTTAAAGACGGTTGGGGATTAGTGCGTCCGTCAAATACGACACCTTGTTTAGTGATTCGTTTTGAGGCAGATAATCAAGTCGCCCTCGATCAAATTCAAGAAACCTTTCGACGGCAATTTTTAGCGATAGACAAGACGTTGAAATTGCCGTTTTGATTTGGCGTAGAAACTGACTGGAGTTTGTACTCGAAAGAGGTGCATTTCTAAAAAAGGGTCAATTTTCGTTTCAAATTTATTTTGCTCAAATTAGTCACAACAGCACTGGGGTAGTATCGTTTAGAAAGCTTCAAAGGGTGATAGAATTGTTTTTCACTTAACAAGTTTTGCGCGCAAAACTTGTTAAGTGAAATTGTTAATTGTTAATTGTTAATTGTTAATTCTTAGGGATCGTTCATTTTTTGACGGTTTCCCCGATCCACCTTTTCAAGCAAAAGTTTTTGTTTGCCTCAACTTTATTTCACATTTCACACGGAGAAGTTTCGCGAAACTTCTTAAGTGAATTTCACGCAAAAGTTTCGCTTCGCGAAACTTCTTAAGTGAAATACAGTTTTGCGCGCAAAACTTGTTAAGTGAAATCTTGAAAATCAGTTTTATCTAACTCATTGTATGTCTTAGGGATCGTTCATTTTTTGACGGTTTCCCCGATCCACCTTTTCAAGCAAAAGTTTTTGTTTGCCTCAACTTTTTAAAATCAGTTTTATCTAACTCATTGTATGTAGATTTGCTCTGTGTAGCAAATCAGGTTTTTTGTAGAGACGCTTTCGCGAAGCGTCTCTTGTTTTTTGTAGATTTTGATTGCTATCCACTTTTGGAATTTTCAAACTCGTTTTAAAATGAACGAACCCCAAGTTAATTGTTAACTGATGTTACGCACTCAACTTCTGTTCCCGAAAGAAGACAAACGACAATTGGTGTTGGATTCGTTTGGTTCACTTCAATCAGTCGATAGCCCACTCATTTTGTTACGAGTATCTGCCTCAATCAAGACAAAAGGTTTCGTGCGCTTGTATAACCTTGATAAGAATCAGGGTGCGTAACACCAGTTGTTAATTATTAATTGTTAACGAAAAACACTTTTTTTTGCCCCAGTTTTTCGCAATAAAAACTGGGGCAAAAAAATCTAATTGATTGTTTTGTATGAATGTAATAAAGATATAAAAATGAGATGAAAACTTCCCGATGCGTCTTTGCTCGAAGCGTGAGTTAAGACAGATAAGCTGTCAACGCTTCGCGCAATGATTTGGGTATTGGCGTTGGCACGGTTTTTCCATTTTTCTTTAACATACAAGCGATTTGTTGTTCACCTCGCGCCATCAATTCTTCGCCATTATCCCGTTTGCAAACATAATCAAACAACATAGTCACACGGCTTTCGGTGACAGCCCCGGTTCGCATACGCACAGACACTTCATCAAAAGCAAATAGCTCGTTAAAGTATTCGCAAGAGACGCGGGTTGTTACCATGACTAAATCTTGATTCAATTGTGTCAAGATGTCGGGGGCATGATCCCTTAAAAACATTTCCCGACAACTGCCTTGCCAGCGAATATGATTCGCATAATAAACATTGCCGACTAAATTCGTTTCTTCAAAGGTGATGATGTGTTGCCATTCATAATACATAATTTGCTACTCCATAAACTATTTTCCTATTCAAACCGCAATTGTCAGCGGTATCCTTGTTTTTGATTATAGAGCGTTATGATATCCTACGACAACTTATGTGACGTTGAATCGAACAGTACAGTACAGTCATAGGAAGAAACCATAAGACTGAGCTGTTAAAGGATTTTATGTTATTGGATTGTCAAGATTCACAAAGTAACACAGAGAATGATCTTAATCATAATACTCAGCACTTTTGCGTCTTAGCGTCTAAGCGTGAGATTGGTTTTAAATATACTCAGCGCGGGAATAAACTTAACTTTTGGCAACCCCAGGTTGCCACCTGGGGCTATTCACATTCAACCCCTTCGGGGTTGCGCGTTTTAAGATATTTATCTGAGATTTGTCATTTAGCAATGGGAAAACGCTATAGCTAAAAGTTAAAATTGTGCCCGCGTGCAGTATAGAACGCTGATTGTCATGATGTTCATGATTAACACTGATTAAAAAAAATCCTTCACAAAACAGCTATACGCTTTTCCTATCTGTCATCCGAATCGGCGATTTGTTGGTTGAGTTCGGCCCTAGGGGGTTGACTGAGAGCTTTTTTTAATGTGTTTATTTCATGCGGGTTTTATGTCGAATACAACTGGTTTTCTTGCGATTAAAATCGATCTATACTCGGCGCGGGAATAAATTTAACTTTTATAATTTTTTTGGCAACCCCAGGTTGCCACCTGGGGCTATGATCTCGCTACGCTCGGAACGAAGTTTCACATTCAACCCCTTCGGGGTTGTGCGTTTTAATTTTTTTATGATCGAATGATTTTGTACGTCATGCTTGTGGGAAACTAAAAGCTAAAAGTTTAGCTTTCGCGATTGGATGGACTACAAAAGCAAATCGATCAAAAAAATCTTAAAAAGCTAAGGCACCGAAGGGGTTGAATGTGAAACTTCGTTCCGAGCGTAGCGAGATCATAGCCCCAGGTGGCAACCTGGGGTTGCCAAGAGTTAAATTTATTCCCGCGCCGAGTATAAACGCTAAAGACGCTTTCGATCTCGTTTGTCAAAAGAAATCAAAGTATCTCTTGCGTCTATTGCGTCTCTTTTTCACGCTAAAGTTTCGCTTCGCTAAACTTTAGTGTGAAAACGTCTTTTGCGTTATAAATAAAATTGACATAAAACCAGCATGAAAAATGGGCTATTCACATTCAATCATGCCACCGTTGTGCATTTTTTATGCAACACTAGGTTGCACTTGGGGCTATTCACATTTTCAGGGCCTTAGCGTTTTAATCTGTGATTGTTGGCTTGGCGTGAATTAATTATATAACACAGCAATTGCCAACGGCATGTCACTTGTTTTCACCGAAACGACTGAGGAAACAATCGTCATCTTCCCTGCTCCCAGCACTATCCAACCATCGGGCTCGTGGGATTTCAGAGTTAAAGGCGTTTCTAAAAGGGCCCCTACTTTTTTCAGACATTCTCGTGCTGTCCAAATGCGTGTTGCCGAACTATCTTTATCCTCATTCGCTTCCTTAGAAATTAGGGCCACCAAATCTTGGTGAATGCCTAATAAATCTGCCCACACTTGTTCATCGCGTTTGACAACGGGTTCTAAATCGCAAGCGATAGAGAATGATCCTGCTACGGCTAATGTCAAGTCACCGGCATGAGCAGCAGAGACACTCATCTCGGAGTGGGGTAATTCTGGTTTGCCATCTGGGCGCCATAGCAATTCTGTCGAAACACCTAAGCACTTTTTGAGCGCCTTTTCTGTGCGAGTACGCCGCTGTTCAGTGACTTCATGCTGGATGGCAACACGTAGCGACACATCTGGTAGTAAGGCTTGAATCCGACGCTCGATGTAGGGTGCTAATAACGGTTCTATCCACCCCTCTTGCCAGGTTATTGGGGAAACTTTGCGTAAACGCAATCCGGCCCAAGTTTCTCGTAATTTTCCATTTTGCCCCTGAACCGTTAAATCGTAGCAGAATAGATCACCTTCATGCCAACGTTCTTTTGCTGAAACCGTCCATGGGCCTGGAATATGAACATCAACAAAGTTTAATTTGTCTATGCCAATGGGCAATAATTGGGCATGGGGAATACAGGCTTGGATAGCGTGAATAGTGGCATCCCGTGAACCTGGATCGCCTAACATCAGTTCAGGTGACAAATAGCGCCCAAACCAAAGTTGAGATTCATCCGCTCCAATTTCGGCTAGACATTGCGTCGCCTCGATATGACGATAGGCACGGAGACGTTTAAAACGCCCTTTTTGAAACAGCAAACTGCCATACAATTCTTTTTCAGGGTCAATATCAATATTTTCTGTTTTTAAATCAATGACTTGTGATTGTTTAGCGTTTTTGGTATCTCCAACCTCATCAAATCGACAACGCGCTCGGAAATGATCCACTTTAAAGCCCGTTTGAGCGCAACGCAATGCAACATCGACTGTGCCATCATTTTGAACCAATGCCGCTATTTGCACAGTTTCTGATCGCGTCTCTTCAACCACCACTGGGCGGGAAAACTCGACATTTTCAAAAACGGGGACTTTTTGAATACCCAGCACGGTAGAAGCCACCTGTGCCATCGCTTCCAAACCCATCACCGCAGCAAATAACCGTTGCCCTTCATAGATATGATCATTGAGATGAGGATCAGAGTTCAAAGATAATTCGGTGTCTATCACTAACTCAATGCCGGGATAATAAACACGCGGCTTTTCCAGAAAACGGTAAAAGGGCATATCTGGGCGTTCCATATGCAAGGTAGGGACATCAGGCATTCGTCCTGTCACGACAACAGTCGAAGGCCAATCATTTGCCATCAGTGCTTGACGCAATACCGCTACGCCCACATCGGGTGAAATAGGCGTGATGCCTTGTTGAGCGAGAATCTCATCACTGCCCAAGCGTCT
>Ga0233403_10001267_pt1 | contig 11881 bp, 9 predicted proteins | sample Na_oxic_1_MG_FD_179866 | JGI IMG/M metagenome (GOLD analysis project Ga0233403, IMG submission 179866) | Seawater microbial communities from Saanich Inlet, British Columbia, Canada - Na_oxic_1_MG | ecosystem: Environmental > Aquatic > Marine > Inlet | place: Canada: British Columbia | collected...
TTTCAAATGCTAAATCTTCATTCTCGTAGTTGGAAATAAGCTGTACTTTTATACCAGAGTAGTGTTGATGGAGAGCATCGACAAATTGTGTAATCGCCTCTACTAAGGAAGTATCTATTGGTTTTGTGGTTGGCATTTATCTCTTCCGCTTGTTCAAGTAATTAAAGCGTATTCATTGATTAGGCTTTTTAATGGAATTTGCAAACCATTGTGAAGTTGCCTAATCATTGCCAGAGATAATTCACGTTGACGATTAAGTACTTCTGTTACAAAGTTTCGATTGCCAATAAAAGGTTCTAAATCTTGGTGTTCTAAACCCATCTGTTCCATTCTGAATTTAATGGCTTCAATGGGATCCGGTGATGCAATTACATAGTGTTTAGCTTCATAGCTGTCAATTAATGTGGCTATTACATCAAGTTCATCGCTTTGGGGTGTATTTGTTTCAGCATCCATTAATTCACGGACTCTAGCTAGTGCTAATTTGTAGTCTTCTTCAGTTTTAATGGGTTTTATATTCATTCAGATTGTCTCCGCATCAATTGCATCTTATGGTGAATGTGTGCCAATAAAGCAAATATAGACAACAGATTAATGGAATGCCGATACAACGTTTGCCCACCCTACTTGGCTCTTAAAAATTGGCCAGTAAAATTTGAACAATACGATCAAGTGTGGTGTGGGCAAAGTCGGGATAAATTTTCTGAGTTACTTGATTGTCATGTACTATATCGCTTCGGTACCGATAGATGTCTTTGGCACTCCCGGCTAATTGTTCGTTATTTTTCAACACGTTCAACTTAAGAAAGTCTAAAATTTCATCGGGTTTCCAGTAGTTTACCTCTTTAAAAAAATGGTCATAAATACCGTCACCTAAATCGGTGGGCGTGATGTTTTTCAAAATAGCACATTTTGTTTGTAGATAGGCTCTTAAAAAACGTTCAAATGCGCCCCATAATTTAACCACAAATAGGGATTGTACGTCTGTTTCCGCACTTTCGGCGACGATGTCCACATTGTTAATCTCTGGCGTTTGTTTTTGAATAAAAGTACGCTGTAGTAGTCGTTATCTATCTGGAGCATTTTTAGTTTTAACCGCCCTCTTGAGCACTTTTAAACCATCCATACTCATTTTGTAGTTTTCCCAAATAGGAGGAAGAGGATTAAACAAATTCATAATCACTAACCAGTGTAATCAGTTTTAACAATAATTTTTGGTTTACCATCTGGGCTTCTTGTGTGCGTGGATCTTCTATCCAATACCAACCATCTTGATTAATACCTGTTAGAATCGGGATTTGTTTTCCAGAAGGCATAGTCATTGTTGGTCCCGGTTTTGGCGTATAAAAAATATGTTCGTTGCCGAGCCAATTAACAATTTCAATGACACCTTCCCCGACCAGATTTTTGGCCCCGACGGGAATTAAGTGCGCTAACAGTAGCTTATTCTCTCGATAAATCATCATTTGTGTCCCACGATAGTTACCTAATTCGTCTTTAAAGAGGTATTGGGTGGTGGAAAAAACCAAATGCTTTTCAGCTAACCAATCTTTTAGGAAATGATAAAATTGATTGACACGTTGTAAATAAAGTTGTTTGTTTTCATCAAGATTGATGGGATGTTCCACAGTCATATTCAGATTACCTTGTCTTGAGTTGTTCTTTAAAAAACGCATATTGTCTCACTGAAAGGTGGGTTTCGCTGTCGCTCTACCAACCCTACGCTTGCTACGTTCGCTAAAAGTGGCAGCGCTATCAATTTATTTTCTTGTATAAATATTCAAAGCGGCCCAAAAATAAGGATGTTCTAAAGGCAATCCTAGCTTTTTGGAAAATTTATCATTCAGACAAAGTTTGCGGAGATAACGAACTATTTGAATAGGTTGTTTTTTTGATAATGAGGCATAGTAATGTTTCATGAGGGCATATCCAAATTCATCAACAACTGGCCACATAAAACCTATAACTGTCTCTGCTCCAGCACGACACATTGCTTCAGGTAAACTAATGACCCATCGTCCTGGTAGAGTAAGCGAGTCAGCTGAATAACAGGCTGACATTACTACGTGCTGTGTTTGCCCTAAACCGTTCTGTACTATTTCACGTACAGATAATATATCCGCTGTATTTTCTGAAGATAATAGCACCAATCCTGATTCAAAAGGCTTTTCAGCATTAAACACACCATGACAGGCAAAGTGTACAAGAGTACATTTGTTGAGTTCATCAATAACTTTTTGCTTATGGGGGGGTAAGTACTGATTTGTTGCGTCTGAAAACTGAGTTACTTGGTATTGTGTCTTAAGTATTTTATGAATTATTCTAGCTTCATTTTTTGTTTGAGGTAATTCTGGTAGTTTAAGTGGTGGAAAGCCTTGTTTTACACTAATAAGAAGAGCACATTTTTTTTTGTTATAAATTTTATTAGGTAGGTTGAATGTATAACTTAGAAAAAAATGTTCAAACAGATATCCTTTTTTAAATGGTAACGCAGCAAACGGCATAGAATGAAGAGCACCATCAGCATTTATCTTAAGTTCCTTAATCCACGGCGGAAATTTAAGTATGTAAGGCAGTTGCAAATTGTCAGCTAAATAAAGAGAGATGCGATTAAGTATTCGGATATGTCTCTGTGTATCTGGAGATGGAAGTAGTATTGGAAGTTGGATATGACTAGAGTATTGTCCCCACCACACATTCGACAATTTATGCCAGCGATGTATATGATGGCGAAGGCTCGCGTCTCCTAATGGGGATACATGCCAACGTAAAAATAAAAAACTTCTGGAAACAACCAAAGTTCGATCTGATAGTACAATAAAACTCAAAGTTGAACGCCAAGGCGAATGGAATAGAAGAAATTGCCAAAATGATTGGGGGCGTTGATTTATGCTTATTTCATCTGTCTCAACTTCCGATAATTCTAAATTCCGTTGAACTTCTGCTCCTTTATATGTGGATGAATAATCAATAATGTTAATAAGTTGCTTTGCCGCTTTAATCCAAAGAAATGATTTACTGAAAAAATGTCCTTTTTGCCATTGTACCGTCAAAGCATTCAGGTTATCAATTTTTAAACGTAAATAATCTTCTTCAATTCCCCATTTATCAAGCATAAATAGATTACGTTCAGTTGGTTTTAATGTTAATGATAATTTTTGAAGAATTTGATAAGACGAAATAGTAGCTTTTTCTGCATCAATTGTATTCCCACCGAAACGATAACAAAGCGCAAGCAGCGTATGACATTGCCACAAATCAAGCATAGTGTCACATTTCGATAAGTGTTTTAAGGCATTTTCCAATAATCGTAGTGCTTCTGTTATATTGCGTAATTTGAGAGCAGTAATTCCATGCAAAATAGATAATCTGCCAATAATTAGCTGCGAATCAGTTCTTCCATAGCGTCGAGTGATATAATCAAACAATTTTTTTGTTTTTTTAGGAAGTTTTTCTTTGACTTTAAGAAGTTCTTCCCTGAAATTAGTAGCTTCAAGACTAAATAAATTTTCAAAATCGTCTGCTTTGCTAATTGTATGAGTTATTAATTCACCTGTTTCGCTGGGTGATGATATTGGTTTTTCACTATGTTCTTCACTATTTTGAGTATCATAAATAGGTGCTACTCCTTTCCACAGCCCACTAGATAAATGACGTTTATCCATCAATGCACGTAATCTTGTTATATGTGGCCTAACACGATTTTCTTCCTCATTTGAAATTAATTGTTCATATTGTTCAAGTAATTGACGTGCTTTTGCTATTTGGTTTATTAAAATTAAAAAACGTATAAGATTGACTATCGCTTGACTAAAGGCAAAAGGCTGTCCCGTGTTTTCTGCTTTTTCGACAAGTTGTTCAAGCATACATCTGCATTCGCTCAAATCACCAATGAGAAGTGCTAACCTTGCTCTAAGTTGAATATGACGAATATGCATGACTGAATTTTTTACCAGCACTTCTAGCGAATAGCGGTCAAGTATCTGACTTGCCAAAGATGCCTTTCCACATTGAAGATGAAAGTATGCTTCATCTAAGTCCAATCTAGTTAAAAGGTCGTCTTTTTCTGGTAAAGTTTTACAGTGATAACGGGCTCGCTGAATGATAATAATTGCTTCAGAAAAACAACCATTTGCTACTAGGTAACGTGCCGTCACCCAATACATATAAGCTGCTATAGGGTCTGTGGTTGTACGCAACCAACTTTTTTTCTGTTCCCAGTCAGAAAGAGCTTTTTGTGATTTGATACCTAGCATATGTCCTGTTAACCCGAGATCAATGCGTGCTATGGCATTATCAGCACCATCTATATCGCCTCTTTGTAAAGCAGCATTTGCACGTAGTGCTTCAGCAAAAATTACCATACGCTCATTTCCATGAATTTTGGATAAGTCAGCAGAATACTCATACAAAATATCTGCCACTTTTTCATCAGAAAGAATGGTGCTTAAATCCCCTACAAGCAATATCAGGCGTATGTCGAGTTGATCTGCTTGCTCAGGGTGTTTAAGTAATTCTTCAATACGGGATTGGAGAATATTAGCAACGATTTTGCGTGCTTGAGCAGGATTATTTTGGGCTATGTAGTGATTCGCTTCTTGTACAGCTATGAGCCGTGGGTCAGTGTTCATTATTTCACCCGAGCAAGTATTGTTTTTCCTCGACAATTATTACTCAGTTGCTTACGATCCGTGATAAGTAACAAGTTAGTTGGTTCTTCACGGTCATCATTATCCATTGGTTTTTCATGGTCATCATTATCCGCTGGTTCTTCGGACAGTAACAAAATAGCCAATAACAATGCTAATTCTTTAGTTTTATCTGGTATAGCAAAACTATTAGGTGTTAGTTTAGTGTCAGTGGGTAGTATTGCAGATTTAGGAGTTGTTTTTGTTATGCGTTTGAAATCACCAATTCCAGCAAGAGTAATAGTATCTAGGTCCATTTTGGCAATAGATTTGTTTACGAATTGTTCAGGATTACGTATTTCCAAAACGATTCCATCATTGACAATGTTTGAGATTGTCTCAATAGTCGGTAATTTTTCAGGGCTAATTCTTGGGTCTATATAAAGTTCACCAATATCTTTGAGTTCATTCTGTCTTAGAGGTCTTCCCTCAACTGGATGATAAAGAGTGACTTGTAACTGTGGCTCTCCATCTACCCACTTAATGTTAAAGTCATGAGGCTTATCCCTTCCCTTTTGTGCTGTATTATTTAACAATATTTTTAAAACATGACTGTCTTGTGCAACCAGTTTAGTACTAATCCATGAGCTTAGTTCTTCAGTCATATCCATATCTTTTGACACACGTTCAGAAATCGCCTTGAGTTCACGACGTTCATTAGGTGACAAATGTTTCCCCAAACTGACAAGCGTAAGTTCCAATCTTTCTTTTCCTTGAAAGCTAAAAGATTTGCCAATATCAAGTTGCAATCGTTTATAAACTTCTTGACTACTGTTTTTAGCAGCCTCTTTTAGTGTGTCTATATAACCTGCACGAGATTTTTGTATTGCATCTACTGTTTTCTGTGGATTTTTAATAAATCCCATTGATAATGCATTTTCATGTGCGGCAGCCAGTTTATTGGCAGCAGCCATCTCTATAGGAATTTGTGAATTTGGTATGGGTAACTCAATAGGTGCGTCAGTCTTAGATTGTAGTTTTTTACTAAGGTTTGTATCGTCAGCAACTGCAATAAGAGTATTAATGTCTTGGTTAGTTTTGCCTTTTTCTACGTATAAAACAAGAGAACCATCATTTTTATCTTTACCTATAATTCCACGATAGCCACCCCCAGATGAATTTGAAGCTCCAATTGTAAAAGTAGGCCCTTTGGGTGGTGGTGGAGTTGAAGGTGGACCACGAATATCTAAAGTCAATGCACCCTTATCAGTTAGGCGTTGAGTCACTGTGAGAAGCTCAAACTGTTTTGCACGTGTTGTAACTTCTATTTCAGGAATTACGCGTACAGCTACGGATTTGGGGGTTATATCGAAAAATGTATCAGCTATCGTTTGTTGACTGCTGACACGACTTATATACCCTTTTGGAATATCAACCCCAATTTTTTCCTCTACCACAAACTCAAGCCATTTATTAGTTTCTTGAATTTTTATTAAAAATGGACTTTTTTCATCAAACTTTGTAACGACTGCCACACGCGGATCCTTAATTAAAGAATCTAACCATGATTCTTCTGGCAATCTATTAAGTTTAAGAGCCAATGAATTTCCTATATCAATAACTCGACTTTCTTGATGAATGCGAACTACATTATCGTTTACCGTAAACGTCGTACTAGCTAACTCATGTTCTCCTATACTAGTTTTTACATTTGTATGATGAGCATTTTTGGACACTTGTTCCACAAACGGCATGTCATGCATTTCAGCTGAATTACCACGATGGTAGACAGAAGCATTTTCATTTACCCAAGTGCCGTCGCGTTCTTGCTTAACACGTTCAGCTGTTCGAGTCAATTTCGCCCCACCAGTTGGCTCTGTTTCAATACGAAATGTAGGACGGCTATTATATTCCGGATAAAGCTTCAACGTGGTCTTTGCATCAGAAACCAGTAACCCATCATTCACAAGATTAGTACGCTTTATATGGGGAGAAGAAGCGAGAAATTTGGGATTATACTGATGCTTAAAGCTTGAAACTCTTGGAAGAGAGACACCACCATTTATAAACCAAACAAGTCCCATATACTCAAGTGAGTCTTTATCAGGAGTTCCTTCACACCAAGTGTCCGGTGCATTTGGCCAGCCCACATGCAATACAGGCATTGTTTCAACGTCATCAAGGTATTTTCCGCGCTGATGAAAACAGTCAATCCAAGGAGGGGCATTGCGTTTTCCTTGATTTTTGGATACCCAGTCAGGAAACCAAAGGTCTCGACGCACTGAATACTTTTCCAAGAAGGATAAATTTCCATGCTGTTTCTTCGCAAAATCCAGAGCCAACGACCATTTGATGATTTGATTGAGTTGATCGTACCGTGATTCAACAGTACCTATTTGATCGTAGTAGTTGTTAAACCAATCCACAAATTTTGCAGCCAAATACGTTGGTTGGTTTTCTATATCTTTACCAAATACCTTACGCGATAAAGCAAAAACACGTGTGGCAATATGTGCAAATCGCACTTGGACTGTTACTTGATCCGCATTATATGCTTCATTTTTAAGACCAAACCAAATTCGTGTGCCCGGCAATTTCCTTTGTTGTTCTTTGTAGTGTACGGGAACACTACGATAAACCGTCGGAATCCAATCAATTTGAGCTTCTTCAAAATAGTTGTTAAATTCAGTACCAAAATTGGAGTCAAGTACTTTGGCCAAGAGATCAGTTATAAATAGAATTTGTCCAACCTCGGTTCCTTCGATACCACCATCATATCTGGCTACCTGATACTTCGATGGTTCTAATATACTGGCATCAATATAACGAAACAATTCTTCATCATCATCACTTTCATTAAAATTTTCCAAAAGACATAGAAGTAAATCAGGAACTTCTGATTTAAGTCCTTCCAGAACACTGTCTTTGAATTTCGACAAAAATATAGAAACTCCAGTTTCATCGGTTTCTAAGAATTTTAGAAATGTATCTTGAAGAATAGGAAAATCATACCCAGAATCAAGTGAAAACCCAATACTACCACGTAATAAAGAACGCTGATGTGATGGTGCCGATTTTTTATATGTAATAAAATCTTGAATTAACTGTTTTTTAACTTGATTAACATCCCCTGAACCACGCAAAGCTTCTAGACGAGCCTGCCATTTACAGGTACCATATATCTCATAAAAGAGAGAAAATATTTCGCTGGCTTCTTCAAAAGTAGTTTCTCTAAGCTTGTTAATAGCAGAATGCAACGTAAAAGGCAAACCATCGGTTGAAAATGTATAGTTTTTTCCTTGAATGCTAACAATATCAGATGCAATTTCAGGAAATTTTTCGTTAAGAAACTTATAAGCAAACTTATCAGCCCATTGACGTACTATCCTATTTTGTTCTTCATGATCAGTCTGTTTAGCAATCTCTATCTGCTCATAGGCTTGCCAAAGAGTAGCAATATGCTCTATTGTAAGTTGACGAAATGAGCGGCTTTTATACTTTCTTCCAGTAACGAACACCGTGGAGTTTTTAATCTTGAGGTCAATCAAATCATTGGCAGTTTTTAGAAAGTCCTCAAGATCAGATTGCTCATGAATATTTTTACTAACATGACCAAACTCGGTTGAATATAGTCTATCTCCTGTTATAGGCCCAAGGTGAGTAATAGTTATAGATTGTTGCCCTTGCTGCGTTCCAGATAAATCCTTAGTCGGTAGATTAATACAATATTCAAAAACTTGTAGTTGATCTATAGCTTTTTGTTGTTGCATTGTATGTTTATCAGCAACTTGTGCAATATAGTCATGTCGCAGTTCTAGGGAAATTCCTTTTGGAATCAGAACAATTGCAATTCCTTCTTTTATTAGAACTGTTCTTAAATCTCCATGCTGAAATGAAGTTGTCATATCCATATAACCTCTGCGCAGAGGTGACATATCAAAAGTAGTTTCTATCCACTTTTTTTCATCAAGTCCGGTGGAAGTCAGAACAGTATAAAGAAGCCAATCACGTATTTGTTCTTCTTTCTCCTTTGTTGATAGCTTGCCAAAACTACTCGAATTTAAAAGACTCAGTTCTACTGGACGTTCAACATTGAGCGGAAACCCAGTAAACCCATTGGTATTTGCAACAATAGGATGCTCGATAACATTCGATTCTTTAAGATAATAAAATGTTGACAGAAGGCATACAATACCAAGTGTAAAGAGGACAACACTCGTTAATTTCAGCAATAATCTCATTATTTTCACTCCTTTTATTTTATGCGGACAGCAATGTTTTGAAAAACTTCAATTTCTTGATTTAATTCGACATCAGGTTTAGTAGCGTTTAAAGCTACCCATTTTCCAAGAGCAGCTTCATAGTAGCTCAGAATTTCCTTTTCACGTTGCATAGACGGATTATGCAAATTTATTGAAAAGAAGGCTTTAGCAGAACGAATAACTCTCAACAAATTTGGCTGTTTTTGAGCGACAAGAATACTTTCATAAATTTGATTTCTTTTTTCCAGTCGAGATCCCTCTTGCCAATATTCGTAAGCAAAAAATCCGCAAAAAATTGTAGCAACAAGAGTTAGTCCAACAAGTATGGGGGTACTTATCAATATTTTTTCGGTCATCTAATTTCTCCTTTATGAGTTGAGCGTAGGAAATTGCATTGCTTCAGTAATTGAGTCAAACAACTTAACGGGTGCTTCTTGCTGCAAATCAATTTTGAATAATCTTGGATTATGTTGTATCGCAGCCTTTACAAGAACATCTGGTGACATTGCCGCACTTCGTTGTACAATGTTTTCTGAAATCTGAAACGCCTTATACAATTCTTTAATTCGTTCATCTACTGAACTAATTAACCGAGTACGATCTGACGCAATTAAGGATTCAGATGAAGAAAAAACCTGAGCAATAAACAATTGATATTCATTAACAAGCCTTTCTTCTGTTGCTGGGTTCTTTTTCTTAATTGCAGTTTCGACAATTAATAGCGCGGCCTTTTTGAGGAATTCTTCCGCACTGCGACTAATCTCTAGGCGTGGTAGATCTTCTCGTGCAGATGAGAACTCTACTTTGAGGAGAATAAAGTCATTTTGTTCAAGAGGTTGCCCATCATAATGCAGAGTGGCATTGCTTACATTGAGTTTATTCTGATCAATATTTTCTCTTGTTTCTGCAATGATAGCCACGTACTGATATTTTTGTAAGCCAGAATTAATATCAAGTTTTAGTCCCACCTGCAAAGTCATCTTGCCGTTACCAGTGAGTTCATCAAAAGCACGTTTGACTACAGTTGTCAGATTAAGCATGTTACTAGCAGTCACATCAGTCAGTGTTCTAATCAAACTAAAAAATTGATTGGCCCAATCATTTTCCGGGACAGAGTAAAGTCCAAGTGCCAGATTGATGCTTCCACCCCTAAATGCTATATATCCAGTTAAATCTTGATTGCGGATAAGTACTCTCTCAAGATTAATCGGTTCGCTTTGACCAAGTATCATAGGAGATACGACCGTCGATCTGGCACCGGTTCCTCCGATGACGCTGAAGTCGGTATTAGAATAAACTACGGGGTAACGTTGTGAAGTTACGCCATAGCCTTCTCTTAAGGCCATTTGGACAAGGGTTAATCGAAAATAGTTGTGCTCAGGTAAAAAATGGGTATCATCATTCTTTCGTGGCAAAAAAGGAAAGATACTGATTCGAGTTGGTTCAGCACCGAAAAAATTAGTAACCGGTTGGACTTTAGCCATTACGGCTAAACGTTTTTCCCATGACTTAGCAACTTCATTAGTCATGTTTTTAAAATTATCATCCCATGAAGCAAATAATTCCTTAAAATCCATAGCAAGACCTGTATTCCTAATTACTTCATCTTTATATCCTTCCAAAACAAGCCCAACGACATTCTTAGTTTTATAATGATATATTGGTCCTCCACTTTGTCCTTCACCCTTTATAGCATCAGGAATTTCTATTTTATTATCTTTGCGAAAGCGTGAAATTTTACCAAAATATGTGCCAATTTGGTGATTTTCACTTCGATGCTCTGCCGGATAACCCAAAGCAACTACTTCATCAGAGACGTGAGCATGATCATATTCTGAAAGAATACCCAAAGGGAGATAACGTAGTGGATTACAATCTGCCTTCAATACAGTAACACCATCATTATCTTCGTCTCTCACCGATTTATCTTGCTCAAGCTTTGCATCGTATTTTTTACCAGAGTTTGTTTCAATAACAACTTGAGATTGAGTAAGAAGACAATGATAAGCTGTTAATAAGTGACCATCAGGTGTAATGAAAAAACCAGTTCCTTGAAATTCATTATAGACAAAAATCTTGACAGTGGCTTTTTCAATCTCACGGTGAATACATTTTTTCAATTCATCATCTACCATAAAACTATTCCTTAAATCGAAAGGCATTAACTATCTTAACTGAATTTTGGAAATGAGTTGGCCTCTAATTGGGCCAGATTAATAAGAAACTGGCCCTTGACGAGAAAATCCATGCCGACTATTCCATTTATTTTAAACCCATAATCCATTGCACCCACTTCAATCTCGAAGTCAATTGCCTCAAAATCATTCATAATTAACCTTTCAATCCGTCGTGCAAAGACGTATTCAACGCCACCTACACCTTGAATCTGACGTAATTTATCATCAGACTCCAGTTCAAAACCGGCAGATTCCAACAAAGTATAAGAAAAAATCGTACCGGCTGAACCGGTATCAAGCAGTACCTCTTCAATTTCAAGCACCTTTTCCTGATGTATCAAAGTTACTTTTACAAAAGGTAAGCCATCGCGCATTCTAATCTTCATCCATTACCTCGTATCCCTAACCATTTGCGTATGGTAATCTCAAGCGTTTCTCTATCCGTATGAACTACCAAAAACTCGCGGGTGGGATAGTTGTGATGAAGGCGTATATAATTATGCATAGCAATTTTGGAATTACTAAAAACATTAATGACCGCTATGTCATCTAAGATACGTTGGTTGGCTTCTGAATGTGCTTGAATCGCTTCAATTAAGAGCCATTGTTTGGGGTAGTGAGTACGTATTTCTCCCCATTTCATAAGAACCACCCTTTAACTTTTGCGTCCCCAAAATTTTGGTATTTATCATCTACCCCATAAACTACTCCTTAGAACAATCAACACCAGAACAAAGATGATCCAAAGAGCCATCAATGACCAAAACCGTCGCTGTCATCATTGCGTTAGTCGGAATAGCTAGTGCTACTGCTA
>Ga0233403_10001268_pt1 | contig 11876 bp, 13 predicted proteins | sample Na_oxic_1_MG_FD_179866 | JGI IMG/M metagenome (GOLD analysis project Ga0233403, IMG submission 179866) | Seawater microbial communities from Saanich Inlet, British Columbia, Canada - Na_oxic_1_MG | ecosystem: Environmental > Aquatic > Marine > Inlet | place: Canada: British Columbia | collected...
TATTTTTTATAAAAATAATTTCTTTTATAAAACCAGTCCCAACCACCATTAGGTGGATCACGCTTATTAATTGGCTCCCAAGTTTCTGACCAAGCCTTCAGTGCCGCAAAATCTATTCTTGTTAATCTCACCGGTTGCTGAATACGATTCGCAAAAATGATTTCTACTTTTTCATAAACAGCATCCAAAGCTGTCTTATTTGTTTTTATCATATATAACTTTTTGCTATATTGTATGATGGTGGGTACATGCCCATACACTTTGCCTAATCACTATTCACTAACTACTAAAAAAAACGCATATTGCCCAAAGGTGGGTTTCGCTGTCGCTCTACCCACCCTACGCTTACTTGATTTTATTGCTTTTCCCAAAAAAGTATTAATAAAATCAATGAGTTGTGTTAAATCGGTAAATGTCTAATACTTCTAAGCATAATTTTCCCTCCAATTTAATAGTTCTTGTAGTCAAAAGCCAGCGTCGGGTGGATACAAAACGTACCCACCCAATTGCGTTAGCTAAAAGCGATAACTTAATGACATATTAATAGAGTAAAGCGTTTCTTCAACATCAAAAGCATCCAGATTGAGGATTTCATGGTTTATGTTACTATTGGCCATTGAGCGTAACATAATTCATATTTGTCCCACCGAAAAAAAAGGTGGGTTTCACTATCGCTCTACCCACCCTACGCTCGCTCTGTCATCAATTAATGTATAAAATTCTTTTTATCCTCTTTCTTTCCATTTTTATTATTTGTAGACGATGAAGAAACTGCTTCTTTACTACAATAAGTCGAGTCATCACAACACAGTGTCAAATCAAATACCTTCCAACTGCTTTGTGGAGTAATAGAAGTCCAAGATTCACTTTCCTCTTCTTTCCCTTCTTTCTTTTCTACATTCCATTCTCTGCGCCATTCTAGCAAATGATTGTCTTCCCCTTCTACAAATATCCGCTCAGGATAGGCATAAGAAGCATAGCCTGTTGTCATGTAAGGAGTAACCATTGCCATCATCGGATCACCCTGAATAGTTTGTCTGTTCTCTACAGCATTTGTTAAATCTTCAAACTTCCAATCATCAGCTTTACCTTCCAAATTTATTTTCAGTTTAAAAATTCCTTTATCCAAAGAACTATGTGCCATAGACCATTTAAGCAAATGACCACTCGAACTCCGAGCCAAAACATTAAGATAACCGGTTCTGATATTTTCTTTTGATCGTTCAATAGTTATATAAACTGCTGGATCACCATCGATAGTTCTTCCTTTCACGCCTTCAATGCTAGTTAAATTGAATGGCTGCATCCAATTTGATCGCATTTTTTCACGCCATGCTTGTGGGTGGGTACCATCTTCTTTTCCATGCCAGATATGTCGCCATTCATACAAATGATCGTTTGAACCTCGTGCAAATACATGTTGAAAAAAACCATAGCTCGTTGAATCCGTAAACCAGTCTCCATAGCCCGTTGGATCACCTATGATGGTTTGTCCATTTACAGCTTCTGTTAAATCAATTTTATCTACTTTGTCAGGAAAATCGGGTTGCCATCCCACAAATAAATGACCATTTGAGTCTCGTGTAAATATATTTTTAGTCCAATAATCAAGAACTATATTACCTGCACTAGTTTGTTTATTGCCTTTGCTAGTAGTCAAATCCACTACAGACCAATCACGCTGATCATCAGAAATCGACTCACTTTTAATTGGGGCATCTGGAATTGGCATAAGCCACATAAGTAAATGATCATTAGGGGTTGGAGTGGTAAAAAAGTTTCTATACGTTTCACCATCAAAATAAGATAATAATCTGGACTCACCATTGGAAATTCTCGAAGGAGCACCTGCAATAGCATGTTCACCATCATTAGTAGCTGTCAAATATGATAATTCCCATTGTGGTAGCTTTTTATCATCTTCAAACAACTGTGGCAGTTCTTCAACAAGCGACAGTTCGTCAGGTGGTGGCGGTGGTGGCAGTTCGTCAGACGATGGCAGCGGTGGCGGTTCGTCAGACGGTGGCGGTTCGTCAGGCTGCGATGGTTCGTCAAGCGACAGTGGTGGTTCGTCAGACGGTGGTAGTAACAGTTCGTCAGGCTGCGATGGTTCGTCAAGCGACAGTGGCGGTTCGTCAGACGGTGGTAGTAACAGTTCGTCAGGCTGCGATGGTTCGTCAAGCGACAGTGGCGATTCGTCAGACGGTGATAGCAGTTCAGGCAGTGGTAGTAACAGTTCGTCAGGCAGCGACGGTTCTTCAACATATTGAAGCCTTTGCCATTTTAGTAAATGACCACTATGACCTCGTGCAACAACAACTTCAATTTTATCGTTATCGAAAGAAGACGGATCACTCCAAACGAAAAAAGACGGATCACTCCAAATTTTGGCTTTCTCATCTTCGTTAGTCACATTCGATATTTTCCAGCCACCGCCTTTCTTACGCCACCATTCGCGGAGATTATTATCCGTATCTCTCACAAAAAGACGATTACCGTTAACTGCCCACGGGCTACCCTGTACCAAGCATTCCGAATCTATTGCTATGGCTTGGTGGGCTACTAGCATAGCCATCATCAAAATTGAAAACACAAAATGTTTCATCATAATTTCAGCAAAATAATAAACGTGCTGCCTCCTTATTTGGTTGACACAAAAAACCCTAATTAAAACTTCAAATTGAAAAACACCGGCAGTATACTCTATCAAATAAAATTTTGGTAGAGTAAATAATCAATCAAAAAAGCTAGAATATTTTTACTATTTGTAATAGAATGATCAGCCTTAAGATTAGAAAATTAAAAGACATGAAAATATTATCCATTATTTCTTTATTGTTATCAGTGATGGTTTCTTTGCTAATCCCATCACTGGCAAATGCTGACCCTGAAAAATTATGGATTTTTCAGCCTCGTTTGACAACAGGCATAATGCATTACGAGTTTGATTTCAAATTTACCGCGCCCGGCGGCGCAGTTCCAAGCACAGTCAAACTCTTTGATGATATGCCCTTTTTTGGGGGCGGAGCGATGTTGCTTTATGACAGATGTTTCGCTGATGCCTATTTTCAACTTTCCACTACCGGGAAGGATGATGAAGGTACAGAGCAAGACACTGAATATGTTCGCCGGGTTGATAATGAGTTTGACCGTAAAGATTATGCCATAACCTTTGGTTGTATGGTGACCAACAACCTATCGTTTTTTACTGGTTACAAAAATGGCAAAACTGATATACATATAGCGAGTACGCAAAATTGGCCCTATGACAGGATTGACGAAGAGAGTACCGGAGATGTTGAGTTTAAATCCGATGGCCTCTTTTTAGGCGTGGCTTACACTCATCCAATCGGCAACGGCCAACTTGGTGTACAACTAGCCGCTACTAAGCTTGATGCTGAGTACAACCAGCATAACTTCACTCGCACGAATGATAGAGCCGTCGGTGATAAACCAGATACGAATGACGAAAATTGGTTCTTATTGGGTAACACACTGGGTTGGACATTGGGTACCAACTGGACAGCTCCCATCAGCAAGCATCTTTGGTATGGTATTTCATTTAATTACTCTAATTATGATTTTGACCTTGACTCTGCTTACGTGATCCGAAAGGGAGAACCTGACCCGGATTTCATTAACACTCTTGGCAGTGGGATGAATTACGATATGATAGAAACCGTATACAGTCTCCAATTACAATTATCATATCAATTTAAGTAACTCACAGAGCTTTACTCTCTTTGTGCTGAGATTTTTACTTTGCACTTGTGAGGGTAAAGCACAAATAACAAACATCACCAATGGATAGGGAATGGAATAAATCTTTCTGGTTTTTGTGTTGTCGCCGCTGGCTCTTCCAAGTTAATCTCTACTCGTTGCGTTTTTTGCAGATTAATTGATTTTACATCTGAAATATCACTAGGTTTTTCGACTCGCACAATGTAGTTTCCCACCGGTAATTCTTTCTGAAAAGTTCCATTCTGGATCAAGCCAGAAAATCTTCCATTGATGAATACACGCGCACCATCCGCATTGGAAAACACAATTAACTTTGCTCTCCTCCGTGTATCTATAATTTTAGGAAGTTTTTTACATCCCCCAAAGCAAAATTTTTGTTTCTCAATTTGTTGATATCTAGGTATTTGTAGCCCACCACTTTTCTGTTCAACTTTATTAGCCACTTCCATAAACACATCTTGTATGCGCGTCTGGTTTTGCACTGCCATTTTAAGGGCAGCAGTTAAAGTACTTATGTATAAACTATTTTGGCTCTCTTGATCTGGAATCGTTTTATCGTCTTCTGTCGGATAGGCAATAAAAGAACCTCGGAATGATACAATTGCTAAACCACGCTTTTTACCTACTTTCGGATAAGGATTATCACGGCTGGCATCTAAAATAATGATATTCAAGTCATTTTTAGCACTTTTTAATATGTCAAACATTTTGTCAACTCGAAAAGCATCATATTTTACATCTGCCTCAACCTTAATACTGATGTCGATTGGTAATAGATAATTTTTCCCCCTTAATTGCATACCATAGCCACTGAAATAAAATAATCCGACTCCTTTGCTAATTCGTAAACAATCACTAAAATCAATAATGGCTTCATCCATTGCCCTTTTATTAAGTTCCATTTTGTCTATCACCCTAAAACCGATTTCTTCCAGAACTTCTTTCATGGCAATGGCATCATTAACCGGTTGCCTAATCGTGCCATTGATATATTCGCTATTGGCTATCACTAGTGCTATGGGTTCAGCAAACGTGAGACGTAGCAAACTACAAGAGGCATAGCTCTGTTGGAAACTTAAACCTAGTAAACAAAAAATGTAAAAGGCTGGCAATAAGGAAAAACGATTGTGGCTAGTGTATATCATCGCTAAGTTAAAAACCAATGTTTCTGTTATAAACAGCCCCCAAAACAAAATGGCTCTCTAAATGAAGCTTGATACCAAGGCTCTTGTTCACCATGACTGGCTTCTATAACTAACTCGTGCGCCTCCATAAACACATCTTCTACGCGCTTATGTTTGGCATCTTCCAACAGTTTAAGTAAATGTGTCGTGTATAAACCATTATCACTAGCATTTAAAGCGAATTGATCCGGTGCCGCCGCCAAAGCAATGAATGAACCTCTTGGGAGTGACATTTGCCCCCCTTCATCAGAAGAAAAATTTTCGCTTGAATTAGGGTAAGGATTTTTATAGAAAGCATCTAAGATAACGATATTCAAACTCTTCTTAGCTTTTTCCATATTGGTTAAAATGGCTTTAGCTTGAACAGAATTTTGTTTCAAATCAACTTCAGCCTGAATTTTTTCATTATTGATGGGCAGCAGAAAAGTTTGTCCGTCGTGCTGAGTACCATGTCCAGAAAAATAAAAAAGTCCAACTTGAGCTTGGGTATCTAATAAACGTTGCCCAAATTCACTTATGGCCTTATTCATCGCATGGCTATTGAGATTAGTCTCGACAGTGACACTAAAACCCATTTTTCTCAACATGTCAGCCATATCCTTGGCATCATTAATAGGATTAGTTAATGGTGAATATCCATATTCGCTATTGCCTATTACCAAAGCCTGTTGTGGATTAGACAAATCTTCTAGCTCAGGCTCAGGTGATTGTAGCGAAGTATCAGCTAAGTTTGTCGTAGAATGAGAGCAACCGCCGACTATCAACGCGACTACCAAGCAGACAATTTTCATAATAAATCACTAATTTGCAAAATTAATAGTGTGTAGGGCACGTCCTACGCGCAGCTTTGATTAGCGACACCCACAAATATATGCGTGGGACAGGCCCTATTAAATTATTAAAGAAATCCGATTTTTAAAAAAATCGGATTTCTAGCTTTAGCCCAAAAATCGGCTGAAAAATAATACCGCAAAATAACACCATTTCGTTTTACTGAGAACATCCCCCGATACAAAATGCTTCTCTAAATGAGGCTTGATACCAAGGTTCTTGTTTCCCGTTACTTTTTTTTATAACTGGATTTTGTACTTCCAGAAACACATCTTCTATGCGCTTATTTTTGGCATTTTCCAGCGCATCAAGCAAGTGGGAAGTATATAAACCATTATAACCATCACCATCTAAAGCAACTTGCCCCGGCGCGGTGGCAAAGGCAATCAACGAACCTCTTGGACTATCCATTGATGCCAAACCTGGAGGATTGGAACTTTTCTCACTACCACGATAAGGATTATTACGACACGCATCCAAAACAAGAAGATTTACCCCCTCGTTTGCATCCTGCATCATAGCCAACACGTTTTGAGCAGACACCGCTTTTCCTTTTAAGTCTTGTTGTCGGCGAATCTGCTTATTATTGACAGGCAGCAGAAAATTTTCACCGTTCACTTGAGCACCATGCCCGGAAAAATAAAAGAGTGCAACCCCTTGGTGAGGTAAACTGCTCTTAAAATCTTCGACAACGCCCTTCATTCTTCGACCATCCAAATTGGTTACGCGAGTAACATGAAACTCCAAATTAACCAGCGCGTCAGTCATGGCTTTAGCGTCATTGATAGGGTTTTGTAATGGTGAATAATCGTAGTTAGCATTGCCTATCACCAAAGCCTTTTGTTGGCTGTTGGGATCACCACGTCGTGCAATGCATGAAGGTTGCATTCCCTTCCCCTGAACTTCGCTACATTTTGGCACTTCCACCAAAGGCCCTGGTGGTGGAAGCGGCTCATTAGTAGAACAACCTCCGACTAATAACACAACAACAAAAAACGTAAGTATTTGTTTCATTATAAATATCTCCTAATTCAAGTTAGAAAATAACTGTTCACAAGCAATGCGATAACTATATTTTCCGGATGCCTCCTTATTTTTATGGTGAGTGAACTAAAAAACGATTGAACCACGGCAATAAAATGTCAGGCTAACCGCGATAAACAATTACTAATTAAAAAATTCTTAATTAGTTGTAAATTCGACACGCCGATTGCGTTGGTCAATTTCAGCTTGCGTTAAATTTTTCCAACGCGGCAATGGCAGTGGCTCCCTTTTACCTCTACCATCCGCATCAATTTTGACACGGATACCCAATTCTTGCAAATAGCTTTTCACGGCTGAAGAACGTTGTTTTGAGATTTTATCGTTACCACAATGATTCCCCTTTGTGTCAGTATGCCCGGTCAAAATCACATAGGCTGCGCGTTGCAGCTTGATATAATCAGCAAGTTTCTGTGCTGATTTTTCACCTTTTGGAGTCAATACATTACCACCAAACATAAACTGTATTGGCATCGGATATCCGGTTTTAATTCCGACAGAACGTGTCATTGGACGTGTCCTTTGACGTTCTTGTATAGGCCCGATCATTTCCCCGGCCAATAATTGGGCATCCAAAGCCGATTGAAAAACTTTATCAATCTTGGCTTGTTCAGGTTTATCCGGGGTTGTCTGAGGGTCATTAATTAAATCAATTGCTTGGTTGAAATATTGAGCCGCATCTCGCCATTGCTTGTCATAAGCCGCAATATCCCCCCGCACGACTTGAGTACTCCATACCATCGTGGGCGCACGTTTCAGCCATGTTTTAGCCTCAGCTATTTTGGCATTTTGCAATAAATTTCCGGCTTGTGCTGCTGCAATTTGTGCCATGCTACGCTTGACACCGTCTAAATAAGAAATCGGACAATCAGATTGCCTATTGAGCTTTGCCAACAAATTTTCCAACCTATCCAAATCATGGCTCTGTATCGCTTGGTTCACCGATGCTTGATGAGCCGCACAACCGGTACGGCTCAGAGTAATCATTGTCGCCGGTGCTGACGGAAAAGGGACAATATTATCAATTGGACTGTTAGTAGCACAACCGCTAAACCACAATACCATTACCAAAAAATATATTAAATTATTTTTCATAGGCATTAATCCCCTTTGTTGGAAGAAAACGTTTCATATTCAAATACTAAGCTACCCCATGTATTTGATACAGACTTTTCTAGTTCATCATGTAAATTGTCCAACGATTTTTTGGCATGTTCCATTTGCATGTTAGTGACAAAAGGTAGTACATTAATAATTCCTAATGGTAATTCATTTTCTTTTACCAATATTGCGACCAAAATTTCTTCACCAATGGGTTCCTCAATAACAAACTTAGGCAGATCGTAAGGATCATCAGGATCGGGAATAATCCGTTCTTGATCCTTATTGAGTTTAAGATAGCTAGGTTTTTCCTGACTGATACGAGGAATCAGTTGCGATAATGCACCCTGACTATTGATATTAAGCACTAACAAATAGCCATCACTATTGGTTTTAAAGTGCATGTACATACTTTCACCAACATTTAAAGTGCTTGGTGATATTTTTACTTGCAAATTAGCCGAGTTATTATTGTTAAAGAGGCGATGAGCCTGTTTATCTATAGTCTCAGGGGGCGGAACAACAATTTTTTTCGTTTTTTCAGGCTTATCGCCTTTTTTTACCACTGGGGCATTTTCTTTATCGCACCAATTCCAGCCAAATATTTCGGAGACTTCACAGATTCCAACAACAAGCTCAATAAAAAGCACTATTATACCTAAACCGGCAATCAGTTTGATGAATGTAGATGCCCACCACTGTTTAATTTTTTGGACAAAGAAGAAATCTAAAAACAAATTTCTGGTATTAAAAGAATTTTCAGAGCCATTGTCTTTTTGCCCTTTTTCAAGTCTCTTATCGCTCATAGTATTTTCCTATTCAGAACGAGGTGCCCTGCATAAACGAATGCGGATTGATGTGTGTGCCTCGAAATGACTATTATGGCGATCACAATACTCTCTTTGATTGGCCCTTTCAAGAGGGTTAACAGAATATGTTAATCTGCAAACGTGCTGACAAATCCAGTCACAATTGGAAATCTTGCTTCATCCGCTAACCAATCGAACGGCTCCATTTTACCAGTTTTTCTTAGGTTACTTTACTATCCACACAATCTTTTGGTTTGAAAGGAGCCAAAGCATTATTAATTATATTCTGAGCTTGGCTGGGTGTCTTATTCTCAATATGCCCGCCGTTACCCCGATGGAAATTATATCCCCCGGTTGAGCAGCACAAATCGGTTGCCAAAATGACCACCGCCGCAGTACCTGATCACGCGACAAATGAAATAACGGCGATGCCCATTGAATCTGAGCATTAGAATTTGCCACAACTTGTTCAGAGCTAGAAAGATTGGGCGAAGGAAACCAATTGATAGATATCTTCGATGGCAGCTGGTGTTGGTGCTTGCGGTGTCGATTCCGGGTCATCAATTAAATCAAGGGCTTGGTTAAAAAATTGAACCGCCATTGCCCATTGTTCACGCTGCGCGTTGATATTGCCATGTATCACCGCAGTATTCCATATCTTGGTGGGGGCACGTTTTAACCATGCTTCGGCTTGGGCCAATTTACCTTGTTGCATTAAACCATCGGCCCTTGCCGCTGCAATTTGTGCCATGCTACGTTTTACACTTTCTAAGTAGCTCACTGGACAGGCAACTTGTTGACTATTTAATATAGGTAATAATTTTTTTAAGGTATCAAAATCAAAGTTTGTCACGGCCCGCTTGACTTCAGTTTCATAATCAGCACAAGCCGCGAAACTGATAGTAGGCAAACCGGTATTGAGTAATACGGCAAACAGTAATGTACAAAGACCTAAATGTATTTGCATAATTTTTCACCCTCATTTTAACGAACCTTAACGTCGGATTTCATAGTCCGTCATTTTAACAGACCAATTTATCTTAACATCTTCACCAGCTTCATTTACCATCGTTAAATTTTCCAATTGTAAATTCAACAATTGCAATAAAGATTTCGCATGTGGTACTGAGACATGTCTGAAAGCCAGAGGCAAAGCATTAATTTCAGTTTTTTCCTCTATCAAAACCGTGATTAGTGTGCCGGAGCCAATTGGTTTGGTAATTGGAAAATCGCATTGCCAAAATACATCCGGAACTATAAGGTTTTTTTCCGCTTTAATAAAACCTTGGTGAAGATCAGAACAATACTGATTCGGGAAATAGCTAATTAATTTTCCATCGGGCTCAATATTAAATAAATATATATAACCATCACGATCACTGCTAATGCTTACTTGCATAGTATCACCAATATGAAAATAAGAGGCTGGTGAGGTTTCGCGTAAAGTTTCTACTCGCAAATTAGCCAAATTATGATCATTATCAGTAGCAAATAAGTCATCCGCACAGTCAACAGTCTTGGTGTCGTCACTCGTGCATGGTGGTAATGTTGGCAGTTGACATAAAGGAAATTCTTCAAGTAAAGAAAATTCACACCATGCTTCGCTGGTATCCAGAATAGTTGCTAAAGTTGCAATCAGAGTAATGGTACCAAATAAAACGGATGCGAGAGTGAGGACAACAACAAAAATTCCTTTAAGCAATTTATTGATTTTCCTCGGTTTAGCATTTTCCTCGGTACAATGATCGCTATCTAATGTTTTGTTTTTGGTGATGTTTTTGTTAGGCATGTTATTAATTACTGACAGTATCTTGGATGGTAGGGGCAACGGTGCCAAACTTTTCCTCCAACAAACATAGTATTACCCCATTACTTCCCGTAAAGTTTTCGCCGTTAAAGCTCGTTTGAGCCATTCATAAGAACTTTTTTTGTCCAACTTATAGACAGTATCTTGGATGGTAGGGGCAACGGTGCCAAACTTTTCCTCCAGCAAACATAGTAACATTTCGGCACGGCCTTCGGTAAGGCCTTTTTTAATACCACTTCTTTCAATGTGAGTCATGTATCGCACTTGTTTTTTCGCCTCCTTTTGTTTGATAAATTGGTCAAATTGTTGGGCCAATTCTTCGGGTAACTTTAACATCCAGTCTAAAAATGGATATAAAGTATCGTTTCTTCACCGTTTTTTTGCCACGTTTTAACCAATTTATCAGCTAGGCGTTTGCCAAGTTCACTATCTCGAACAATCTGTTGAAATTCTTGGTCTAAAAATTCATAGCCCGAAGTCCAATCAATCATTTTGTGAATATCTGGGAAAAAGAAAGCGACAAATTCTTCCAAATATTGTTCAATGAGAGTTTTCCAAGGGCTATCAATTGGTGTCATGGTTTCAGCCATTTGTACTCCTTAATAATTTTACCTGCCAAAAGAGGTAGCTGGTGTGTTAGAGTATCCAACATCCAGCCACCATTTTTGCCGAAGAGCCAATTATTAGTTATTAATTATTGACAATTTAAATAATCAAATAAACGTTTATCACTAATTGGTTAATCCGCAAATTTATTACCCCATTACTTCCCGCAATGCTTTCGCCCTGACGGCTCGTTTGAGCCATTCAATTGAACTTTTTTCATCCAACTTATAGACAGTGTTTTGGATATCAGGGGCAATGGTGCCAAACTTTTCCTCCAATAAACAGAGTAACATTTTGGCTTGGCCTTTGGCCTCGCCTTTTTTAATACCACTTCTTTCAATGTGAGTTATGTATCGCACTTGTTTTTTCGCCTCCTTTTGTTTGAGAAATTGGTCAAATTGTTGGGCCAATTCTTCGGGTAACCTTAACAACCAGTCTAGGAAGTGAAATAATTTAATTGGTTAATCCGCAAATTTATGGCCCCATTACTTCCCGCAATGCTTTTGCCCTGACGGCTCGTTTGAGCCATTCAATTGAACTTTTTTCATCCAACTTATAGACAGTCTCTTGGATGTTAGGGGTAACGGTGCCAAACTTTTCCTCCAGCAAACAGAGTAACATTTTGGCTTGGCCTTCGGTACGGCCTTTTTTAATACCACTTCTTTCAATGTGAGTTATGTATCGCACTTGTTTTTTCGCCTCCTCTTGTTTGAGAAATTGGTCAAATCGTTGCGCCAATTCTTCGGGTAACTTTAA
>Ga0233403_10001269_pt1 | contig 11870 bp, 12 predicted proteins | sample Na_oxic_1_MG_FD_179866 | JGI IMG/M metagenome (GOLD analysis project Ga0233403, IMG submission 179866) | Seawater microbial communities from Saanich Inlet, British Columbia, Canada - Na_oxic_1_MG | ecosystem: Environmental > Aquatic > Marine > Inlet | place: Canada: British Columbia | collected...
AATATATTTCTTATCAACTAAGAATAAAATCACATGATCATCTGCTTCGATTACCGTATCTGAATGGGCAATGATCACTTGTTCTTGACGCACAATAGCGCCGATTGTGGTACCTGGTGGTAATTTGATGTCTTTGATCATTTTACTGACCACTTTAGATGTATTTTTATCACCGTGAGCAATGGCTTCTATGGCCTCAGCTGCACCGCGGCGTAACGAATAAACATTAACGATATCACCACGACGGACGTGAGTTAACAATGCTGAGATGGTGGCTTGCTGCGGAGAAAACGCAATATCAATTTCACCACCTTGCACCAAATCAACATAGGCTGAACGTTGGATCAGAACCATGGCTTTTTGTGCGCCAAGACGTTTAGCCAGCATTGCTGACATAATGTTGGCTTCATCGTCATTCGTCACCGCGATAAAGGCATCGACTTGTTGTACGTTTTCTTCTGTTAATAAATCAGAATCAGATGCATCACCATTAAACACAATTGTATTATCAAGGTGTGCAGATAAGTATTTAGCGCGTTCAGGATCAAATTCAATCAACTTGACGTTGTGCTTATGCTCTAAACGTTTAGCCAAACCTGCACCAATTAAGCCACCACCCGCAATCATGATCTGTTTGTAACTGGATTCGAGTTTTTGTAGTTCACTCATCACTGCACGTATGTGCTTGGTTGCAGCAATAAAGAAGACTTCATCATCGGCTTCGATTACGGTTGTACCTAATGGGCGGATAGGGCGGCCACGACGGTATATTGCTGCTACACGAGTTTCTACATTTGGCATATGCAGTTTTAATGTAGATAGTGCGTGTCCAACTAACAAGCCTCCATAGTATGCTTTAACGGCAACTAATGATGCTTTGCCATCTGCAAATTCAACTACTTGAAGCGCACCAGGGTAATCAATCAATCGTTTAATTGATTTTGTGACCAGTTGTTCTGGAGCGATTAAATGATCGACCGGAATATCTTGATGTCCGTAGAGCTTTTCTTGATACAAGATGTATTGTTCAGAGCGAATTCGAGCAATTTTTGTCGGTGTTTTATATAAGGTATAGGCAACCTGACAAGCCATCATATTCGATTCATCGGAATTAGTTACCGCAATCAGCATGTCGGCGTTTTCTGCACCAGCTTTTTGTAATATATCAGGGTGAGAGCCGATACCTTGGACGACTTGAATATCCAGACGGTCTTGAAGGTTGCGCAAGGTATCACCATCAGAATCTATAACAGTGATGTCATTGCGTTCACCCACGAGGTTTTCTGCGAGAGTTCCGCCGACTTGTCCTGCACCAATGATGATAATTTTCATGTCACGCTTCTCTTATTATTTATGACTGCGCAGGTTTGTGTAACAGCGCGTAGTAAAACCCGTCCATATTGCCATTACCAGGTAAAATTTGCAGACCGATACCTTTATTAGCAGTGCTGACAGAATGCAATTCTGACGGTAAATCCACCAGCTTAGCCTCAGGGTGCTGCTGCATAAATGCCTGTATTTGTTGTGCATTTTCTTCAGGGAAAATCGAACAGGTTGCATAAAGTAACTTACCACCTGGTTTTAATATTTGCCACATTTGCTGTAATAATTGTGCTTGTATAGCGACTAAAGGCGCAATATCTGATGCTTGACGTAACCAGCGAATATCAGGATGACGACGAATAACACCTGTCGCCGAGCAAGGCGCATCAAGTAATATACGATCAAATAGTTCGCCGTCATGCCAATCCTCAACGTTTTGAGCCTCGGCGCAGATTAATGATGCTTGATGATTTAATCGTGCAAGGTTTTCTTCTACTCTGACTAATCGATGTGCGTCACTATCAATGGCTACGCACTCTGCTAGTTCAGGTTCAGTGGCTAGGATATGAGCTGTCTTTCCACCTGGAGCTGCACAACAATCAAGCACGCGATGTTGAGGTTGTAGATCTAATAAATGTGCGGCAAGTTGAGCTGCGCCATCTTGTACCGAGAACCAACCATCGTCATAACCAGGGAAGCGCGTAACATCGCCACTTCGAGTGCACATTACTGCATCAGGGTGGATAGGGCTGAGCTGAGCTTCAATTTGCATCTCTTCAAGTTGAGCTAAAAACGCTGCTGTAGCAATATGCGCTTGATTGATGCGCAGCCATAATGGGGCTTTTTCGTTACTTGCATTGATAATGTCTTGTGCTTGATCTGGGTAATTAGCTTGAATCGACTTATAGATCCAATTGGGCATTCCCGCTTGAGCAGCGAGGCTTTCTGGTAAGGTATCACCTACATTTTCGCGAATAAAAGTACGTAAAATAGCGTTGATTAACGCTTTTAAGCTCGTCCCTTTTAATAAATCTGCAGCACCGACGGTTTCGCTGACGGCTGCATGTTCTGATACGCGACTATAGGCTAGTTGATATAAGCCTAATAAAATTAAGTGTTCGAGGATTTTTTTACGACCTTTAAGGGGTTTATCTAACAACCCTCGTAACCAAAATTGTAAAATCGGTAATGTACGCAAGCAGCCAAAGACCATTTCTTGTAACCACGCGCGATCACGCCCCTCATAATCCGGTAGTCGCTGACCTAGGGCTTGTTTCGAAGACATGCCTTTTTCTAAAATTTGAAATAATACCCAAGCGGCATCGGCGCGTAATTGTTGGCCTAAAGGTGTACTCATGATAATTCTGCCGTAGCGGTTGATGACGATAAAATGTGTCCAGGAGTAAACCAGCTTGCGCGTGCGTTAATAATATCACTAATCGGCATGGCTTTTTTCCCTGGAATTTGGCATTGCGTAATAACTAGTACGCCGTCAGAAGTAGCGATAGCTAAACCTTGTTTGGTGGCACTAATAATCTGTCCTGGGGAGAGATTTGAGGTATCTTGATGCAGGTCGGTATGTGCTACCCAGACTTTGATGTTTTGTGGCATGCCTTGCTCATCTTCGACTGTAAAAAAGGCAACCGGCCATGGGTTAAACGCGCGGACATTTCTTGCAAGCTGCTCCGCAGATAAATGCCAGTTAATATGCGCTTCGTCTTTACTGAGCTTTTTGGCATAATTAGCATGAGCATTGTCTTGTTGGACTGGAGTAAATGCGTCGAAATCATTCACAACATGCACTAATGCTTGTGGACCTTGTTGTGCGAGTTTTTGGTACAGGCTAGCGCTTGTATCTTCTTGCGTAATAGGTAAATGGGTTTTGTACAGCATGGCGCCAGTATCTAAACCAATATCCATTTGCATGATGGTAACACCTGTTGCGTCATCACCGGCCCAGATTGCGCGTTGGATCGGAGCCGCTCCGCGCCAGCGTGGTAATAACGACCCATGCACATTGATACAGCCTAAACGAGGGGCATCAAGCACAACTTGCGGTAAAAGAAGACCATAAGCAACGACAATCATTAAGTCGGCATTGAGTGTGCTTAGTTCTGCCTGAGACTCTGGTGAACGAAAATTTTCAGGCTGTAGCACAGGGATAGCATGTGCTTCAGCTAGCGTTTTAACAGCACTGGGAGTTAGTTTTTTACCTCTTCCAGCGGGTCTGTCTGGTTGGGTATAGACAGCAATGATGTTGTGTTCAGTAGTCAATAATGCCGCTAAGTGATCAGCGGCGAACTCTGGCGTACCAGCAAATATAATGTTTAATGGGGTGCTCAACGCAATACCTATTTTTTAATGTGGCGTGTTAGATTATGCCTTAGCGGCTAATCGTGCTTCTTTTTCAAGCTTTTTCATTATTCGTTGGCGCTTTAAACCAGACAAATAATCCACAAATAATTTGCCTTGCAAGTGGTCCATTTCATGCTGAATACATACAGCTAATAAGCCTTCGGCTTCTAACGTAAACTCTTCACCATGTTCATTATGAGCAGTAACTTTTACCCATTCTGCACGTTCCACTTTGGCATAATTGTTAGGAACAGATAAACAGCCTTCTTCGTTGATTTTTGTGCCACGCTGTTCAATTATTTTAGGGTTAATAAATACCATAGGGGAATCTTGCGCATCCGAGACGTCCATAACGACGACTTGTTGGTGCACGTCAATCTGCGTTGCAGCTAGACCAACGCCGCTTTCTGCTTTCATCGTTGTAAACATATCCGCAACTAAAGTGCGAATACTCTCATCAAAGTTAGTTACTGGTTGCGCCTTGGTGCGCAAACGTTCATCCGGAAAAGTAAGGACGGTTAAAACGGGCATATTGTTCTTCCATACTGGTTAAAAGTATTATTTTTGATACCTAGCTATGGAAAACTGGACCATACAGGTATGCATTGTCGTCTATTCTACCTTTAAAGTTAGCAATATGCATAATTTTAGGGGGAAAAATGGCGGATAGTGAAAAAAAAACAACAAAGGAAACCAGTGGACTAGAAGTTAATCTGATTGTGAATGCATTGTGTACCTGCATGTTTGTAGCATTGTTAATGTTTATGTCACCTGCGGCGTTTGCCAAAGGAGATATTATCCAGTTTCGCACTGATGCGCCAAGTCAGCATATTGTGGTGAAAGGTGATACGTTGTGGGATATTTCAGAAACTTTTTTATCGGATCCTTGGTTGTGGCCGAAAGTCTGGCAATCTAACCCTGAAATTCGCGATCCTCATTTAATCTATCCAGGTGATGTGATTACATTAGTGTATCAAAATGGACAGCCCAAGCTTATGCTTTCGCGCCAATCGCACAAGCCAATCATCGCGTTATCTCCACAAGGTATTAAACGTCTCAAACCTGCGATTGATCTTATTGATTGGGCGAGCGTTGAGCCATTTATTAATCAAGATCAAATACTCAGTAATACTTATATAGACGCTGGCATGATGGTTATCGGTAATCCACAGCAATTGACTCGGCTAACCTCTCAGCAATTGATATTTGCAACTCAAGCACCAGTTGAACACAACGAAAATAATATGCAAAACAGGTCTAAGGATCAGTATGCAGTCGTGCACAAACAGCATACGATTTATGACATGCAAGGCGCTACGTTAGGTGTACATGTAAAGCATGTTGCTGATGCTCAATATCAACCAATCAGTGCTCAGCAGGATATGTTGGCGATAAATGATAGTCATCTAGCGCAAGTATTTGCTATTACCGATTCTAAGCAAGAAATTACGCTTGGTGATCGTATCGTGTCTAAGCCTGCGCTATTCGATATGTCGAATGTAACGCTCTCTATTGCCGATTCCCAACAGGGTTATGTTGTCGGAGGGATGACTACGCGAACACGTTGGAGTAAAAGCGATGTTGTGGTGATTGATGTCGGTCAGGATCAGACTCAACCGGGAATGGTCTTTGGTATTTATGCGCCGAACCAATCATTGACTTATTTAGGTAACGGTTATGCACAACCACTAATGAAGCAGGGCGATTTAGTTGTGATAGCTTCATTTGCTACGACGAGTTTTGGTGTGATAGTCAATGCCAACTCGGTGATTCAACGAGGAGCACAATTGCGCGCTCCTTAATTCGATATAATTGAGGGAATATATGCAAGGATTAGCTAAGCAAGGATCGACTACGGAAGGATTGGCACCACTATACGCTTTACTACAATGTACTGGTATCAGCACAATCACGTGTTTTAAATTAGCCGATTATCTGGAGTGTGAGTTAGTCGAAATACCTTCTCAGCCAATTGCCAACTTACTCAGTTCAGGGTTAACTCGAGCGCAAATAGACCAGTTACGTGCAGATTATACTCAGCCTATTGAACGTTTATTAGCATGGCAAGCTCAAGCCAACGAGATCCCTCGGCACATTATATTGTGCACAGACGAGCATTACCCTAATAACCTGCTACAAGTGAGCGATAGACCACTACTATTATTTGCCGAGGGAAATATTGAATTGCTAGCTTGTCATCAGATAGCTATTGTTGGGGCGAGGCGGGCTAGCGAAATTGGCAAACAGCATGCCCATGATTTTGCACAACAGTTAGCTTTACGGCATTGGGTTGTTACTTCTGGATTAGCTCAAGGAATAGACGCGCAAGCTCACCGTGGGGCATTGCATGCAAGAGGAGGAACCATTGCCGTTTTAGGTCACGGGCATCAACATATGTATCCGAAGCATCATCGAGTGTTACGCGATGAAATCCTTAAAGCCAATGGCTGTGTGCTAAGTGAGTTTTTACCACATCAACCTCCCAAACCACTCAATTTCCCAAAACGAAATCGAATTATCAGCGGTTTGTCTATGGGTACCTTTGTCGTGGAAGCACAACATAAGTCAGGCTCGTTGATTACTGCCAATCAAGCATTGAATGAAAATCGCACTGTGTTTGCTATGCCTGGGCGTATTGATGATCCCAATGTAAGTGGTTGTCATGCGTTGATTAAACAAGGGGCGCTATTGGTTGATCATGTGGATGATATCGATCTGTATTTCACTGAACTTGAAAAACCGAATTCATGCCCAATATATAGTACTACTAATAAATATTCTCAAGAAAACTTGTCACATTCCGATTTGTTAGATAGTGTAGGTTTTGAAATTACAGCAATTGACACCATAGCTGCACATTCGAACTTACCTTTACCACAGTTATTGGCAAAATTATTAGAATATGAGCTAAGGGGCAAAGTCGCAGCGGTATCTGGCGGCTATATAAAACTCAGAGGAGAGAATTATGTTTGATATCCTCATGTACTTGTTTGAAACGCTAATTCATAACGAGTCTGATTTTCAGGTTGATCAAGAAGCGCTCACTGATGAGTTAGTGTTGGCGGGTTTTCATCTGGATGAAATATACAAAGCACTTAAATGGTTAGAGAAGCTTGCTGCATTGCAAGAAACTGATCATAAGCCGTACTTAACGGAAGGAGCATTCTCTGCGGTCAATCGAGTTTACACCGAGCCTGAACTGGCTGTGTTAGATGTTGAGGCGCGCGGGTTTATTATGTTTCTTGAGCAAATTAATGTACTAGACAGCTCTACCCGTGAAATGGTCATTGATCGAGTCATGGAAATAGATAGCAAAGAATTTTGCTTAGAAGATTTAAAATGGGTAGTGTTAATGGTGTTGTTCAACGTGCCAGGAAAAGAAACGGCGTATGCGCAAATGGAGAATTTAATTTTCGAAATGCCGGATGGTCCTCTCCACTAATGGCCAAAATCGATGGTTCACTCTTTTCTTCGGATAAACAAGTAAGCGCAGAAGCCATATATGAAGCTTATGGGGATTGCCCTCAATGCCAACAGCCATTAGCCATTAAGTATGCTAATAAATCAGCTTTTTTAGGTTGTAGTACTTACCCAACTTGTGATTATCGAAAATCGTTAACTGATAACGCTATTACCACGATTAAAGTTATGCATGACACCCCTTGCCCTCAATGTGATCAAACACTTGCGATCAAAAAAGGTCGTTATGGTTTGTTTGTAGGATGTGTGGATTTTCCAGTATGTAATTATATAGGCTCGATCAAAGAGCAAACCGATACACAGGTAACATGTCCTGAATGCAAACAAGGACATTTGTTAGAAAAAACTAACAAATACGGTAAGAAATTCTATTCTTGCAATCATTACCCAACATGCAAATTTGTATTGAATGCTAAGCCGGTGGTGCATACTTGTCCGGATTGCTCCTCCCCAGTTATGATCCAAAAATCAGTTTCAACCTTAGTATGTGTTTTACCTAAATGCTCTGGAACTGTTGAATTATGACCAATATCTTATCTGAACCGACAGCGTCGACCACTCAAATTTTATCTGATGTATTAATGGCTGAATTTGTCAGCGCATTTGAGCAAGGTGAAGTCCTTGCTTACCCTACAGAGGCTGTGTTTGGATTAGGTTGTGATCCTGATAATCAAGATGCCGTTGAAAAAGTCCTCGCGATTAAAACTCGACCCCAAGATAAAGGGTTAATATTAATCGCAGCATCTATAGAGCAGCTTAATCCATATATTGACACATCAAGCCTTAATGCGGCGATGATGGAACGTGTAAATACAACATGGCCTGGTCCATTTACGTGGATCATGCCTAAAGCTGCGCGCACCCCCGATTATTTAACAGGGGGTAGAGATACCATAGCGGTCAGAGTGAGCGCTCATCCAACTGTGATACAGTTATGCAACGCGGTAAACAAACCCTTAGTTTCCACGTCTGCAAATCCAAGTGGCGCTGAACCGGCACGCAATCTTGCACAGATCGATACGTATTTTGGACGGACAGTTTTTGCAATTGATGGCGAAGTGGATCACAATGCGCAACCCAGTAAAATACAAGATGCAGTAACTGGACAGATACTGCGAGGATAAATAGCATGAACGGCGAACTCCCTTCTAATGAAAAGATTGAACAGGTCAAAGCGTTTCTTCTTAAACTCCAAGATAATATTTGCCAGACCTTAGAGTTAAGTGATGGTAAAGCGCGATTCATTGAAGATAATTGGGAACGTGAACAAGGTGGTGGCGGACGCACTCGTGTTATGACCAATGGTGCGGTAATCGAGCAAGGTGGTGTGAATTTTTCACATGTGTATGGCGATCAAATGCCAGCCTCTGCGACAGCGGCAAGACCGGAATTAGCCGGACGCCGATTTCAAGCTATGGGTGTTTCACTCGTTATTCATCCTCATAATCCTTATATTCCTACATCACATGCTAATGTTCGTTTCTTTATCGCAGAAAAAGACGGCGAAGATCCTATTTGGTGGTTTGGTGGTGGTTTTGACTTAACTCCGTTTTTTCCTTTCAAGGAAGATGTTGTTCATTGGCACACCGTGGCGAATCAACTTTGTGCACCGTTTGGTGAGGATATGTATCCCAAATATAAAAAATGGTGTGATGACTACTTTTATCTCAAGCATCGCAATGAAACTCGTGGGGTCGGAGGGTTATTCTTTGACGATCTGAATGAACCTGACTTTGAAACGGCATTTGCATTTATGCAAGCCGTCGGAAACGGTTTTATTGATGCGTATGTGCCGATAGTTGAAAAACGTAAACTTATTGAATACGGTACGATGGAGCGTGACTTTCAGCTGTATCGTCGTGGGCGTTATGTTGAATTTAATTTGGTATATGACCGTGGCACTTTGTTTGGTTTACAAACCGGTGGTCGCACAGAATCTATTTTGATGTCGATGCCACCACTAGTGCGTTGGGAGTATAACTACGTACCTGATGAGCATTCTGCTCAAGGTAAATTAAGCGCGTATTTATCGCCTCAAGACTGGCTTGGTAACGCCTAGTTCTCCTTTATCTATATTCATTTATTGATCTAACGCAAAGCTTTGGCGACAAAGCGACGAGTGACTCACGCACTTTGTTTTAGATCAATATCTGCCTTCTTTATTCTCTTTATGATTATTGTAGTTTAATTAATCAAGAGAACACACACATGAAAAAAACACTTATTTCGGCCATAGTGGCAACGACTTTAGCATCCGCAATTTTTGCACCTGCTGCTTTAGCTTATGACAAGGGTGACATTGTTGTTCGTGCCGGTTTTACGACTGTAGCACCTGATGATAGCAGTACTAACATTATGGCCGGTTCTGATTTAGGTTTAGGTGTAACTGTTGATAGTAATACACAGCTAGGCTTAAATATTGCTTATTTTGTGACGGATAAATGGAATGTAGAGTTATTGGCCGCCACTCCTTTTAGCCATGATATTAACTTTGGTATACCTGATCCTTTAGGTACAGGTGATCAACTTGGTAAGACCAAGCATTTACCACCTACGATTACGGCAAATTACTTTTTTAATGATCCGTCAGCTAAATTTCAACCTTATGCGGGAATTGGTGTTAACTACACGGTCTTTTTTGATGAAGAGTTTACTGGTGCAAACTCAGAAGCTGGTTTAGCTGATTTAGATTTGGATTCATCATTTGGATTATCTGCTCAACTTGGTGCTGATTATGATATTGGTGACGGTATTGGGATTAACGCTTCGATTCGTTATATCAATATAGAAACTGATGCTACTTTTAACTTAGGTAGTACTGCCGGGAACATCGATAAGGTTACTATTGATCCTTGGGTGTATACGGTTTCTGTTGCTTACACTTTCTAGTTAAAACCTAGACAAAGCTATAACGTAGAAAAAGTTACCGCCCTTTAAATACCGCACGCATGTAGTGATACTAGTATCATTCAGGGGATTTAAAGGGTTTTTCTTTGCTTGCTATTATAGCTACTGTGAGATTATTGCTGTTGCTGTTGCTGTGACGGGCACATAGGTTCTGGGCTATTAATCATATGCTCAGCTAAATCAGCAAATGCTTGGTGCAAGGCTACGACTACTTCTGGATTATCAATGCATTGCGCCAGTGCCGTGTCCATACAAAACATCCATTGATCTTTTAATTTAGGTGAAACAGTAAATGAGGCATGACGCATCCGTAAGCGTGGGTGCCCGTATTTATTTGCAAATAAAGGTGGACCACCTAGCCAGCCAGATAAAAACTCATAAAATTTTTCGCGGATATTATCTAACGGTAGCGGGTGGATCGCGAGTAATTCTCGTGCTTTAGGATCATGCTCCATGATGTCATAAAAGGTATTAGCCAATTGTCTCGTGCCATTAATTTCACCTATTAATTGATACACACTTTGGTTATTATTCATTTTTCTGCTATTTCTCATTGGAAGTTTGGTTGTTATCCAAGTAAGGATTGATTTCATGCAATATTTCGCTGTTTTTGGTAATCCCATTGTGCAAAGCAAGTCGCCCGTTATACATCAGATGTTTGCTAAGCAAGTAAAAGTGAACATTGAGTATACGGCGATATTAGCACCTCTTGATGGATTTGAAACCTCTGTTACCGATTTTTTAGCTCAACCACATCATATTGGGGCGAATGTTACTATGCCATTTAAGCATGAGGCGTTTGCTATGTGTGATGTACTGACTGAAGAAGCCAAGTCCGCACAAGCGGTCAATACTTTGTACAAAACTTCTGAAGGATTGCTGGGTCATAACACTGATGGATTAGGGTTAGTGCAAGATTTGATTCGTCAGCAGGTTATGCTTAAAGGTAAACGTATTTTAATCATTGGTGCCGGTGGAGCAGCAAAAGGTATTGTCGCGCCATTATTTGCTCAGGGTATTGACTCAATGCACATTATTAATCGTAATGTGAAGCGCGCAAAAGAGCTGACTGATCAATATCTGATATTACATCCACAGTGGAAATTAACCGCTGGGAGTTTTGAAAGCGTGAAGCATGATCACTATGATGTCATCATCAATGCCACCAGTTTAAGTATGTCAGGGCAAATACCGTCTTTATCGAATCACATCTATAAGGAAGCAAGTTGTATCTATGACATGGTATATCTAAAAGACCCGACAGCGTTTTTAACGCATGCCTACAAACAAGGTAATCGACATCTTAGTGACGGTTTGGGAATGTTAGTAGGACAGGCTGCTAAAAGCTTTGAGTTATGGACAGGGCAGGTCGTCGACACAACCCCTGTCCTAGATGTTTTGAGAGGGCAATTATAAGTAAGCTAGATTAACTTTACTTTAGCATATCAAGGTATTCATCTTTTAGAATGACGTAATTGATGGCGGATTGAGATAAGAAGTCTCGTTCGCCTTGATTAAGTTCACGCATTTGCTTTATTGGATTACCAACATATAGATAGCCACTCTTTAATGTCTTATTGGGTGGTACTACAGATCCTGCACCAATAAACACATCATCTTCAACTATTACCCCGTCCATCACCACAGTACCCATACCAACTAATATGCGGTCACCCAAAGTACAACCATGCAACATGCATTGGTGCCCAACGGTGACATCTTTACCTATTATAAGAGGGAAGCCTGCGGGGTTATGTGCTGACTTACGGGTAACGTGTAAGATGGTCCCGTCTTGTATATTACTA
>Ga0233403_10001270_pt1 | contig 11868 bp, 7 predicted proteins | sample Na_oxic_1_MG_FD_179866 | JGI IMG/M metagenome (GOLD analysis project Ga0233403, IMG submission 179866) | Seawater microbial communities from Saanich Inlet, British Columbia, Canada - Na_oxic_1_MG | ecosystem: Environmental > Aquatic > Marine > Inlet | place: Canada: British Columbia | collected...
CCGCCCGGTTGATTGATGCTATCAAGATATAATTGAATCGCTTGAGTCATAGATTGTCCGACTACCGCACTGTCACCGGACATGGGGCCGACAAATGCAATATGAATGGCAACCTCATCTGGTTGCGATAATTTTAATCCCAGCAATAAGAGAAGGGATAGGATAATAGCACTTGTGAGTAATAAAATAATTTTAGGTTTGGTTTTCATTGTATTAGACGTGCGTTTATGGAAAACCTCGCTTATCAGATTTTAGATGACTTTTATGGATTATAAGTACTGAATCATAACATGAAGTATTTTGACTGAATCAGAATTAACAGAATTTTATAATTTTCAGAATAATTAGTCTTAATAGGGCGCATTTCTGTTTTCCCGCTATGTAAAAATTGAACGGTACCAGAATAGAAATTCAAAACCTTAACTACCAGGATTGTATATAAGAAAGAATTGGTTGGTTGGTTTAATCTAGGTATCAAGTTAAGTCAATAATCTTAGGGATTTCAATTATGGCATAATCCAATCCCTTCTTATATACAATCCTTGTTGTTAAGGTTTTGGATTTCAATTCGGGAAAATAACAATGCGCCCGTTTTAATAAGTCCGATGTTATGGTTCAGTACTTAATACCAATTGTTCTGTTTTTTTTCACATTTTCCATCGTCTCCAAACTCACCGTCACCACTAGCCCAATCAACCGCACAATATATTCTTCATCGTCCAACCGATTCGGATCATTAACGATGCCGCTACGTTTATCGACTTTTATACGATATTGATCAATGATCCAATCCAGGGCGGAGCGGTTGCCGAGTTGGTAGTCGAAGGTTTCGGAAGGGATGCCACCGATAGTCAGGGAGTCGTTATAAATGATTTGCCGTTTATCGCTGGATAGTTTCATTTTATCGACGCGCTAATTTAGGGGCGGATGACAACTGCCCCAGGATGTAAGTAAAACTGTATATTATTCAATGAATAATAATTAATATCTAACAATAACTGTTGCATGTTGTTATTGCTAACCCACCCAACACATCAATGTATTAATTAAAGGGCAGCCACAACGGATTTGTCTGCTAGGGGCAAATCTTTTATCCTTATGATGGGGGCGGTAGCAAAGTTCTATCCTTTCGACGATCACTCATTAATGGTAATGCTAAATAATTTCACAAAAGGGCCAATAGCCCCAAACCTGGGGCAACAACCCCGATAGGGGTTGAATGTGAAGAGCAAGAGATTACACTAAAGGTTTGTTTCCAACGCACATCCTTAACTTAATGGCAGTGAGGTGAAACCTGGGGATACAACCCTAAAGGGGTTGAATGTGAATAGCCCCAGGTGAAACCTGGGGTGATTATTCTTGATAAGGGATGTTATCCGTTATGGCTGTTATGAAAAACGATAGCATGGTTTGGTAGAAACTACCGCTTTTCTACCAATCCAAAAGGCTTTTTCTCAAAGAACACAAAGTATCCTTCATACGGAGTTCTGTCTCCATAGATGTTATAACTGATGAGTGATAACCCTACCGAGTCAGCTATCTGTAACAGTTCGAGTATCGGATAAAATCGACGGCTAGAAGTCCAATTCAATTCTTCTCTTAATTGATTCCCCTCTAACTTGAGATATTTCAGATATCGAGTTTCTATCTGACTCTCAGAGTCATAAGCGTCTTTACACTTCAGTAAATGAGTTATGTGTTCTTCAGTCACTTGTTCACGGACTTGATAATCCGGCGAAATTCCTCTAGTCACACAGCCAGGAAATGTCAAGTCTAACAAAATAACCCCATCGTCTGCCAATAACTCGACGCTTTTAGAAAGTTCTTGTGATGCCTCTTCCACGGATAACATGTAATTAAAGGTATTATACGAATAATGGATCAACTCAAATTTATCTCGGCTCTGATAGTCACGAATACCCATACAAAAACAGGTATAGGTATCGTTCAACAACCTTTTGTCAATTTGGTCAATCATTTTAGCAGAAACATCTAAACCAACGTATTTTAGCAGCGGTTTCTTTTTAAAAAAGGGAATCAAACGACCGGTTCCGACACCAATTTCCAGGACATGCGTCCATGACGATTTCCAAACACTGTCCAGAATTTCTGTATCAATATGAGTATGATAAAATATATCATAAATAGCCGTATATATCTCGTAATCATCAGTAGGCTCAGAGGTTGTTTTATCTGATATCATCTTATTTGTCGCAATTCTCCTTTATCAATATTAACAAAATAGTTTATGAATGGGCAACCATGTTGCCCACTCATAACAAGAATGGCTTTTTAGAAATTCAACGCGTTATTGAAGCCTCTGACTTGTTCCGCTCATGACTTCAATATGACATTGTCAAGTCAATGGCTCTTTCTAAGAGCCTAATTTATTGTCTAACTCAACTAGGTAAGGAACCACAAAGCCTTTGTATTCTTGTTTCTTTTCTTCTGGTAAATCTTTCCATCCGGTAATTTGTCCACGACACTGTTGTGAACCACATGCACAGTTTCCGGGAAAAAAGCCTATGGTATAGTTTCTCATAGCATAGTCAAAAGTTATTTCCTCATCAATAGAGATATCCTTCATCGCTACAAGAGCATGGTCTCCGACTTCATTTACTTTAACACCACAACACGGACTACAAGAATGATTGGGTTTGATGAATAGTCCGGCAAAACGAACATAGGTATGCTCACCTATTTGTGTCGCATGGGAATCATTTTTCTCTAGGACTTTTTCAATCCTTCCAGCCATAACAGTTTCACCGGCTTTAAAGGGTTTAGTTGCAAAAATGCCTTCCCCTTTGGTAGCCGTTTTTCTCAATTCATATCCATTTTCCATATTACTTAATTGATAACCTCAACAAATATAAATGCGAATTAACAGTTAAAACGTTTTGATCTGTTAGAAAATCACTTGGTAGATACACGCCAAATTATTCATTTTAATCCTCTTATTTTTCAATGACTTGTTCAACCCTTAATTCGCATTATAAGGTCCACCGTGATAAGTGGCGTTTTTTGATATTTGAAAAATACCTTATTACCGGCATTTTTCAAAACTTGCTTTGATAAAAGCGTTTGCGTTATAGCAGTGCAAATTAGACATCTTTCCTAAAAAGAGGCTCCAATAATAACACATTGATATCAACGGAAATTAAATTTAATAGAAAAGATGTTTATTATCTCAAAGTTTTTCCAGAGGTTAACATTTCGTCGTGATTTTTTCCGGTTTGAAAATACCAACACGCACCTTTTTATTTGATGCAAACAGATAATATCACAGTAGTTGTCTCCACGAAAGATTTGTTTTGCCCCAAGTCAGAAATTTCCAAGAAAATAGGACTTACGCATTGACAGATTGAATGTGTTATGCGTTGTATTATAATACAACGCATCCCTGATTTGCGAGTGATGATTTTTGGGCCATTTTGTGAAGTTGAATCGTTCGCCAAATATTCCCAAATAGATGATATTGACAGTGAGAGCCGATTGGCTTTAATTTGTCAATGCGTAAGTCCTAGAAAAGGAAAATGTCACTATTTTTTTAGGGCCTAGATTTGGCCTTTTTTGTATTTGAACGCTGCTATCACTCGATGGGCATACACCCCAGATTGTCGTATAATCAATAATTTATGGTTACCATAACGATAAATTAATGGCATTGTATGGATATTGGAAAACCACACTAGAGTTGGTACAAATAAACAAAGCTCCCCGGTTGATGAAATTCATCCAGTCGCTCACCCAGATTATCAAGATACTTCAAAAACAGCATTTTTTCCGACTCGACAATGTGGGAAAAAATCACCCAAACTCGGCCATGTTGACGCAACTTTTCTAAATCAGGCTGCGACTGATGAAACGATTCAGAAACACCCAAAATACATTGAGTCTCTGACACGTCGGTCGGTTTTAATCCCCGTTTGCCCCGAAAATAATCGAACTCCTTAGTGTATTCATTCTTCGGTATCGGCGTAATCAGATGGCAATCGTCATAGCTAAACTGGTAATCGGCGGCATAATATCTAAAAGCCGGTTCCGCCCAGTGGTATAGATAAACCCGATCTTTGGCTTGTTGATGGGTTTGCAGATAAGAAAGAACCGGTTTCATTTCTTGAGAAGTGTGCTGATGAGGGTTCAGATTGATAATAAGAGCCGCCACTAAAATCACTTGGGTAGCTATTGTTACGATTGCCGTTTTGGGATAAGCCAACAGTCGGAGTTGGATTTGGATAAGTCCTTCCGCAAGAATCAGGTAAAGAGAAGGTAGCAAAAATAATATCATCCTTGAAACGGATACATTTCATGACACTCAAAGCCGGAGAGATTCGTTTAACCCACCATAGCCACACGGCGGAATGGTGGGTTGCTGAAAAGCTTCTAGCCACTCTACTTTAACCCGTTGCGTAGCTCGATCTTATGCGTAATTGTCCTCAAAAGGAGTAAACTGAGTGCCAGGATTGCGAAATGCTTTGAACTCGACGACATTTCCGCAAGGGTCATTAAAATAAATAGTTGTTTGTTCGCCATTTCGCCCTTCAAAGCGGACAAGAGGGCCAATAATGAACTTGACTCCTTGTTGTTTTAAACGTTCAACTAATTCTTCCCATTCTTCCCACTTCAATATCACCCCAAAATGACGAACCGGTATTTTTTTTGGAGAATCAGTAGTATCCACCAAATTGCAGGGAATTTCACGCCTAGCTTCTTCAGGGTGCAAATAAGCGGAAATTGAATTTCCATACAGGTCAAAATCTACCCAATTAGGAGTGCTACGTGCTTCAGGACATCCAAGCAACTCGCCATAAAATTTTCTGGTTTCTTCCAAATCGGCCACTGGAAATGCCAGATGAAAAGCTCTTTGCTCCATATTACAATTCCTCATAGATGATAAAAATAAATGCTCACATAGAAACACTCCAATAGACTCACTTTATGAGTAGATGAAATTAACTCTATATGAGCATTAAGAGATAACCATTTAATTTTTCGCTGGAAAGCTTCTTTTTTTAGACGGTTCCAGGCGATCTAAACAAGCTGTTCATACTTCTCCATTTGGCTAAAAATGAAGTTAAAATTGAGCATAACGGCCCATTTTTTCATACATTGTTTTTTCCGGAACATCATTGATTTTTTCCATCAGGAATGTAACAACATCCTTTACCACTTCATGCGCGAAAGGCTTATTAAAATCTTGAGTACCATTCTGACGAGAAAACCATTCTAGCCGAGAGGTTAAAGCACCTCCCAAGGTTAACATCTGCCCTGGTATCAACGTAACCGCTTGGGACTCAATTTTTTGAGCTAAAGTATTCCCTTCTTCTCCATGGGGAAGTGCTAAATTATGGGCAAGCACTAACAAGGTATTTTCCGGAATGTTCTGCCAATTGGAATTTTCTAACTCATTTCCAACCGTGGTTGCAACAATAACTCCGCCTCTTTGAAGGCAGTGATCAGTAAATTGTCCCCATTTTGCTGGAAGTGACTTTACCGAACCATCTACTTCCTTAAAATCAATATCCCCCTTATCATACGCTATATCACACACCTCGGTATGCGGATAAGAATTTTTGAGAAAATAATTGGTGACATCCACCCCCAATGCACCATCAGAGCCAATTAACGTAACTGGCTTATTCTTGTAAGAATCAACCCCAAGAACTTCTAATGCCGCAATAATCCCGGTCGTCGTATAAGATGCTTTTCCCCCGCAACCGCCGTCTTCACATCGGATTCCAAGCACATGAGGCGTAAATTCCCCCAATATGTCTGATACACCAGAAAATTTTCCAAAATCTGGGGTGAGTTTAATTCGCCCGTTGTTTTGGTTTAATAAGTCGCCAACTTCTTTAAACAAAGCTCTTATGGTTCCTTCAAACTGTTCATGCGTTGGTTCTGAAAGCACCTTATCCATCGCTTTATTTTTGGGCCGAAATAGGCATCTTCCACCTCCAATTTTGGCATCCACGAACCCTTTTGGAAGCTTGCCATTATGATGTTCTAATGCGCCATCCTCAACCGCCGTATTGATGAGAGAATTTTTGAGATGACTTTCATGACGCATCAGGCGAAACAACTCCTCTTCAATAGCATCATCACTCACATCTGGGGTTACTTTTCGGGTACCTCCATACACATAGTCATAATCCCCTTTTGCCCCAATTACCCAAGCATCAGCAACATCTGTTGATACCTCGAATATTTCATAATCCATAAAATATAATTCTTAATGTTAATATTTTTAGGGACTTGCAAAACTCCGTTCGTGCAACTATAAATCAATAACTTACCGTTATTATGTAGTCGTAAGTTATTGTTTTTCTATAATGGCTCAAGAGTTTTGCAAGAGATAATTAATTATTATTAACACAATTAAAGCATTGCAAGCAATTATTTGCAATAGTCACATTATAACTATTTTCGTTAAAAATTACTTATTTTGCCGCAGCTAAGGCCATTAAAAAAGCGGTGTAATTGATGATAATGCTAGTCAGCAGATTAAAGTTTAAAAAGACCCCCCCTAACACATTAAATGCTGAAGGAATAGTAAGAATCAGCAGTGTGTTCCGAAAATTCTTTTCTAAACTGGTGGCCAGATCAAATAAATCACAGAGTCGAGACAAATTTCCATCCATTAAAATCACTTGGGCCAAATCGGTAGCAATAGAGGTAGCCCCCTTCAATGAAATAGAAACATTAGCTTTTTTTATAGCAATGGCATCATTAATACCATCTCCCACAAAACAAACCACTTTGCCTTCTTTTTGCAATTGTTCAACAATTTGCGCTTTATTTTCCGGTAGAACATCATAGAAATAGTTATCCATTCCTAAAGATTTGGCGAGTTTTTGGGTAGGTTGCTTATGATCACCGGAAACGATGGCAATATATTTAATGCCACGTTGCCGTAAACCGGTGATAATTTTTTTCACTTCAACACGTACCGATGGCTGTATTTCAATAGCTCCTTTGATTTCGTTATTAATAGCAACTATGATCAAAGAATGACCATTGCCATGCGAATCTAACATTGCTTTTTCAATGATTTCTGGTATGGCGATACCGGACATAGTCATAAAACGATGACTGCCTACTTTAATCGTCTTATCTTCCAGAGATACGGTGATGCCTAAACCAATTTGATATTGGGAATCCTCTATGTTGGGTAAATTGAGGTTTAATTCTTTGGCCCGGTTAAAGAGTGCTTTGGCAATAGGATGCGTGAGTTTACCTTCAGCCGCTGCCGTATACATTAACAGGTCATTTTCTTTATAATCACCACTACACAGAATGATTTTCCCAACTCGAGGCTCTTCTTCGGTCAAAGTACCCGTTTTGTCAAAAAGTACCGTATCCACTTGAGTCAATGACTCCATAGCACGTCCATCCTTGACAAGAATACCTTGACGGAAGGCTAAATTGAGGTGGTTCAACATTCCAACCGGAGCCGATGCTCTGAGACGATCTCCAAAAGTCGTATTGAGGATAGCTGAGGTATGAACTGGCCCAAATAGAGGTAAAGCAAAGACCCCTATTCCTAACATTGGTTTAGCCATGTTATCTGACCATTTTTCTGCTTTTAACTGGGCAGTGCTTTTGAAATCTACGGTCTGATTCAAAATGTCACCGATTTTAGAAATAGTTGTATTCTTCCCGGTTTTTTCAACTTTGACCAAAATTCGACCACTGACGATACTGGTAGAAGCAAATACCCTATCACCTACTCCTTTTTCACCGGGCTGAGATTCACCGGTTAACGCATGTTGATCTACCATTGCCACACCCTCAGTGATAATCCCATCAATTGGAACAGCTTCGCCAGTATTTATCACAACTATATCGTTTACATGGATTGCTTCTATCGGCATTTCCATTTCAACTTGATCTTTCAATACCCATACTTGTTGAGATTGTTGTTCAAAAAGATGGGTTAATATTTTATTTGATGATTTATCTTGAATTTTGGCTAGATTTTTTCTGCCTAGATGATAAAAAAAAATAGTCACTGATAAGGCCAAAAATTGTTCGGTCTCCAGAGCGAGAACATACAAAACCAAAAGAAGCATATGATGTCCAATTTTTCTCTCTTTAAAGACTTCTTTTTCAATCTGTCTAAGAATCGGCAAGGAAGTGTAAGCAATAATGCCAAGACTCAAAAGGTGGAAAGGCGGAAAAATATTTCCCATTACCGCTAATCCTATAGAAGCGGTACTTACTTTCAGGTAATGATCATGTTCTGTTTCAGGGCTATTACTGGCTGTTTCCTCTAAAATAGCCCGATTATTATTGATTTTTTGAAGATTACTTTTGATAATCGGTTTGACAGCAGAAATTTGAGCCAGTTGATCTTGATTTTGGGGCTTTTTACTCTTATTTTCAAACAACCTGACTCCAATATACACTCCTAATAAAATACCAACATTTAATAACATGCCATACTCCGGTAATTGGCTGGAGTCCAAGCTTTAGCTTAGGTCTGCCAAACTAAAGTTGGGACTCATTTTTCTGGAATACTATATGAAAGCTTGTTATTTGTTATCAAAAAACAATGCCTTACCAGGCGAATCCATGTAACGAGAAAACTGAAGTATTCGGAGAGGGACTTGCAAAGACGCGCAAGCAACTATCAATCAATAATCCATCCGTTCAGATTGCTCGTAATAAGTTATTGTTTTATAGTATTTGCTCAAGAGTTTTGCAAGAGGCTCCTGATAAAAAGTTTAAACCATTTCAAGGTATGGATATTGGAAAACCACACTAGAGTTGGTACAAATAAACAAAGCTCCCCGGTTGATGAAATTCTTCCAGTCGCTCACCCACACTATCAAGATACTTCAAAAACAGCATTTTTTCCGATTCGACAACGTGGGAAAAAATAACCCAAACTCGGCCATGATGACGCAACTTTTCTAAATCAGGCTGCGACTGATGAAACGATTCAGAAACACCCAAAATACATTGAGTCTCTGACACGTCAGCCGGTTTTAATCCCCGTTTGCCCCGAAAATAATCGATCTCCTTGGTGTATTCATTCTTCGGTATCGGCGTGATCAGATCACAGTCGTCATAGTTAAACTGGTAATCGGCGGCATAATATCTAAAAGCCGGTTCCGCCCAGTGGTATAGGTAAACCCGATCTTTGGCTTGTTGATGGGTTTGCAGATAAGAAAGAATCGGTTTAATTTCTTGATCGGTGTGCTGATAAGGGTTCAGATTGATAATAAGAGCAGCCACTAAAATAACTTGGGTAGCTATCGTTACGATTGCCGTTTTCGGATAAGCCAACAGTCGGAGTTGGATTTGGATAAGTCCTTCCGCAAGAATCAGGTAAAGAGAAGGTAGCAAAAATAATATCATTCTCCCTTGAAACGGATACCGATAAAAAAATGAAACTAAGACCGTTATCACAATCGGCAACGTCAGTAACAATAACGACTGTTTTTGATGGCCAAGCATCGCGATACAGCCAATGATAAATACGACACCGGCGACGGAGGTGAGACCTAAACTGCCGGGGTAGTCAAACATTTCAAAATAGTTATGGTATATCCACTTCAAACCGGTCATTGAAAACGGCGAAGGCATAAAAGCGTCCCAACTGTTCCAAACCTGGAGATGATATTCGGTAATCGGCGTTGCCTCATTAATACCGCCGCCGGTTGTCATCAGGTACATCGCCAAAAAACTGCATAACCACATTAAAGAAATGATGGCAATCGTGAACATGGATTTCCATTGCCGCTCAAATCCATAACAAACGATTAAATAGCCGCCTATGGCTGCCAAAATAAAGGCGGAAGAGTGTGAAAACCAAACCGCCAAAGTGCCCACCAGTGCCAGCAATAAGATTTTGCTGATTGTCAGGCTCTGCTTCAATACATAAGCAACCAGCAGAAATAACAAAATGGCTATCGTCACATCACTTGAATATTGCTTCATCTCCGAAGCGTAATAAATTAAACTGTCTGAAATGGCAAAGAACAACAGTGCCAATGGCACTGCCTTCGGAGACACATAAGCTTTGGCCATTTGATAAAAAAGCCATAAGGATGCGACACCGCAGACAAAAGGAAACAGTCTCAAAATCAAATCACTATTCCCAAACAGCGTGACAGATAATTTGCCCATCGCCAGAAAACCCAACGAGATATTCATGTAATGGCTATAATCTAACGGCGGCTGTAACAGTTGAATCAGCGATTGGTCGAGAAAGTTGACGGCAATAAACGCTTCATCTAACCACAGCGAACGGTTCAACAGGTACTGATCAACGCGTAAAATTAAGCCCAACGCGATGATCAGCCAAGGTAGCCAGTGAACAAAGGTTTTTTTAAAATCAGTTGCCATAAAATTACTCAAGTCCGTTTAATCAAATAAATAAATACGGTTAAAAAATAAGCTCAGGTAAAGGATTGGGGGCAACCACAAGGGATTACCCCTAAAAATCCAGGTTTGGCGTAGGGCAATCCTTTATGGTTGCCCTTGCAGCCAAGTATCCGTTGTACTACTTTGAATTAGGTGGGTGCAGCGAAGCTATACCTGCCCCCTACAAAAAACCCCCAATTACTTTCTACTAAAAAAGTAGGTATAACCCACAATCAGACTAAAGGCACTGTAATCAGCCGTCGTTATTCTGGTATCTCCCAACAAGTTGTCTTGCCCAATCTCCGCAAAATTAGCCAGTTGCTTGAAATTGTCTTGCCGTTTTCCGAAGCTGTAAGTCAAACCGATGGCGAGTTCGGAACGTTCCCGCCGAAAAGTCGCGCCGCCGGTGAAATGAAAAATGTCCCAATTGGTGATACCCAGTGAATTGCCCTCCAAATGGGGATTGGTTTCATGATCAGTGCGAAAGCTTAAATAGCCGTTCGTCTTGTCGGAGAAGGTATGTTCAACCGCTAAGCCCAAATTAACCACACTCTCGGCGGCATCATTGTATTGAATCAGCGCCCGTCTTTCCTCCGCATCCTCGTCAAATTCAACCAGTTCATCAACAACAATATCGCGTAGAAAACTGTGAGAACCAGGGGTGAAAATATCATATTGATCTTGTTCAGCGAACCACTCTAACGTGGCTGCCAAATTCGTTGTCGGTGTCACTGCATATTCCAAACCGAATGCCACCGACATAGGCGTATTATATGTGGTATCGAGATTTTCTTGTCGATCACTGATCATCCGCCCAACGAATCGATCTTGTTCCGAATCGTAAACATTATTCGTACTGTCTTCTCCGGCGACCGTCCCTTGACCAAAAAAATTTAGGCTGGGGCTGGTGACGGTTAAGCCTAATTTCAGCGGCGCAAACTCCGCCGCTACGCCCAACTTTAATAAGCCCCGAAGATTCCAAAAATCGATATAATCCAGTCTATCAGCTGTGGCGATCAGATCAGCATTTTGGGCACGCGCCGACATCGCGTTGCTTTGACTTTGGTTTCTCATCGCCAAAAAGCTGCTTGCTCCAACGGAGAGATTTTTGCGTATTTGATACGCCCAGCTCATTCCACCCCAAAGTTCAGTCACATCACTGCCGGTGATCAGTTGCCCAATGAACCTTTCATCCCCCTGAAAAGAGACGCTGCCATCTCGGTGATGAATATCACCAATCACATCCTGATTTTTCTCTTCCCGTCCAGACATATCCGTCGTTGTCTGATTCTTAGCCAGCAATGAATAGCCAAACCGATGCTTAGAGCCGCGATCAAAAAACATCGTTCCCGAAGTCAGAAGCGGAATGACGCTCATTTTGCTAGAATCCAATGATTCACCGGTGCCGGCACCATTGTCCACCGATAACCGTTCCATTTGATAGGCACTGGCACTGACCGATAGACTGGGCTTATTGACAAAACCCAAGGCTGCCGGATT
>Ga0233403_10001272_pt1 | contig 11862 bp, 8 predicted proteins | sample Na_oxic_1_MG_FD_179866 | JGI IMG/M metagenome (GOLD analysis project Ga0233403, IMG submission 179866) | Seawater microbial communities from Saanich Inlet, British Columbia, Canada - Na_oxic_1_MG | ecosystem: Environmental > Aquatic > Marine > Inlet | place: Canada: British Columbia | collected...
CACTGTTTGGCAATAAAGTCACGAATATAATAATTGGAATTGTTATTAAACACGCCCTGCGGCAAGACAATTGCCATCCGCCCACCCGGCTTTAAAAAATGTAGATTGCGTTCAATAAACAAAATATGACGGGAGATTTTTTCGAGCCAACCTTTACTCGACTTCTTTTTAGATTTACTCGGTGTGCGATTATCGGTTTTTTTCCCAAGTTCATATTTGTGAATCAGTCGGGTATCTTTAATATCGCCGGCAAATGGTGGATTCGCCATTAAGACATCAAAGGTAAAATCCCGAAAGTTTTCGCCTTTTTTATCAACCGTCAATTTACGCAACCGCTTAAAGCCATCATTATATCTATCAATCCACTTACGTTGCTTTGTACTTTCTTGCCAACGTTCCCAATCTAAGGAGTTCAAATGCAAGACATTGGTTTGCCCATTCCCAGCGATTAAGTTGAGACAACGCGCCACTCGCACCGCCTTTTCGTCAAAATCAATGGCAAAAACTTTTTTTCTGATGTAATCCACATAATGCGAGGGCTTATTTTCCACTGTGAATAAATGGGTTTCATCCTTGCCCTCTTGCTGTAAAAATTGTCTCCAAACATGGAAAATGCTATGCACCGTAAAGCCGGAAGAACCGGCAGCCGTATCAATTACCGTTTCATCAGATTTAGGATTGAGCATTTTAACGCACATATCAATGACATAGCGCGGCGTGAAATATTGCCCTTTTTCACCCTTAGACGTTTTATTTATGAGATCTTCAAAGGCTTCATCAACGATATATAAGTTACCGTTAAATAACTTATATTTTTGTAAATAAGAAATACAAGTCGGCAAATGTGATACACTGAGTTCAATTTGAGCGTCGGGCGGGAAAACCCCCTCCCATTTTTCTTGGGCATGTTCAAACAGTTTTTGAATTTTGGCGTAAACCTCGGCTTCAGTGTCTACGCCAACCCGAAATTGGAGCGGACGTTGACGTTTGGGGCTATTGGCAGAGGTAAATTCATCATATAACTTGGTAAAAATTAACTTAAAAGATTCTTCAAATACATCAACGCCGGCATTGGCTAACACTTCGTCTTCCATTTCCTCAATCACATCTTTGAGCGTTTTTTTGCTTTGATTGAGTGCATCTTCTTTGATCAAATCATCAAAGGTAAAATCTTCTTGAAGCAAATCTTTAAGCGTTTGAGAAGCGTTTGGAATATGCGTCAATTTGTCAAAATAATTGGGATCTTTGCGGTGATAGACTTCAATGGGATCAGTCCCATTAGTCCAAATACCAATTGGGGCACCCGAAGCAAAGCAATAAGAACGCAATTGTTCTTTGCCATCTTTACGTTTTGGTTTTTTTAGCTCAACAATGAGATAAGGAACAGTAGGGCGATCTTTGTCAAACACAACGATATCCACCCGTTTGGTTTGGGAACCAAAAGCCACCGGCACTTCAACACCAATACGTTCAATTGAATAATCATACTGTTTCATCAAACGCCGCAAAAAAAGTTGACGGCTAATTTCTTCTGGTTTCAACTGAATATGCTTTTGGCGAATTAAGCAAAGCATATAAGGGAGTTGTTTTCCCCGACTTTCTTTTATGAAAACCTCTTGCTCTAATGCTTGTATTTCAGCCGGTTCAAATTGTAACAGTCCGTGATAAGAATCTTTGAGAATGCCAGATAAGTGCATGAAGTTGTTTTCTACTTTTAAATTGGTGAACCAGACAATGATAATTGTTGCACAACTTTTGATAATAACATTAAATTGCAATCTTATGTAATTTGGCAAATAAGGTTTATATTTTATCTATAACATATTAACAACTACCATTAAAACTAATGAAATAACAATTACTTATTTTCTAAATTGCAAACTACAAAGCAAATATTAATTATTAAATAAGCATTCACCATTCGCCACTCACCATTCTTGTGATACACTTACGCTCACTTATTCTCTGAACTCAAAGGACACAACATGGATTTTTTGATTCCAAGCGTTTGGGCGCAGGCTGAATCTGCGGCTCCGGATGCTACTTTTAATATCGTGATGTTAATTGTTTTATTTGGGGTGTTTTATTTTTTGTTGATACGCCCCCAAACCAAACGAGCCAAAGAGCATAAGAAAATGGTAGAGTCTCTGGCAAAGGGTGATGAAGTGGTTACCAACGGTGGGTTGTTGGGTCGCATTACTAACGTTGGTGATAATTTTATCGTTATGGAAACTGCCCCGAATAATGAGGTTAAGGTACAACGTCAAGCCGTGGCTGCAGTTATGCCCAAAGGAACTCTGAAAAACACTCTGTAATGTGAATGAATTTATGAATGAAAAAAATTAACAATTAACCGCTGGATTGGTTTTGTAAATTGTTAATTTCACATAAAGTAATATTCATATCATTCTGATCATTGCCAAACTTGTTCTCTTTGATAACTTAGACTTGGATTGTTTATATATATAGTTATGAATCAATACCCACTTTGGAAATATCTTCTTATTGGTGTTGTAATTTTTCTTTGTACTTTGTACGCCCTGCCTAATCTATTTGGGGAGGATCCCGCTGTACAAATTTCGCCGGCTTATGCGCGGGATATGGAAATTAATAAAGGGCTGCAAGACACTGTTGAGGCCAAACTTAAGGAAGCCAATATCAGTTTTGTCCGTGTTGATAGAACGAAACAACAATTATTAGTGCGTTTCAAAGATACCAATACGCAACTAAAGGCTTTTTCCACCTTGAAAGATGCTTTCTCGAATTATGTGGTAGCCCAAAATTTAGCCCCGGCAACGCCGGATTGGTTGCGAGCCTTGGGTGGGCAGCCAATGTATTTAGGCTTGGATTTACGTGGTGGCGTACATTTTTTAATGCAGGTAGATATGGAAACCGCCATTCATCAAGATGAGGAAACCTATGTCAACGAACTGCGGACATTGTTTCGTGAAAATGATATACGCTATAAAAGTAATAACCGGGTAGTTGAAGGGGATGGTGGCATCATGGTGACGTTCACTTTGATGGAAACACGTGCTAAAGCGAAAAAAATCGTTGAAAAACAATACACTGATTTAGAGGTCACCGTGCTGGATGGGGCCAAAGATTTTCGCTTGCATCTTAAATTTAGTGAAAAGGCACTGATTGAGAATCGCCAAAAAGCCTTGGAACAAAATATCACTACTTTGCGTAATCGCGTTAATGAGCTTGGAGTATCTGAGCCGGTTATTCAAAGACAGGGCGATGATCGTATTGTTGTACAACTGCCCGGGGTACAAGATACGGCTCGCGCTAAAGAAATTTTGGGCGCAACCGCGACATTGGAGTTTCGATTAGTCGCAGAAGATGATGAACAATATGGGGCTCGTCAATACAAACGACGTGATGGAAGCCCGGTGATGTTAAAACGTCGCGTCATTGCTACCGGCGATCAAATTAATGATGCAGCCGCAACCATTGATCAACGTAGTGGACGACCAGCTACGGTAGTGCGTTTGGATAGTAAGGGTGGCAAACGTATGCTTCAAGCAACTCGGAAAAATGTCGGCAAACCAATGGCGGTTGTCTTTATTGAATACGATGTCGAGACCAAAATGGTAGACGGGAAAAAAGTTATAACCCGTACCAAGACTGAAGAAGTCATTAACGTCGCAACCATACAGGAAGAATTTAGTAAAAATTTCCAAATTACGGGCTTAACTTCCAGTGAAGCGAGCAATCTGGCGTTACTATTACGGGCCGGTGCCCTCAAAGCACCGATGGAAATTGTTGAGGAACGTACCGTTGGTCCAAGTTTAGGTCAAGAAAGTGTCAATCAAGGTTTACTATCTATTATACTTGGCTTTGTCGCGGTGCTAGTGTTTATGTGGCTACGCTATAAGACTTTTGGCATTATAGCCAATTTGGCCTTGTTGATGAATGTTGTGATATTAGTTGCCTTGTTGTCGTTATTACAAGCAACCCTAACCTTGCCGGGTATGGCAGGTATCGTGTTGACCTTAGGTATGGCAGTCGATGCTAACGTGTTGATTTTTGAGAAAATACGTGAAGAAATCGCCAATGGTAATAGTCCACAAACCAGTATCCACGTTGGTTATGAAAAAGCCTTTGTCACGATATTTGATGCCAATGTCACCACCTTAATTGCGGCAGTAATGTTATTTGGGTTTGGGACTGGACCAATTAAAGGCTTTGCCATCACGTTATCGTTAGGGATTGTCACCTCTATGTTTACCGCTATTATGGTTACTCGTGGGGTGGTGAACTTTTTATATGGTGGTCACAAATTGGCGAAATTACCGGTATAGAATGTTTTAGATACTCAAGTTTGGGCAAGCGAATTTTGCTTCCCGGGGTTTGCAACCCCGTCCGAAACGTTTGATACCATGATTGAGGCTTTTGAAACGTGACGAACGGGGTTGCAAAACCCGGGAAGCAACAAGGCTTACGCTCCCAATCCGATTTTTTCAAAAAATCGTCGATAATACCATCAAGAGCACCTGATTTCTCGAACGGAACAAAAATTTCCATTATTCGTTGTGTTCTTTTGAATTCGTTGTACTCTTCAGCCTCCCAAATTTAGTACAACAAATTTAGTACAACAGAATTGAGTACTTTGAATTAATAAAAACAATTGAGAATTATTTAAATGATTTTAGACCGATTTGATTATAAAATTGACTTTATGGGCAAACGCCATATAGCTATGGTGGTATCTGCTTTACTTATGGTTATTTCTCTTGGCTCTCTAGCCACACGGGGCCTTATTTGGGGTCTTGATTTCACTGGTGGCACTCTAGTAGAAGTACGTTATGACCAACCGGCAGAACTTGGGGATATACGAAAAACTTTGCATGAAAATGGTTTTCCAGATGCGATGATACAGCATTTTGGCACTACTCGTGATGTGTTAATTCGTTTAGGTGTGCATGAAGAGTCAAAAGGTGAGCCGTTAAGCACATCAATTTTGCGCTTATTGGAAAAAGATGGCATCGATCAAGTCAGTATGCGCCGCGTCGAATATGTGGGGCCACAAATAGGTGGGGAATTAGTTGAAAAGGGTGGATTAGCAGTTATCTATACTCTATTCGGGATATTGATTTATGTCGCGTTCCGGTTTGAATATCGTTTTGCGCTGGGTGCTATAGCAGCATTAATACATGATACGTTGATTACAGTTGGGTTATTTTCGCTGTTAGGATTAGAATTTGATTTAACAGTATTAGCAGCACTGCTTGCGGTGATTGGTTATTCGCTTAATGATACTATCGTTGTATTTGACCGTATTCGAGAAAATTTTGTTAAGATGCGGAAACAGCAATCGTCCAACGTGATGAATACCTCTATAAATCAAATGCTTGGTCGTACCGTGATGACATCGGTGACAACTGCACTAGTACTTATTGTGTTGTTTGTAGTGGGTGGCTCCTTAATACATGGATTTTCCATTGCCTTATTATTTGGAGTCATTATTGGTACTTACTCCTCAATTTATATTGCCAGTGCCAGCGCATTAGCACTTGGTGTAAGTAAAGCTGATTTAATGCCGGTACAAAAGGAAGGGGCTGAGAAAAAAGTTTAAGGGGGAGGAAAAATTTTCAAAGCTGTAAATTTTTCTGTGATGGATAGACTTGGGAGGGTAAAAATTGTGAATTGTGAATTGTGAATTATTAATTGTTAACGAAAACACGGATCGATAACTCATTGTTTATATAAAAACGTAATTCTTCGCGGCATAAGTAGCCTTTCCTTGGGTGATAAAAATCAGTCAATTTTGGTTCAAAAATTTTGTTCCGCATTGAGAAAAAAACATATTTAAAAATAGTGACTTAAATAACCATGTTTTCATTCACAATTCACAATTCTTATCATCCTAGCCTTTCTCCTTTCAACTTTAATAATTAACTAGAAAGGCAATTAATATTTTTTAATTATGGAGAGTTTTAAATTTGGTCATGCAAGCACAAAAGAATGGCAGGAAGCCGCGCAAACCTGTTTAATCCAAATGGGTGATACCAGCTCCGCTAATCTAGGATTTTTATATATCACCGATTTTTTTGCCGAGAATGGTCCCGATATTCTTGATTATTTTAAACAACATACCAACGTGTCACATTGGGTGGGGGGTGTTGGTACCGGCATTTGTAGTCAAGCGAAAGAGTATTTTAATGTTCCTGCCATCGCTGTCATGTTAGGGCATTTTCCGCCGGACTCGTTTGCAGTTTTCACGACGATAACTGAAGACTTTGAAGAGTTTTCCCGTACCCATAAATCGTGGTGTAGCGACAATCAAGCAATGTTTGCTATTGTTCACGGTGATCCGCGTAATAATTATATAGCTAATTTAGTACTTCAAATGAGTACACGCTTGGGCGAAGGTTTTCTGGTTGGCGGACTTACAAGTTCACGCCGTAAACATTTTCAAATTGCCGATAGCGTTATTGAAGGTGGATTGTCAGGCGTACTTTTTTCCAGTGAGGTTAACGTATTTACTCGCTTAACTCAAGGTTGTTCAGCAATAGGCCCACGTCATCAAGTTACCGAATCAAGTAATAATATTATTATCCGTATAGATGATCGTCCGGCCCTTGATATATTTAAAGAAGATATAGGTAAAGAATTGGCAAATGATCTTCAGCGGATTGCCGGCTATATCTTCGCGGCTTTACCAATTCGTGGTTCAGATACCGGCGATTACATGGTTAGAAACTTAATTGGAATTGATCCGGAACACAAATTGTTAGCAGTAGGTGATTTAATTAATCCCGGTATGCCTATTATGTTTACCCGTCGTGATGCTAAGGCTGCCAAAGAAAATTTAGTAAATATGCTTAACGTCATCAAAAAACGTCTAAATGGGAAACAACCTAAAGGGGGGATATACCATTCTTGTGTGGGGCGTTCTGAAAATTTATTTGGCAAAGATTCGGCTGAACTCAAAATAATTGCTGAAGTCTTAGGTGATTTTCCGCTAGTTGGCTTTTTTGCTAATGGTGAAATATATCACCAACGTTTATATGGTTATACTGGCATTTTGACTTTATTTTTGTAACCAAAATGATAATATTTGTAGTTTAATTATAAATAATTAACTATTCCTTAATTCTACTTTGTCACATTTATCTATAGTTTTTAATATAAGAATTATACAACATTCCTTATTTTACGTAGGTTTTGGTATATCCTTTTTATTAGTATGGTTTTTAAGATTTCATGTAGGTAAGGTTAATTTAAATAATTGTGAATTGTGAATTATTCACAGTTGGCAACTTGGGCAACTTAATCTTCATCGCTGACCTTGAAACTGAAACAATCTACTTCAGATAAATAATTTAACAAAAAGAAACCAAGTTTCTTAAAGAAACTTGGTTTCTAACCAATTTATTTGAAGCGATTCCGCGCATTGTTAATCCGGAAAGTGTATACGTAGAAGGGATGATTCTGTTAGCCATTGTAGGCGTTATTGTAAATGGTGTATCAGTGCTACGATTGCGGGGTGGCAAAACGCAAAACGAGCGGGTTGTCATGTTACATTTGCTCGAAGATGTATTCGGTTGGGCTGCCGTTCTTGTTGTCGGTGTGGTTATGTTATTTATCGACTTGCCGGTGCTTGATCCAATCTTGTCAATCGTCATTACTCTTTACATTTTATGGAATGTCTTTAAAAAATTACGTGAAACTATAAACATATTTTTACAAGCCATACCATCACACGTTGAAATTAAGCAATTAGAAACCATATTAACTGAACAACTACCCGTTAACTTGGTTCACGATTTACATTTGTGGACGCTGGATGGCTCCTATCATGTGCTATCATTTCATCTAGTAATTGCTGATAATCTATCAAAACAGAACATTGTTTATCTTAAAAAGCAGGCTCGTGATATACTGAAAAAACATAACATCCGTCATTCTACTATTGAAATTGAATATGAAAGGGAGTATTGTGGGCTGGCAAATTGTTAACCTACAGATGAAAAGGTAATTACCAATTACCTTTGAACCGCCTGAAAAGCATCCCTCAAAAGGGGGCAACCAAACGGGCACCTACATGCCCATTAAATATTGTCGGAGACAATTCTAGGTAGTCCCTACAAACCAATGCAGGTATTATAAATCAATGAGTTACGTTAATGTGCGGTTCAAGAAAACACCTATATTGTATAATGTATTTTGGTTAATTTTGGCTATTTGAACTGATCATGAAAACTCCGAATTGGCCCATTTTTGGGCGAGTTTTTGGACGGCAACATAATTTCTAATTCTAAATAATTAATCTATAACTACTTATAACTTGAACACCTCTATTGGCTTGTAAGGACTACCCAATTCCACTTGCCGTGCCCCTTTCCGGATAAATGAAGGGTGCCCAAAAAAAAGTTTGAAAAAAACTTGTAAAGATAAATAAAATGATGTAACATTCACTCCACTTTCTTGGACTGACTAATCAAATTTCTGAGCTGTGATTAAATAGATTACATGATGACTATAGTACATAAAAGTATTAATAACTATTGACATGTTAATACTTAATTATGTACAAAATATTATTAATCAAAAAATATTTTGTTGACATGACTTATTGTAGATTAATTATTGTAGATTAATTGTTAATAACTGATGCTTGACAAAATTTCAATCTATAGTTAGCATAACAGGTAAGCTCAAAGGTGGTTAGCCTTCCACATTAAAATATAAATGGATTTGAGTACAAGTAACTCCAAGCTTTCATTAGGCGAGGAGATCAAGGGTTGATACTCCCTAATTCACAATTTGTTAAAGTGTTAACTTCATCTGTTAACATGTTAATAGTTGTCAATGGAATTGTTATCTGATTAGGGGGAAAGATAAAAATCATCATATTCAGATAATCAGTTAAATCATAGTTCAAGATTTTGGAAAAAAAGTTTGAAAGAATTTGAAAAAATATTTGCATTTTTTTTGGTGGTGTGTGTATAATCAACCCTCATTCTCTGCCTCATTTTGACAACAATTTGGAGAGATGGCCGAGCGGCTGAAGGCGCTCCCCTGCTAAGGGAGTATAGGCTAATCCCCTATCGAGGGTTCGAATCCCTCTCTCTCCGCCAAATTTCTGTTTTCTTTACGCGCCCGTAGCTCAGCTGGATAGAGTACCTGGCTACGAACCAGGCGGTCGGGAGTTCGAATCTCTCCGGGCGCGCCAATTTATTCTCAAGGCGAATTTCTGTCACTAGATTTTCGCCTTTTTTTAGAAGCTGGCATCAAAGCTCGGTGCCGGCTTTCTTTTGTTTTGATGATAGGATATTATAAATTACATACGATTAGATTGGATGATTACATATGATATATTTATTAAATTAATAGACTGACAACTTCAATTACTAATAACTTACATATACATGAAATCTTAATTATGTCGACGATTAACCAGTTGGTGCGTAAGCCACGTAAGCGCCAAATAACCAAAAGTACAACACCGGCCCTAGAAAGCTGCCCACAAAAGCGTGGCGTATGTACTCGTGTTTACACCACAACCCCCAAAAAGCCGAACTCTGCTATGCGTAAAGTGGCGCGTGTGCGGATCACAAATGGTATGGAAGTTACAACCTACATAGGTGGTGAAGGACATAACTTACAAGAACACTCAGTGGTGTTGATTCGTGGTGGGCGTGTTAAAGATTTGCCAGGGGTTCGTTATCACACCGTGCGTGGTTCATTAGACACATCTGGAGTTAATGAGAGACGTCAAGGCCGTTCAAAATACGGTGCTAAACGCCCTAAGTCTTAGCCAAATTGGAAATTCAATATGCCAAGAAGAAAAATTATTGCTAAACGAGTTATTTTGCCAGATCCTAAATTTGGGAATGAGACAATAGCTAAGTTCATTAACATCATGATGAAAAATGGCAAAAAGTCGGTGGCAGAACGTATCATCTATGGAGCTTTAGACCGCATCGAGGAGAAGAAAAAAGGTGAACCTTTAGAAATGTTTTCAAAGGCATTAGATAATTTGCGCCCCATTGTGGAAGTTAAATCTCGACGGGTTGGGGGATCGACTTATCAAGTGCCAGTGGAAGTCCGTGCGACTCGTCGGACAACATTGGCAATGCGCTGGCTGGTAGATTCTGCACGTAAGCGGGGTGAGAAATCTATGGGGCACCGTTTGGCTGGCGAAATCCTTGATGCTTATGAAAAAAAGGGAACCGCAATTAAAAAACGTGAAGATGTACATCGCATGGCGGAAGCTAACAAAGCATTTTCACATTTCCGTTGGTGAGATTCAGTGTTCAGTAATCAGTGATCAGTAGTCAGTGATGAGTGTTCACTTGATAACTGAACCATACTAGATTTTTTGATAACTGATAACTAATAACTGATTACTGAACATGGCACGTAAGACACCTATTGAACACTCTCGTAATATCGGCATTATGGCGCATATTGATGCGGGTAAAACCACAACAACAGAACGTGTTCTTTATTACACTGGTGTGTCACATAAATTGGGCGAGGTGCATGATGGTGCGGCTGCTATGGATTGGATGCCACAAGAACAGGAACGCGGCATCACAATTACTTCTGCGGCAACCACTTGTTTTTGGAATGGAATGGGACAACAATATCCCCAACACCGCATCAATATTATTGATACGCCGGGTCATGTCGATTTTACAATTGAAGTAGAACGCTCGTTGCGCGTCCTTGATGGTGCATGTGCGGTTTTCTGCGCGGTTGGTGGCGTGGAGCCACAATCGGAAACGGTTTGGCGACAAGCGAATAAATATAAGGTGCCCCGAATTGCTTTCGTTAACAAAATGGATAGGGCCGGGGCCGATTTTTTGCGAGTAGTTGAGCAGATCAATAAGCGTTTAGGGGCAAATCCAGCAGTTTTACAATTACCAATCGGTGCTGAAGACCAATTTGAAGGGGTTGTTGATCTCATAAAGAGAAAAGCGATTTATTGGGATGATTCAACGAACGGGGTGCGCTTTGAAACTCGCGACATTCCGGCCAATATGCAAGCTCTGTGTGAAAATTGGCGAGAACGTTTAGTCGAATTAGCAGCAGAAGCCAATGACTCGTTGATGGAAAAATATATTGACGAGGGTTCGTTATCCGAAGCCCAAATTTGCCAAGGTATTCGCTTGCGTACCCTAGCTAATGAAATTGTGCCAACATTATGTGGTTCAGCCTTTAAAAATAAAGGTGTACAAGCGATGTTGGATGCAATTATTGATTATCTGCCGGCACCTACAGATGTCCCTCCAATTCGTGGGACACTCAGTGATGGGCGGGAAACAGAGGCAACTCGCGCTTCTAGTGATGAGGAGCCATTTGCGGCTTTAGCTTTCAAAGTTGCAACTGACCCTTTTGTTGGCACATTAACCTATTTCCGTGTTTACTCCGGGGTATTAACCTCGGGCAATAGTGTCTACAACCCGCTCAAACATAAGCGGGAACGGATTGGACGCATCTTACAAATGCATGCTAATTCCCGTGAAGAAATTAAGGAAGTGAGGGCCGGTGATATTGCGGCTGCCGTCGGTTTGAAAGATGTCACCACTGGGGAAACGCTATGCGATATGCACCATCTAATTACGTTGGAAAAAATGGAGTTTCCAGAACCGGTAATTTCGGTGGCAGTAGAGCCAAAGACTAGAGCTGATCAAGAAAAGATGGGAATTTCGTTGTCTAAGTTAGCGGCGGAGGATCCCTCGTTTCAGGTGCGGACTGATGAGGAATCTGGGCAAACGATTATTTCCGGGATGGGTGAATTGCATCTGGACGTTCTTGTGGATCGTATGCGTCGCGAGTTTAACGTTGAGGCAAATGTTGGTGCCCCTCAAGTGGCTTATCGTGAAACTATCCGTCAAGTCGTCA
>Ga0233403_10001273_pt1 | contig 11848 bp, 8 predicted proteins | sample Na_oxic_1_MG_FD_179866 | JGI IMG/M metagenome (GOLD analysis project Ga0233403, IMG submission 179866) | Seawater microbial communities from Saanich Inlet, British Columbia, Canada - Na_oxic_1_MG | ecosystem: Environmental > Aquatic > Marine > Inlet | place: Canada: British Columbia | collected...
TGGGGTATTCTTTATGGCGCTTTTTCAAACGAAAAACCTTCGCCTTTGGCTCCTCTTCCTATTCAATATGTGGATTTTTCCCACTGGCAACGGCAATGGCTGACTGGAGAAGTGCTTGAACAACAAGTGAATTATTGGAAAAAACAACTCGCCGGAATGCCACCGTTATTGGAACTGCCAACCGACTATCCCCGCCCCCCGATACAACGTTTCCAAGGTGCCAATTTACAGCTTGTACTAAAACCTGAATTAACCGCACAACTCAAACATTTGAGTCAGCAAACTGGGACGACCCCCTTTATGATCCTATGGTCGACTTTTGCGATCTTATTATCTCGCTACAGTGGGCAAAGCGATATCGTTATTGGTTCTCCCATCGCGAATCGTACCCATAGTCAAACAGAATCTCTGATTGGATTTTTTGTCAATACGCTGGTATTGCGCCTTAACTTGAGCGATAATCCCCCTTTTAAGAACATTCTGCAACAGGCGCGACGAGTCGCCTTAGAGGCATACAGCCATCAAGATATTCCTTTTGAGCAGTTGGTGGAGGAAATCAATCCGGACAGAAATCTAAGTCATTCGCCACTATTTCAGGTCATGTTGGTATTACAAAATACCCCGGTTTCCACCCTTGATCTTCGAGACTTAACGGTCACGTCTTTGGCATTTGAAAGTCAAACCACCAAATTTGACTTGAATTTCCATTTATCAGAAACGGCTCAAGGTCTCATAGGAACCCTCTACTACAATACCGATTTATTTGCTCCGGTCACAATCAGTCGGATGTTGGAACATTTTCAGACCTTGTTGGCAGATATCGTTCTTGCCCCAGAAAAACGACTTTCTGCCTTACGACTTTTAAGTGAATCAGAACGTTGCCATTTGTCAACTTGTGTTAACCAAGTTCATCCAACCCAGCCGTTCATTGAGTTTAAAAACAAAGAATGTAGCCTTGTGGAACGGTTTGAACAACAGGTGAAACAATATCCTAACCATATTGCTGTCAAAACCCAACGTGATGTGTTCACCTATCAAAAATTGAATGACAAAGCGAATCAAGTTGCGCAGAGTCTTCTCATGGCTTGCCAAGAAGAAGAAAGAGTCGCTTTGTTATTTGAACACGATGCATCCATGATAGTCGGCATACTGGGTACACTCAAGGCGGGTAAAACTTATGTGCCTCTAAACCCGGATTATCCCAACAAGCGGCTCGCATATATTCTACGTGATTCACAGGCTAATATACTTTTAACCAACCACAAAAATGTTGGCCTAGCAGAAGCATTAACGAGCAATACCTTTCGGCTCATTAATCTGGATGAGATAGAATTAGTCGTCAGAGACGATATCCATCCCAATATTGAAGGGGATACCATTGCCTATTTACTTTACACATCAGGTTCTACCGGGAAACCGAAAGGAGTCATACAGAACCATCGTAATGTGCTACATTTTATCAGACACTATACCAATAATCTACATATCACGGCAGATGATCACTTGACGCTGTTAAGTTCGTTCGGCTTTGATGCAGCAGTCATGGATATTTTTGCCGCTTTGTTAAACGGTGCGACCCTTTATCCCTTCAATCTTAAAGAGGATATGGCGACCTTTTCTCACTGGTTAATTCAAGAACAAATCACGATTTATCACTCCATTCCGACGGTTTACCGGCATTTTATCCAAACGTTAACGGGTGTAGAACAATTCCCACATTTGCGGCTAGTGGTTCTGGGCGGCGAAGCCGTTGATAAAGGAGATGTTGATAAATATCAGCAATTTTTTGCTGATCATTGTATTTTTATCAATGGATTAGGCCCAACTGAATCGACTATCAGTTTCCAATATTTTCTTAACAAACAAACTGAAAATACGCGCACTGCGGTACCTGTTGGTTATCCTATCGCGGAAACAGAAATACTATTACTTGATAATTATGGAGAAAAAACAGAGATTTACGGTGAAATTGCGATTAGAAGTCCCTACCTTGCCCTCGGTTATTGGCAAAAACCAGCACTGACCCAATCCGTTTTTTTACCGGATCCAGAAGGTGGGAACCGGCGTATTTACCGCACAGGTGATATGGGACGTTTATTGCCGGATGGTCGTCTTGAATTTGTGGGTCGGAAAGATTTTCAGATCAAAATTCGTGGCTTCCGTATTGAACTGGGCGAAATAGAAGCGGTACTGGTGACTCATCCCTTCGTGACAGAGAGTGTCGTCATCGTCCATGAATATTCTCAGAGTGACCAACGCTTAGTGGCTTATCTGGTAGCCAATCAAGGACAAGTCATTGATAATACTGAATTACATGCTTTTCTGACAGAGCAATTGCCTGACTATATGATACCTCAGATATTGGTATCTATAGAAACTATGCCGCTGACACCTAATGGCAAAATAGATCGCCGTGCGCTTTCTCTGTTGTCGGTAAACCATGAAGTATCAGAAGAACAGTTTGTCGCGCCCCGCGATACCTTAGAATTGCTATTGACAAAAATATGGGAAAAAATGTTGAATGTTCGCCCTATTGGTGTCTATGACAATTTCTTTGAACTTGGTGGTCATTCCTTGTTGGCAATTACGCTGTTAGGTCGTATCGAAAAAAACTTGGGCCAAGGTTTATCTGTTATGGCACTTTTTCAAGCACCAACCATTGCACAACTAGCTGAACTATTGCGCGAAAAAGTAAAATCTGTCTGGTGCGCTTTAGAAGCTATTCAACCCCAAGGTATCCGTCCCCCTTTATTTTTTATCGGCTCAACCAACTATGCACGTATCTTAGCACCGGCGCTAGGTACCAATCAACCGGTATATGGATTAAACCTTTTTGGTTTACAGTCCCCAGACGGTACAACACCTTTTTTGGATGTTAAAGACATTGCTAAGCAATACATTCAAGATATCCAAACAGTACAACCGGAAGGCCCTTATTATTTAGCGGGTTACTGCGCGGATGCCAAAGTGGCCTTTGAAATGGCCCAACAATTTCACGCCGTGGGTCAAAAAATCGCCTTATTAGCTTTTATTGATGTGATTTGGGAAAAACAAAACCGTTATTATCGCCACTGGTACAATTTTTTAAAATTTGGTCCTGAGTATTTGTCTCACAAAATAAAAGGACAATTAAAGTTGACTAAATTTTTGTTAGAACTTTCGTTGAGTAAACTGAGTGCAAAGTGGCATCGGCATAAGAATAACCCTTTGCCAGTTAAACTCCAGCACATGATGTTAATTAATGAATTCTATAAGGCTTTGGGTAATTATGTACCGAAGCCTTATCCCGGAAGCATTACACTTTTCTTATCAAGTGATTGGCGTTTACAGCATTCTACCAAACTTAATCAATTAGCTATTGATGGGGTAGAAACTTATGATATTTCGAGCTATCACGATACACTGTTTGAATCACCCCAAGTAGAAATACTGGGAGAACAGTTAAGAAAGTGTTTAGATAAAGCGGCAAACTCATAATCGCCGAAGCAGATGTCGCTTCAATAAAATGTATATAAGGTGTTGGTGGGCAACGTGTTTTTGTTGCCCACCAACACCTTAAAACCAGATATTATCCACCCATTCCAGATAATAACAGAATGTGGGCAAACAAAAAGACGTTTGCCCACCCTACCTGACTGACCGGGCTTTTGTAATCATTAAAGGATTTGTTACTCATGGGGAAGTTTCCAATTTGAAGTTAGGGAGAGGATATTATTATATATTCTACTACAGTAAAAATAAAACTGTTTAAGCTTAAAAATAGGGTGAAAAATAACCTAAATAGGGAAAATTTAACACCCCAGGTCTGTCCCCTATTTTATTATTCAAGCAAGGTGAATTGCCGTTATGATGTTTGGTGTCGGCAAAATAATTCGAGTTTAGAAACCTTCAAGGTTTTGAAAACCTTGAAGGTTTTTTAGTGTTTAAAATAACTGCGGTTCAGGGATCACGCTGCTTTTTTTCATCCGGGGTTTCTGAGTCACGGATTTTATGACAGTACGTGTCCGTTTTGATGACTTGGGGTGACATTCCGTCATCATGGCAACGGCTGACATCGAACGTTTTGTTGTTATTTCCTTGCTTTTAATATGGCTTTTTGGTTTTAGGGGCAATGGTTTTAACATTGGTCCACTTGGTAGTAAGTCATTCGGCGCATTTGCAACACCTTCGCTTGGGACTATCACAAAACTACTCAGATTTTCAGCAATCTTGGCATTGCAAGGTGATTGAAGTAGGTTACTTACATCAAACCTGGCAGGCAAACCCAACAAAGCACCAGAAATATTTGTGTCGGGGGAATTGACTACAACTTCGCCATCAATCCCCAACTTTGATGAAGCATCAATGGGACTGGCTGATTCGTTCCCAAAGCGAAAAATATCAGTGGTGGTAATGTTCATATTACCACCGTTACCTTCAAAGGCTCTGGCAATGATTTTACCGTTCTCTAAAACAATGAACTTGGGGTTGATATCCATATCACCACCGTTACCAGCACCTTCTTGGACACTACTTGTCACCTTGCTGTTAGTTAGACGGAGTAATTTGTCCGTATTGATTTTTATTTGTCCACCTCCTGCGCTCACCGCTTCTGTGGTGATTGCACTGTTATTGGATAAATAAATGCCATCACGGGCTGAAATAGTAATCGTACCCGCATCGCCACCGCTTACCTGTTTTTTCCACCCACCATCCACATAGAAAAAGTTTTCCACTCTTCCAGCCCCTGTATCACGCACTTTCACCATATCACCCGTTTGCGCGGAAAGCTGATCGCGTTCAAAAAGATTAGCAACAGTACGACGAGAGTTTAAGAGAATCCAACTTTGTCCCGTGTAAATCGTATTTGAATTGATCATTTCAGCAATGTCACCGGGTTTTGCCAGCGTCAACTGGTTCTTTTTATTAATATCAGCCACGGTACGGACATGATTAAACGCTATCCATTCATTGTTTTGATAGATGAAACGGCTACCAGTGTCCATGACTAAAGCCTCCACACCATTAGCAATGTCGGTGTTTTTAGCCAGATTTTGTAAGGCGACTGCATTAGGCACAGTAAAATGGTTTAATTTCACTGCTCGTCCTTGCGTATAGCCATCTGAAGGGTCCAAAAGCCTCGCATAAATAAAAGTGGTGGGTTTACCATTATCTGCATCTGTGACTTTAATTATTTCACCTGAGCTATAAGGAATATCTTCTTTTTTTTCAGGTGAATACCACTTTGCTTGTATTTCATTCAATTCGCCCATATCAAAAGTGACAGTCACCTTATCATCAACTTTTACCCATGTTTCCAATTGGTAAAAACTGTTATAAGCATAGATAAAACGTGCAGAGTTACCATAACCCGTCTCTTTCACTTCAACAACATCACCCTCCGCGAGGCTGTATTGATTGCTGAGTTCATTTAACTCTGCCATATCGGCAACGGTATAAACAGGTGTGGTTCTAGTAAGGGTATTCCCCGTATTGATATAACGACCGGGTTTGCCATCGCCAACATCTCTCACCTCTACCACTTCACCTATAGCTGTTCAGATAAATATTTTGGCCTAAAGACCTGACAGGTTTTTAAAACCTGTCAGGTCTGATCTAGGGTGTTAAATCTGACGCTATTTTCAGAGTATTTTTCACCCTATTTTTATTCCATTTTAGCAAAAGCTTTTCTCCTTTTTGACAAATTAGACTGGCCTACGGATTCATCAATCCAATCATTAACATCTTGTTGACGGATCGACTCAAGAGCTTGTCTAATATTTTGAGGAGTAATGTCTCCCAAAAAAGCTGGGATAGTTAAAACTAATTTACCTATATCAGTGAATTCTTTAATGAATGTTTTGAATTTACCAAATATAGATTCGATAACATCTGAGGTACTTAAACCCGTTTGTAATTTATATATAACCGGATTATCAGCAAATGATTCACCTTCATCCTTAAGAAATTTTTCTACTTGTGTAGCTAACTCCATTGCAACTTCTGAAGTCATTTGACTGGTCTCAATTAGTTGTTCAAAATCCTGATGTGACTGACGTTTCAAACCCTCTTTCTTTACGCAACTCTTAGCAAGTCCAATTACTTGCATTAATTGATTATAATCATCAATTGCATTTTTAAAATTGCCTAGCCAACCAAACTTGTCAAGAAAGGCTTGATGCCCTAAATCAGCGTGTTGGAAAATAATATTTTGAATTGGTTTTGGAATATTTTGCCCAAGTGTTCGAGATAGTTCTTGAGATAATGCTGATTTATTTGGATATACATTGTCTAGCAACTTGGTTAAATCATCGGCAATTAGAGCATAACCAGCTGTTTGCAACTGTGATAAAACTAACTTATCTATGCAATGAGCAGGGTTTATTAAACTGAAATCACCTTTAGCTTGGTAATCTAACACGTTTTGTGCCCAGTTTATCAACTGCTCTAAATTCATGTAGCGAGCTTTTCGATTATTTGGTGGGGCTAGAAAAGATAGGTTTGTTTGATTAACCCGTTGCGATGTGATACCACATTGATTTAGAAAACTTTGCCAAGTATGACAAGGTTCCAAAATACCTTTGAGTAGCAAAGCCGTTTTATGAGTGATATCATAGGTGTATATTGGCTTACGATGAGAAGCACAAAACAGTTCAATACCTTTTTTTATATCATTACCGTGGTCTGAAACAATCTGCTTTGGGACACCTATTTGTTGGGATAATTCTTCCAAGTATTGGCAGACAATTTCACCATTTAATTGACTGACTATTTCCATTGCCAACACTTGGACATCGTCATGAAGAAGGTTAAATCCGTGTTGTGATAAGTGCGCCTCGGTTACACCAGCAACTAGGAAGCATTTTTTTGAACCAATATTTATGGTACAATCAATAATCCATACTCTATCTGTGCGGTAGGGTAATTTTTGTTGTAATTCGTATAAACCAAAACGTAACAGCCAGTTTTGAATGGTTACCCAAGTTGGAACTTGCACTGGAAAAAATTGAGCCAATAATTCAAAACACTTCATAGCACCTCGTAAACTGGTATGTGCTTGAAGCACCATTTTAATTGCAAGCTCTTGAATTAATAAAATATATTTATGTCCATTGGCTCTTTTCCAAGACAAGAGTTCTTTAGGTATCAAACTGACACTGCCGTTTGAATGGGGTAATATTTCTATGTCGTCAAGTCCATAATATTTATCTATAACTTCGTCGACGGGTAATAAATTTGATGAAGTAGATGAGTTATTTTTGCTTTGAGCTTTTGATAGTTCTTTAGCTTTTTGTTTCCAGTGATCACGACTATTTCTTAGGTCTTTTACCTTAGTTTCAAGGAAATCAATACGTTTTTGTTTGTCTAAAGAGCGGGCTTTCCATTTATCGCGGCTTATCAAGAAAAATTTGACTAATTTTCTGACCGGGCTTTTGTAATCATTAAAGGATTTGTTACTCATGGGGAAGTTTCCAATTTGAAGTTAGGGAGAGGATATTATTATATATTCTACTACAGTAAAAATCAAACTGTTTAAGCTTAAAAATAGGGTGAAAAAATTTTAACCTAAATAGGGCAAATTTAACACCCTAGGTCTGATCGCTTTGATTTTTCTGAAAGTCTATAATACAAGAAGACGACTATCTCGTTCTGCAATATTGGCAAACTGATAAGTGTTGGACAACTGACTTTCTGATGTGATGGTAATAGATTAATTTTAAATCCTCTAATTTGGTCGAATCAAATTTTTTCGATATAAAGTATTGATATTTATGAATATCTAACTTTTCCAAAATAGCAAAATGTCAATTTCCACCTATAATATAAGCACCTTTTATATCAGATAGATTTTCAAATCTTCTTCATTATAGTCCTCTATTAAGCGGCCCTATTCTGTTCGATTAGCTGTTGTAAATACATAACGATATCTTTAGTCAAGCAAATATCATTATCAATGGTTCGGACAGTTTTTTTTTGTTATCCAATGGGGATTTATAAGTGCTTGATTTGATTGAGAGCAATTAAATCAAAGTTAGCTTTTTGGCTCAGTGGCATTTAATGGCACCCGTTAAAAATCAGGCCCTTAAAGAACGAGAGTTCACACCCTCAAAAAGTGTCCGAACCATTGATTATTAAACCAACTATTAAAAATATTATTGCTTAATTTTTTTTCAATATCAAATAACTTTTTTAAATCAATATTTCTAATTTTACTATATTGGTAAGTGGGAATTTTATTTTCATCAAAACCCTTTAAAATAGCAACTTATTTCTTTAATTCCTCTATCTATTTTAACAGTTTTAATTCAATTTCACTATTCATAGAAATATCCTAATTTAAAAAAATGGCAGAGTAAAAATTAACCTCTAATTGCAATTGAGCAATTAATTAAGTGGTTAGTTTTTTTCCAACTGACAATTTCTATTTGAACAATCAAAACAATAATCACACGGTTTGCCTAACCAATTATGAACACCAACGCCTAGTTTTGCGGCAATAGCCAAAGCCACTTCATCAAGAATTTTTCGCGACAAAACACATAACCCCAAAAGTCGCTTTTTGATTTCATTCACTAAACGATAAGGCAACTCCCAAATAATAATATACCAGTGATGCACCCTGATTATCAAGATGCTCTTAAATAATGACTGACAGACTTTTCCGGAGTTTTCAGTATTACAATGGTTCGGACAGTTTTTTTTGTTATCCAATGGGGATTTATAAGTGCTTGATTTGATTGAGAGCAATTAAATCAAAGTTAGCTTTTTGGCTCAGTGGCATTTAATGGCACCCTTTAAAAATAAGGCCCTTAAAGAACGAGAGTTCACACCCTCAAAAAGTGTCCGAACCATTGAACTTTAAAAAAATCCGTTTATTCCGCTAATCCGCTGTACTAAGAGGTGGTTAGGAAAAAGGTGGGTTGCAGCAAAGCTCCTACCCACCCTACCAAAAATTTTTTAATTTGTAAGAGATTTCCAAAGTGTATCAAGTAATTTCTTGCCTAACTCATCTAAATCGCGGCGGCGTGGATCAACATCTTTTAGCACCATATAAACGGCATTCAGTAATTGATCAGTCGCCAGATCGCATTTTTCTTGATCACGCCGCTTGAGAAATTCTGTCATCAGTTCGTTTATTTTTCCTTTCTGCTCCTCATCAAATTTAAGATGTGCTTCGATAATTCGAGAGAGTTTTTCTGCATCGGGTAATTGCATTTCTAATTGAAGACAGCGGCGCAAGAATGCTGGCGAAAATTCACGCTCACCATTGCTGGTTAAAATCACCAATGGAAAAGTTTCGCAATGCACACGCCCCTGCTCAATCAGCACTTTTTCATCGTCCTCATCGGGGACAGCGTATTTTTTTTCCTGTAAACGGGCTAATTCTGGTATCAAAAACTCGCCTTCTTCAAAAATATGCCGTAAGTCATTGGGCAAATCAATATCACTTTTATCAATTTCATCAATCAACAATACACGCGGCTTATCTTTCGCAGCGAGAGCCGTACCCAAAGGGCCAAGACGCAAATATTGACTAATATCAGGCACTTTAATCGGGGCACTTTTATGGAACCAGCTTGTTTTCTGCACTTGACTTTCTTGAAGGGAGGTATCTTGTAACCGCCCAATCGCATCATAACTATAAAGCCCATCCTTCAATTTTGAATTAGTCGTGATTGACCAACGCAATACCTTTCCAAGCTCAAGTTCATAAGCGACGGCATAGGCTAACGTGGTTTTACCAATCCCGGGTTTACCCGTAATCAGTAGAGGCCGTCGTAGAAAAAATGCAGCATTCACTAATTCGATTTCAACGACACTTGGCTCAAAATTGGCACCGCGTTCTTCATTGGCTTGTTTGGTAAATTGTCGCCAAGGTGGGGGTTCTGGCAATTTTTCTTTAATATCGTCGTGTTTTTTTCCTGTTCCTTCGTAAATCCACCAAGAAGTAGTCTCTTCTTCTGACATTTTGACTCCTTAATATTGCGTTGGATGTTCTAATTGTTTAAGGGGTAGTCTATTTGGATCATTCCATAGTAGGGAAATTTGTCTTGAGTGTTGTCTTGAGTGTTGTTTAGTTTCCCAAGTTGTTTGACGTTCTTTACGAACTGACTCAGGTAATTGTTCAAGTTGATGACACGACGACAATAAAGCATTGAATTCTTTATGTATTTCTTGATAGGCTCGCCTAGACCAAAGAGCTATAGGCACGCCGGCTTTGATTAAGCTAAAAACAAAATCTGGTTGAGGTACAAAAGTCAAAATAAAAAAGAACAAGCCCTCATCCAACTTAGAACCTAATGTCGTTTGAGGTTTATCTAGCCATGCCACACAAGTTTTAGGTTGAGGTGGTTGCGAGTTTTATGTTGAACAAAATTCCCTCAGATTAATTAAGGTGATCGCTCTCAGTTTCAAAGCCTGATAACGAGCTTGAATAGTTTCAAAACGTATTAATAACCGCTTAAATTTATCTTTCCAAGCAAAAGTTCGTTCGACACAATAACGTAGGGAATAAACTTCCTGATCAAATAAACGTTTACGACCTTTCTTTGGATGTTGACGGTTACGTGGGTTTTCTTTAATATTTGGCTTCATTTGACGATTAAAAATGTATTTACGGTTGATTAAGGAATCAAAACCCGCATCCAAGTTAAAAACGGTTCCTTTTAGTTCCAGACCAATAGATTTTTTCAACTCACTCAAATAGTTAAGACTCTTAGGTAATCAGGTCGTATCATGCCGATTGACCGAATCCACGGTCATTGGTGAGAGAATGTAACCATTGTTATCAACAATCGCCATCGTTTTTTCGCCTTTTTGATGTTTGTGGCCAGAATAGCCAATTCCATCACCTCCTTTTTTGGCAACGGTATTGGAGCCATCGCCATGAATAACGGAAATATCTAGCTGATCGGTTGTTTTAAGAAAAAGAACTGATGAATTAAAAGCACATTCCCAAGAACCATCAGCTTGCCATTTCGCAAAATGCTTATAAACATTAGTATAGTGAATCTCATCTTTCCCCGTTGCGAGGTTCTGTTCAATCGGTAATTCTTTCCATTGCATCCCAGTGTAAAGGACTTTCAAAATGTAATTAAAGAGTTTATGATAACCTATTTGACATTTAGGTCCACGTTTTGGCATGGAAAGGTGTGGTAAAATAAATCGCTTGAAGTCTTCTTCATCCAATTGAGTTGGTATTGGTGTGGAGGTTTTGGAAGTTGATAATTTTGACATAGCCTTCTTGTTAAGATTGATTTGTTAATATTTTTGTAAATGATATTATACTTTATCTAAAACTCGCAACCACCTCCTTGATAATCCTATCAAAATAATTATCAATTTTCACGTCATCACTGGCAGATTGATACTGAGTGGTGACAATTCGACGACTCATAAAATTTCTCCTAAGTGAAGTAGTACAACGAATGACGGGGATAAACGAATGGGAAATAGATGTTATATGGATATACAGGTAAATAATTTCACAATCATGTAGGGGCAAACCCGTGTGTTTGTCCTCTTTGAGTGTGAAATTATTTTTCTGAACCTCTATAGATATTTTTTTATCCTATCATAGATCAATGGTTCGGACAGTTTTTGTAACTTATTGTTATTAAAGAACTTTTTATTTTTAGTCAAAAATATAAAAAACCTTTTATTTCAACTGCTTACAAAGTTTAGAATGCTATTTTTTCAAAAACTGTCCGAACCATTGATAGATGGCACTAAATAAAATACCTTCTCTAATGGTGCCGAAGCTTTTAGCCCGTTCCGCATGATGCAAGGCGACAACTTTCCAATCCTCATTAAAACAAGGGGAACCACTTGAACCGCCTTGAGTACGAGTGACATATTGAATGAATCC
>Ga0233403_10001274_pt1 | contig 11841 bp, 9 predicted proteins | sample Na_oxic_1_MG_FD_179866 | JGI IMG/M metagenome (GOLD analysis project Ga0233403, IMG submission 179866) | Seawater microbial communities from Saanich Inlet, British Columbia, Canada - Na_oxic_1_MG | ecosystem: Environmental > Aquatic > Marine > Inlet | place: Canada: British Columbia | collected...
TTAAACATGTAGGGGCAATCCTTTATGGTTGCCCGACTATTGGGGATTATTACCGATGTGGGAACAGATAGAAAATGAGTTAAAATCGGATTAAACATGTAGGGGCAATCCTTTATGGTTGCCCGACTATTGGGGATTATTACCGATGTGGGAACAGATAGAAAATGAGTTAAAATCGGATTAAACATGTAGGGGCAATCCTTTATGGTTGCCCGACACAATATGGCAGACCAATCCAAAAGAGGAGAAACCAATGAAACAATTACCAGCAGCCTTAATCGCAGTCACGATGGCGTTTGCCGCTTCAACGATGGCAGCGGATGAGAAATTTGAATGGTCCCCAAATTTGTTGCAGAAATCGAATGGTGAGGCAGAGGTGAGTGATGAGTGGGGCGTTTGGATAGGCCAGTTTAGCCGACTTTCTTCTTATAACAGTGTCTTTCCTCACCAAGGAAACTTTTTTTTCCGATTATCCGGCACCGTCAAACTGACTCAGAACATCGACGTATCTGAGTATGCAGCGATAATCGACAATGGAAACACCGACGTGAAACTCGGTGGTTGGTTTATGCTCGGCGGCGGGACACCCGAATGTTCTTTCATAACCCAGTATTATGATGAGAATACCGATTATTTAACGGAGGATACCGAAACCGTTGCTTGCGACGCGGCGAAATGGACTGAACAGCAAACGCTGAAAACAGTTCCAACCGGGACCCGTTCGATTACTTTTGAAATTCGAGTCATTGTCCCAACCGAATGTGAAGGGGGGAGCTATTGGGATATTTTTACGAAAAAATATTGCGATGTTTTGTTGGATGATGCGTATTTTCATATCGACCTCACCGCGCAGCCTGACGAAGAACCGGTTGAAGATGGCGATAAGGATGAGACACCAGAGACTGTCGATGACAGTGGTGACAACCCTGATGATGAGGAGAACAGCGCAACCACGACCAGTGCCAACCTCCAGTTCAGCAAACTTGAACCGCTTTACCAGGTTGGCGATAGGGTCATGATCGATTTGGCAGAAAACCTGCAAGTCGCCACTCGTTTTCATCGGGTGGACTTATGGGTCGCGATTGAATTACCAAATGGCAACTTGCTTTTTATGACTGAAAATCCGTTTGAGCCATTTAGCCTAAACCAGCAACCCTTTAAATCGTCTTTAGATGCCAGCCAAACCACCCATCGGGTCCTGGAATTTGAAGTGATACCCACCCTGTTAGGCGGAAGCTATACCTTTTATGCGGTCTATGTCAAAGAAAACCAGAATCCGATGACAAGCTTCTTGGTGCTACGATCAAACATTGCGATGACGAGAGTTATGTTGAGTAATGACTCATAGAGCCAACATTAGTGCTGATTTCGGTGGGTGCAGCAAAGCTATACTCACCCTACAAAAGAATAGGAATTATGATGATGAAATCATTATTTTGGACAATTACCCTTTTATCATTGACGCTGCACGGTTGTGCGAGTTTGAATAAATGGTCTGCCAAAATGGATGAAAGAACCTACAACCGTTATGCCAACCAAGCTTTGGTAACCTGGTATCGAAATCAGTTCCTACCCAAAATAGAAAAGCTCCGAAAAAATTCATCTTACGGAATGTCTGTTGTTGAAAAGGTAAAACCAGAATTTTTGGGCGTTAAAATCGATTACACGGAGGAAATGAACTACGAGTATCATGATGATTATGCCCATGTTCACAATAACACCCTCAACTGGTACAAACAATATGTCCAACAACAAGGCGGATCGATTCAAGGATATAAACCGGCATTAGCAGAAGCGATTATTAAAGCAGGTGATTTAAGAATGATTGATGAGTACCAACTGCGCGGTTGCCATTTTGAGAGAACCTTCATTGCACAACTGAACGGTCAACTGGATTCGGCTTTTTTGGACGTGACTTGCTACTATCCACACCCAGTCATCACTGAACGCAATGTGAATAGTACTTTGGGTTGGATTGCTGTTTTGGATGCGCCAATTCTACGGCAAGCTTTAGATAGGCTTCCTAATTCCTTGCTGATGGAAACTCGGATCAATTATTAAATAAAGCGGATGGCGCTTGCTTGTTTAATCAATTTGTTAAAAAAAAACATGAACAACAATTTCCGAACCGAGTTTATTCGCTTTTTAAAGTCGAGCGGTTATCCAGCAAGTGGTATTTTTTGCAATGCAAAAATTGGGAACACCCATGTAGAGTATTTAATCACGATTCCAAATTCCAATGAGAAACTGGTGATTATTACTGCTCAAGGGATTGATGAGCAGCCAGCGCAAATAATAAAACAGCTTGAATTTTGTCGGCAACAAATGGATAATGCTGATTATCAGGTTTGTTTTTTAACGCCGAATGATAAAGCTGATAGTCAATATCCATTTTCGTTATATAACCTTGATAACCGAGGAGACTTACAAGAATTTAACTTGAAATGGCTCCCGACTTTAAAAGCGTCTTCCTCACCTTCCAAGCAGTCCAAATACCATTCGGTCCCACAGATGCCGCCAAGACTGACTTCTAGTATTGAGAGTAAAAATGAAACCGATAAACAGTTTATTAGCTTTTTTAGCCTCTTTATCGCTTTTGCTTTTTCTCTGCTGAACCTGATAGAAGGTTTGGTGAGCGAGGATATTATTGCTTTTCTTGTTCTCCTAGTTCTGATAATCGTGATAATATTTTTTATTCACTTATGGCGGAACGAGAGGAAAAAGAATAAAAATAGAATTCAATCGGGTAAACCGGTAGATTTCTGGAATTGCGGAGATGATGGTGGGGGGTGGGACGATGGTGGTGGTTGCGAGTGAGAATAATCTCCACGTTTTAAACAGTTAAAAAGTCACCTCAATACCAACACCCAATCGAAATAGGCTATCGCTGGTACTAACGCTTGCAAGCTTTGGGATTTATATCAAGGTTTGGAAGTTCAGTGCGTAACATCAGTTATTAATTGATAATTATCAATTAGTTAAATTTATCGCCAGTGATATGGAGGGTAGTGTTCGTCCCCAAAATAGAAATTTTGGGACCCCATAGCTAGATCGAACCGAATTTTAACCTTTATTATTATTATTATATTTATATAGCTAAGCCAGCATAAAATGATTATAAAATTCCATATTAAAAACATATATGTAGGTACGCATAAATCTGTTCACATTTTTGGTCGGGTGGATAGCGTGTTTTTGCGGCCCACCCTAAAATATAATATAATCCGGGTAGTTATTTCTTGAAATACTCCAAACGTTCAAGTTTTCTGAATTTTAACAAGCCAAATTAAAAATAAAAAAAAATATAAAAATATGACCGTGCGGAGTATAATGAACGAACTTTTCTATTATTAATACCAGACCCGTTTCTGAAACCGTTCATATCTGCTTATTGGCATATAAAACCTGATTTTCACTTCACACGTTTAATAGCAGCCAATTATTCACCATTTATGAAATAATAGCCTCATGTTTCACTAAACAAAAAATGGAATATCAAAAATGACTGAAATCGCTGAAAATATCTCGTCCATTTCCACACTGGATAGCGACCCAGAACAAGCAGCACCTTCTCAACCACAAACCCGTTCACGAGAAAAGAGTGCGATGAAAATCGTCAACAAGCATGTCCTGTTATCAGGAGGCATAGGGTTTATTCCGGCCCCATTCTTTGACCAAGTCGCTATCGCCGGCGTTTTAGCCAATATGCTCAATGCTCTTTGCCGATTCTATGGAATCAAATTTTCTGATCACAAAATCAAAGCCATAGTAGCTTCCGTTCTTGGCGGTGCCCACTCCGACTGGATCACCTACTACATTGTCAAATACCTTGGCAAACTGGCCCCAAGTATCAATGCGGTTGGCAACTTTGTGACGCGCCCGATTATTTCGGCGGCTATCACTTACGCGGTAGGCAAGTTGTTTGTCCATCACTTTGAATCGGGTTCCTGGCTAAGAGTTAAGGAACCAAAACTTTTCTAATGACCTAACCAATTTTTTTAATGGTGGGGGTTCACTGCCATTAAGAGGGTTTGGTGGGTTTCACTTCGTTCTACCCACCCTACAAATATCCTACAAATATCCTTAACTTAATGGCAGTGGGGCAACGGTTGCCCCCTACCTATCACCACCAACCAAACAGTCGGCCCTTTTTTAAATTAACTTCCGACTCGACTTCAGAAGAAAGGGTCAGTAATAGGCATTCATCCGTTTTATCGGCAATTTGTTGGCATTTTTTAATGCTCACTCGACCGGTTGAAACAAAAGAAAAACTGTTTTCTTCCTGATGGGTAAAATGGATTAAATAACGCGCACAACGATTTCGATTCACCTGATTGGACAACAAAACCAATTTGTCGGCCTGAAGATGAGTTAAACTGAAATCTGGCTGTTTATCCACAATCGGCAAATGAACCGTTTCAAAAACCAGAAGGGGGGCCGCATGTAAATTATAAAATAATTGTTCGGCATAATCAGTAAAATGTAGTTCGTAATGCTTGTAGTGATTTTTGTGACAAAGTAACAAAACGGCGACAGCATGTAAAACACTGCGCTGATATTGCGAATCAAATTCTAAATACAGAGTATCATATATCAGTCGATGCCCATGATCTTCACGCTTGCTGGGCAAATCGCCCACCAGAAAACCCACTCGCCGGCAGTCAATAATAACCGCTACTTTTGGCACTTCTCCACCAACATCGCGTAGCCCGATACGATAAATGTCGGCCATTTTCTCAAACAATTGCATTTCCCCGGTTTTCACATACCAATCATAATCTTGACCAGGTTCAATATCTCGCGTATGAAGTGCCGCACCGAGTAAAACAACTGGCTTTGTTACCATTATTCGGTTACCTCGATCAATGAAGGATTTCCATAAATTTTGAATTTCCGACGATGTCCTTGTGCAAATTCAGAAAGTGCTTTTTGAAAGGCAAATTCTTCATTCCTAACCCAACGTCTTAATTTGTCCCACACGGTACGATTTTTATTATGTTGTGCTAAAGCAAACGCGATGGCATAACGTAACGGTTGATCGGTATCTACTGGCTGAAACAGTAAATTAGGTTTCCTGACGTAGATGATTTCCTTTTCATCTCCTTTGGTTTCAATACGAGTAAATTCTACACAACCAAGGGTTTTGACCGGTATTAATACGGCCACCACATTTTCAAATCCTTCAATCGACTTGAGAATGATTTGATACTGAGTTTCAAAGGCGGCTTCCAATTTTTTTCGCCCCTTGTCGTTTTTAAGCCATGCTTCACACTTAGTAATTACAAATAACAGCAGACGATTTTTGTTGTTAATCAGTGGAGAGAGCAACAAATCATGAATTTGTACCGGCTCATTTTTACGGCGAAAAAGCAATTCGTCTCCTTCTACAAGGGCCGAACCATCTATGACATTCACAATAACAACCGATTCTTCCAACTTATTTTTGAATTCATCCATATCCGGGTGACCCTTTTCAGCGCGTATCAGCCCTCCGGCAATATCACAAAACACCAGTTCCAGTTCTTTATTACCATTAAACCAAATTTTAAATTGACGTTCAACGATACCGGCCGTGCCTTTTAAAAGTGACCCGGTTGGAGTAAAAGTCGGTTGCGCCGTGATGGTACTCAACTTGTTATAGGCATCCTGAAGATCATGATGGGTATCTTTGCTGGCAACCAATTCAAAACTCGTTTCATTCTCAATACCAGATAATTCATGGTACATAGTAGCCAATAGCGTCGTTTTACCTACGCCATCGGGTCCTACCATAATCATAGCGGTCTTATTTGACATAATTGTCCTTTTTGTCTAAAGAACCAGGAGCAAGGTACAAGGTGAAAACTTCGCCTGGCACTCTTGACAATCTGATAACGTTTTCCGATTGAATAAACTACAATTATTAAAGCGCACAACCCCGATAGGGGTTGAATGTGAATAGCCCCAGGTGAAACCTGGGGTGTGCGGGAAAAAACCTCCCCCAACTCCGAAGGGGTTGAATGTACTTGTGCCCAAATTCAACCCCGGTTGGGGCGTTGGTTTTCCACCCCACCCCAGGTTTCACCACTGGCTCTTAACATTCAACCCCTATCGGGGTTGGGGAGTTGTAGTTTATTCAATCGGTAAACGCTATATAACCTTGCTCCTTAACTCTTGAACCTTAACTAGGAAATTCTTCCTGTATTTGCTTGGCACTCTTGAGTGCATCATCCAAAGCATTGCGCCAGTGTTGGCGTAAAGTAATTTCTTTGTTAAAACGACTCAATTCTTCCGCCCACAGTTGTTCGCGGATAGGATCAATAAAACTTTTCCATTCTTCCTTAATCCCTTTGGCTCTCACCAGACGATCTTTGACTTCTTCAACCAATGCTAAAATGGCATTCGCCAGATCGGTTCGCATTTGTTCGCTGAGCTTCTTTCGGAGCTGATAAATCGTCTGTTGATATTGGCTGTCCAAACCTCTGGCAATCTCTTTTGCCTTCTCGGTGAAATTATCTCGTGTCGCATCTTCCGGCACAATGTCGTCTATCGAGTTACTGCTGTAAGTGCTTAATAAACCCATCTCTTCACGAACCCGATAATGAAAATGACTATGATAAGAAAAGTTAAACAGGCCGATATAGTCAAAAGTTTTGTAGATATTAGGCTGTTCCGTCTTATCCAACAAATCTTGAAATGCCAGTATCAGCATCCGTGGATCGGTATGGGTATCCACATCTTGTGGCAGCATTTTTTGCAACACCTTTGGGAAGATACGTTCCAACAGTTGTCGGAGGGTTTCATCGATCTTGGTTTGCAAGTAGTCATCCAACTGGGTTGCCAGAAATTCAGTTAGGTGAGCGCGTAAATAATTCAATTCTTCGCCCACCACGCCTTTCCAACCACTGTATTCTAAATATTGTTCGGCCAGATCTTCTTGGTTCGGAATTGGAGCGGCTTGTCTAGCAGCCTCGCAAATTTCTTCTATCTTATGCTGAAACTCGTCGCTCATATCCCATTTCTGTTGGACTTCCAATACCAACTTTTCAAGCCCGGTTGTCAAGTCGCGGATAAATCGCTCTGATAAGTTCCGATAGCGGCGTTCTCGGCTTAAATCCGCATTGGTGGTATTGAAGGCACTCTGAGCGGGCGTAAAACTCTGCATGAGTTTTTTCAAGATGTTTTCCATCTTATCCGCCAACGCTTTGAGATATTGCTGATCGGTGCTTTCCAAATTCTTCTCAAGGTGTTGTAGCACCTGTGAAAAAACCTTTTTTTCGACTTCCGCAGCCTCGCTGCAATTAGCTGTCAGAATGCGAGGCTTGCTGTACGTTTTGGGAGGATTGTTTTTCAGTAGTTCGACTTGTTTTAGGTTAGAACCATCATTCTTTTCATTCAGAACAATGAATAACCGATTAGCCAGATCCACTTCTCGGACGGCATTATCGACCAAATCAAAGACACTGTAATCGGCTTGTTCCCACTCGGTGCCCAAGACATCGGGAGATTTGACAAATATCACCGAATCCACTTCATGCTCCAGCGATGAAACCAATTTCTGTTCATGACCTTGAGCCGCTTCCAGTCCCGGTAAATCGACTAAACATAAGCCGGTCACATCATGGTTAGGAAATTTGGTATAAATGTTGGCTGTTTTGACGGCCAGATAGCGGGTACGTCCTTCACTTTGAGTCACATAGTCGATAATATCGTCCAGTTCCAGAACTTTGGGCGGTTTGGACAACAATTCGATAAAAGATGGAAAAGCATTATGAATAAATGCCAGCTTTTCGTAAACAGCTTTGTCTAAGTTTCGATCCCGATTTCGGCGAGTACCCAGTTTTGGTAAGGAATCACCAAAGCGTTTTAGTGAGAAAGGCTTGGTCAAATTCAAGCGGTCAAAATAATCATAGAGGATTTCTTTGAGAAATTCCTCTTTAGAGTAAAATTCTATTTTGGCATGGGAGTTATTTTCGGAATGATGAATTTTACTTTTGGTGCCGGTGCAAGGGAGTTCATCGGAGGTGGGGATTTCCTTGTTGGAGAGTCCCGATATTTGCTGAAGCAGCGTACTTTTGCCTTGACGCGCTTTGCCGGCGACACCAATGTTGATGGTTTCCTTGCTAAACCGTTTAGTCAGGCTGGTAATGGAGCCATTCAATTGGGTCACTTCTTCTTGAATGTCACTGAGATGACTGGAAATTCTTGACGTGAGTGTCACAATGTCTTGTGGCACGTCTTCGGGATCTTCGTCAATTTCAGCCGCCATTTGCTGTATGCCATCCAATTGCATTTCGAGTTCAATTATTTCATTATGTACTTGATTAAGTATCTGCACTTTTTGGTGGCGTTGGTCTAAAACTTCAGCGATAACGGTTCTAACGGACATAATAGTTCCTGGTATTGAGAATTGGCCTTTTTATCTATCGGCGATGATTTTTTTTGAACTTAAATCTATCAGGAGTGCAAGGCGTACCTTGCACGAGTTTTAGGAGTCCCTACTTTGGTTTAGGTGATCCAAACGACGGCTTGGACTTCATCACCCAAATTTCAGGACTACCCATTTCTGTTCTAAGAGGGTGGGCAAGCGGGCTGAAAGAGGGTGGTATTTTTTGAGTGACTCGCGCCCGCTTACCAGCCCCCTACAAATCTATTCTCCCATGAGTATCTCAAGATATTCTTTGATTTGCTCAATGTTGCGCTTTCGGTACAGTTCCAGCATTTCTATGCCTTCTTCAGTCGCGCTGACGAAAATCAAGAAGGTATATTCACCATACGCTGGTAAGTGGGTGACATGGATAATGCCTCCTGGTGAATTGCCTTCTTTGAGGTACTGGAACATGACATGATCAAACAAACCAATATCGGGATTGACTTGTTTGGTTTTGCTGAGTAGTAATCCTAAGTCCTTCAATTGGGCAGCGTAGGAATCCGTATCCACTTTCCGGTCTGGTTTTGGTTCACTGGAATAGGCGACTCTGGTTCGACTGCCATCATAAGTGGATACTAAGACGGCATCGATCTCGTTATCCTGTTCCGTAATCTCGTTGAATAATTTCAACAGTTCTTGTTTGGCTTCAGCTTTATCCACAGTATCCTCCGCAACGGGTTTAAAAACAGCTTGGGTTTCCATATTATCGTAAAAGTGAGAGAGTTCATCCTCACCAATTAGCCCAATCTCATCCCTTGAGGGCTTTGGCGTGGTTTCTTCTTGTTTCCACCATGTTGTCTTAAATAAACTGGCAAATAGTTTCATAAAGGTATCTTTCATTTCGAATGGAATGAAAAAAATGCTTTCATCATCAGGTGGTATGTAATAAATGGTCTCATCGCTCGGATCGGGTCTTCCGTCTGGCAATAATTCTTTGATATGTGCGCCGTCGTGTTGATGAAAGCGTTCTATTTCTTTGTCATTATTAGATAATATGACTTTTTTATAGCTGCCAATGGGATGAAAAAATCCCTCAAACGGCGCTTCTTCAGTGGCTTTATAAATAAAAACTCTCATATTGGGTAGATGGCACGAACGCTGGATTAATTTTATTTCAGGAAGAATAGTGTTTATACCGATTGAATGTCGCCCAGGCTGCTATATTGGTAACGGTCATCAAATCAACTCCTGAAGATTCAATCGGCATAATGCTGTCTAATAAAACGATTGATGAAATCGCTCAGTTTTCGGTCTATTTCTGTTATCGAAGAAAGAGCGAAAAGTGTCCAAGACTCCGATTTCATGTACACAACATACAAAGTTTGGTTATCAGAACAGTTTGTTAAGTCTTGTAGGGTGGATAAGCGAGTGCCGAGATTTTCGTTGAGGAATGATCCTTATCGCCCGCTTGCCCACCCTTTGGTATTTAACCAAATCGGGAAATGCTATACACAACATATAAAGTTTGGTTATCCGAACAGTTTGTTAAGTAACTCTAGTATCTTATCTAGGTTGCGTTTTCGGTGGAATGCCAGTAATTCGATTCCGTCTTCTGTCGCGCTGACAAAGACTAGGAAAGTGTTTTCTCCAAATTGGGGCAGATGAGTTATGTGTATTATGCCGCTGGAGTATAGAAATTCGGCCGCTTTGAGGGAGCCAATCTCTTGGTTGACTTTATTGGTCATGTTGAGCATGGCAACAAAATGTTGGATTTGTACGGCGAATGAGTCGGTGTCTACTCGTCGAGCACCGGTTTTGGGTATACTTGAGTATGCGATTCTGGTTTTGTTGTCATCGTTGATGCAAACTAAGATGGCATCAATTTCATTATCTTGTTCAGTGATGCTGTTAAATAAATCTTCCAGTTCTTGTTTTTTGCTCATTGGTTCATTTTCCTCAATGGATTGTAAGGATGCGGTTGTTTCTTCCTTAACCGGTTGTAAAGCGGCGGTTATTTCAATCTTATCATAAAACTGAGACAACTGATCGTCACCGAGCAGTCCAATTTCATCCGTTGAGGGTTTCGGGATGGTTTCTTCTTGCACCCATTCGGTTTTTTTAAAGAGACTTGTCAGTAGTTTAATAAAAGTATCTTTCATGTCTGACGGTATAAAAAATAGGCTACCGTCATTAGGCGGGATACAACATAAGGTGTCATCCGTCGGATCGATATCGATACCTTCTGGAAGCAGCTCCTTAACCGGTGCCCCACAATGGCGGTTAAACAGTTCTATCTGTCCAACATGGTTAGATAAAATGATTTTTTGGTAACTACCAATCGGTTCAAATAGGCCTTCAAACGGTGCTTGTTCGCTGGTGCGGTAAATAAAGACTCTCATTTTGTTTTCTATCGTTTTGGGTAATCCTACGAATTTCGGGAGAACTTGGTTCCTATGAAATTTCATAGGACCCATTATCATTTGTTATCGAACAGTTTGGAGAAATTGTCATAAATGTCAAACTTTCTGAGTTCGGCGATGACATCTCGGTAGTTGCCGTCGGTATAGTATTGTAATCCGTTGTGATAAACCGACAGCGGAATGACATTTTTTGGACGAACTACTTCGGATGGGTTGTCCTTCGTTTGGGCACGAGTGGCTTTGATGAGTATGTCTAAAAAATGGTGACGGGGCTCGCCATCTTTTTCGGCGGCAATATGGGCTACGTCGAGTCTTTTGAGCCAGTCACTAAAGTTAACGCCTCCTCCAATTGGCAAGCTTTCGAGTTCTTCAAGTTCTTTTATATGAAAATCTCTATTTTGGGTCAAGTATTGGTAAATTTTCTGTGCAATGGCTGAGCCGATACTGTGATCTTCTTCTTTTGGTTTGGATGAGATCAGAGTCATTGGCCCAAATACGTGCATAAATGGTGAACTAAAACACCGGCTGCTGTTGAGATTTCTTTCAATCGCAGCGGCTGTGAGTTTCATCACGGTAGCGTCATTGTATTTTAACCGAATTAAGTTTTCTAGTTGACGATAAACCCACATAAACCAGAGCGTGATACTGTCTCCGCGCAATGCCCCGTCGGTGTATTCACTGTATTGTATATCTTGTTCGGAGAAGATGTTACAAAAGTGGTAATTGGTATCAATGATCACCGTCTGCAATGGGGGTAGCTTTAGCTGGTTTTCAATAATCGGGGCGGCCGATTCTTTGATGCTCGACAGTAATTTGGCGAACAGTGAGGGATCATACATCCTAAACGGATTGAGAGGCCATCCCACCACATAGTAGTATGGGTTACCGGTGTCTTTGCTCAAAGAAAAAGTTTGTTGCAGTATTATCTGCTCGTTTTTTCTTTCTTGGGCTGGAATGGCTATCGCGATTGGTTCACCCACTTGCTTTTGGTAAAACAGGAGCCGGGAAAAGTCGGCATTCATGCTATTTAAGTCCAGCACGAGGGTAGTGCCATTGCTGTTATCAAGATCA
>Ga0233403_10001275_pt1 | contig 11838 bp, 5 predicted proteins | sample Na_oxic_1_MG_FD_179866 | JGI IMG/M metagenome (GOLD analysis project Ga0233403, IMG submission 179866) | Seawater microbial communities from Saanich Inlet, British Columbia, Canada - Na_oxic_1_MG | ecosystem: Environmental > Aquatic > Marine > Inlet | place: Canada: British Columbia | collected...
TGTCACAACACAACCACAATCCTTATTAGCCACCCAGGCCTTTAAACCAGCGACTCTCGCAATGTGCGTTTTAACGGCCCTCAATGTCAGTACACCCCAAAGTGCTACAGCTGCAGAACAGGCTATTCGTGCTGAGTATGGTTTTTCTCTTGGCTTAAGGGACGATGGTGTACTTTTTCAAATTGGCGGCAATACAAACACGCTAACGATTCCTGTCGAGTTTTCCATGTCTGATCGGGCTGTTTTTGATGGTGTGGAGTCTATATTAAAACCATCACCCTCAAATGCCATTATAACAACCACTGGTGAAGTTTTTGATTGGTGCAAAGGAGGCTATGACTGGATGTGTTCCCAACCAGGCATGTCAAATTCACCAACACAGGTGAGTAATTTTGCAGATGTCAAAGACGTTAGAGGAAGCTATAATGGAAGATATTTAGCTGTTACTAACACCGGTCAAGTCTTTTCCAGCAAACAACAATCGGACGGTTCCTATACACCTGCCAATCCAGTCAGTAATTTGTCCGCTGTTCAATCGCTTGATATGAGAAACGAAAAATATTTCGCCGTGACTAACACAGGTGAGGTCTATTGGGGAAAATGGGAGTGGAATGCCAATACACCAGAACCCGCGACGCAGCTTATCGGTTTATCGGGCGTTGAATCTCTTGAAATTGACGATAATCGGAGATATATGGCCGTGACGAACACCGGCAATGTTTACTCTGGTAGATGGGATTCAGCTAGCAGTGCCTATACAACCGCTTCTGTGAGTGGTTTACCAAGTGGTATCAAAGAAGTTGATATGAAATCTTCTCTATATCTTGCTATTGCGGACTCAGGTGCCGTCTATTCTGGAAAATGGCAAGATGGGAATAGTAATGCTCCGATGCCTGCCGTTCCTGTGAGCAGTTTAGCGGATGTCAAAACGGTTGATATGGCTGGTGGAAGCAACTCAATCGCTCTAACAAACGGCGGCCAAGTCTACACGGTAGATTGGGAATGGACTTCTAACACGCCGACTTCTGTTAATCAAGTCACTGCCTTGTCTAATATTATCGCCATTTCAACGAGTGGTACTCATTCTCTCGCCATGCAAGCAGATGGTATCTTGTGTGGTTGGGGCAATAATGATCGAGGGCAATTGGGGAGTGGTAATCCGAATCCGGTACCGAGAGACAATCCTGTTTGTGGTATTGAAGATTTGATTATCTCAGAAACCACCACTTGTTCGGGTGACGATTTTGCGGTTTATTCCACTACGAGTAGGAAGGTTACTTTTGGTAAGGTGGCGATGGAACTCTATAATCCTTGGGATGATCGGGCTAATGGGAAATTTGCCTTGTTTACGGGAGCAGACGGCGTGGCATTAACCTTGGAAGCACTCATAGGGTTTGGAGATTTCAAGTTATCTCGCAATTTTGAACTGGAATATGCAGGGGAAGTGATCGAAACACCTGAAAATTGTTATCCCACCTATTCAGAAGCGAATGAAAGCTTGGACTTTGGTGTCAAAATACCCTGGGTGACGGTTTTGCCTAATCGTAAGGTTATAGAAGGGCCGCTTGAGTGTTATCGTGTGAATATGAAGCAGTCGCAAACTCAACCCGATATTTTTCGGCTGACGACGGCCGATCCAATAGAGTGTGAATGAGGTGTTGAAGCGTAGAGACGCATGCAATGCGTCTCTACAATCTCGCAAAATAAATTTTGCACTCCAACAATGCAAAATAAATTTTGCACTCCAACAACGCAAAATAAATTTTGCACTCCAACAACGCAAAATAAATTTTGCACTCCAACAACGCAAAATAAATTTTGCACTCCAACAACGCAAACTTCTTAAGAGGTTAACAAAATGCGTTATTTCTATTTGCTTATTAGTTATTGCTTATTCGTTTCTCCCGTTTTTGCAATTTACGATCTCGTTTCCATTGACATCACTCCCAGTAGTGAAGGGACAAAGTTTTGTTTTTTATTGGATACCGATGAACAAGAGATGTATCTTGCACTGACTGCTGACAATAATCCAGAATTTTTGTTTTTTAACAAGGAACTGGCTTTATCTCCCCTACAACCAGACACACTCCCCCCTGTTTTTCTGGGTAAACAAATGCGTCCCACTTGTTTTGGCCCTTTTTCCAATGAGACATTACAACATATCAAGTTGTACGCAGGAGCGGGTGCTAATTTTGATGACATCGTTACCCAACAAAAATACGCCCAGTTTTTTAATGGTTTTGTTACCTTACCCGATGATGAAAAGCCATGGACTGTGATGGTTTACTTGGTTGGCTCCACTTTGGAAAGAGCACCAAGGGGAACAGTTACCAAAAGCCACAAAGGCTATGCCAGCAAAGATATTTTAGAAATGTTGGCTGGCACACGTCAAACCAATAGCAACAATGCCAATGTCGTTATATCAACCGGTGGTTCGGGGCGTGCCGGGTGGAAAACGGTCAAACGTTCTCTCATTCGCGATGGCCATCAATATGTTTTAGAAGATTTAGGCCGTCAAAATATGTCAGAACCACAAACCTTGAGTGATTTTGTGGGTTGGGCAACTACCCATTTTCCCGCACAACACTATGCCCTTATTTTATGGAATCATGGGGGCGGCACCCAGGGTTTTGGGCAAGATAGCTCTTCGGCTGGTCAGAAGATGATGAGCTTTACCGAATTGCATCACAGCTATCAAACTATCCGTAGTGGTATGGACAAACCACTGGATATTGTGGTTTATGATGCTTGTTTAATGGCTACAATTGAGGTGGCGGAAATCACGGCAACGGTAGCTAACACGATGGCTGGCTCTGCTGAATTGGAACCTGGGCATGGTATTGATTATGCTCACCTCTTGAGTCATGTCAGTGAATCTCCCCCAGCTAATGGTATTGATTTTGGTAATGTGGTCAAAACCGGTTATATTCAACATACCAAAGATAAGGGTAGTTTTGCGAGTTCACAAATTACCTACAGCGTTTTTGATTTGACGCAGTTACCCTTGTTTGCCGAGACTTTTAAAGCGTTTTCGGATGAATTTAGTGCTCTGTTAAAGCAAGAGAAATTTCTGAATTATCAAACCCTAAGTCGTGGTCTCATTCGTGCGCCCGGTTATCCTTTAAGACAAGTCGGCAAATTGAGTTCATTGCGTTCTAGCACCGATAATAAACATATTCGCATTGATCTTTATAATGTCTTACAAACTGTTGGGCCAGATTTTGAGGCCTTTAACGAATTGGCACAACAATTAGTCGAATTGCTACAAGAAAAAATAGTGGTCGATTATGAAACCAATGATCTCATTAAGGAAATTAAACCCGATGCAGGGCGTGTTAGCATTGATATTGCTGTCCACTACGATAAGGAACATGATGTTTATCAAAAACCAGACTACTTAGCGGTTTTGCCTGCTGCTTACAGTACTTTCCATGACGGCTTAACTTATTATGATAAGCGTCGGTTAAAGGATCCAAGACTCCCTAAAAGTGCCAAGGATTGTTTTAAAGGGCACACTTGTGCATTTGCACAATGGCTTCAATTGAAAGCAAAACACATACTTGGCATTGAAGCGTATTTTGGGCAAAAATCCGGTGAAACCTCAATCGCTTACCTCATTGATAATGCTTTCTATCAATATCAAGCCTTGACAGAAGCTTTACATCTGAGTGTGGATGGCAACAAAGCCTGTCAATATCAACTTTGCGTCAATGAAACCAGTTGTGAAGACATCACGTTGACAAAGCAAGGTCATCAATTACTTGCAGAGGTTAAACTCAATGAGTCGCCAGCAGTGTTGTCTTTTTGTGAGGGAGAAGGGGATAAATGGTCAGTTTGTGGTGTCGCACAACAAACGGGAGGGATATGGGGGCGCGACGATGTTCTGTATCGAGAAGATAAAGTGATTCCCTATACTTTACATATTCCAAACACTTTATACAAACCTGTTCCGGCCAGTCAAATCGAACAACGACAAGGTAATGCATTGAACGTTGAGATGCCAGATAGTGTCACGTTAAATAAAAGTTGCCATGTGAAAAAAGCCACCATTTGGGCTATGTATTATAGTTTAAATCAGCGGAAACAAATTGAATTATTGTGTGACAACGGAGATTGTATTTGTAAGCCTGATGACACTGATCCGGGTTGTCAAGAGATTGGTTTTAAGGCTGGGGTATCTCTTGAGTACAACTAATGACGTGGATAAACTTTGCTTTTGCCGTGGCAAATTAATTTTATTACAAACAAGTTACATAATATAGGGTATAGTATGTTCAACATCAAACCCAAGCTCATGCTCTCAACACTCATTTTCTTTTTAACCCTGACAACCACCCACGCCGACGAACCATCCAGCGAACCCATACTCCGCATAGAAACGGGAATGCACACAGCATCAATAAGGCAAATAGGTGTTGATGCCGCTGAACGGTTTTTACTGACGGCATCATCAGACAAAACTCTGCGTCTATGGGATTTGCACACAGGCAATTTGTTAAAAACCTATCGTGTGCCTATCGGTGCTGGCAATGAAGGTAAGCTCTATAGTGGAGCTATTTCACCAGATGCTGAATGGGTGGCGGGTGCTGGTTGGACAGGTTATGAATGGGATAAAAAAGCTTCAATCTATCTATTCAACCGGACTAGCGGTCAATTGATGAAACGTTTATCTGGTTTGGAAGATGTCATTTTTCATCTTTGCTTTTCACCTGATGGACAGTATTTAGGTGCCAGTTTAGGTGGTGCCAATGGTATTCGCGTTTGGGATACCCATGATTGGAATCTAATTTTTAGCGATACGGATTATGCCGGTGATAGTTATTGGTGTCATTTTGACCAGAAAAATAGGTTGGTAACAAGTTCTTTGAATGCTTATTTACGTCTCTACTCCCCCACTTCAAACGGATTTGAATTAACTGAAAAAAGTGAAGCACTAGGCGGTAGACGACCATGGGCTGCCATATTTTCACCGGCTGGCGATAAAATCGCGGTTGGTTTTGATGATTCCACCAATGTTAATGTGTTAGATGGGCATGATTTAGCGTTTTTATATGCGCCTGATACGACTGGTATTGATAATGGTGATTTAAATCAAGTTGCTTGGTCACAAGATGGGAATAGCTTGTATGCAGGGGGAATGTACCATGATAATTCAGGCACAATCGTTATACGATGGTCACAATCAGGACAGGGAAATTATACAGCATGGCAAGCATCCACAAATATGATTTCGGGCATTCGCCCCTTGAAAAATGACAGCATCGTTTATAGTACTGCTGATCCCACTTTTACTCTCTTGGATAATGTGGGTAATAAAATCGTCGAGCGGGAGGCGAGTATTGCGGATTATCGTGATAATCTGGATGGTTTTCTTATTTCTCACGATGGCAATACCATTCACTTTGGTTTTGAATATGGTGGTGAACGCCCAGCCAGTTTTTCATTATCTGAACAAAGTCTTATTTTAAATCCACAACCGGATACCAATTTAATACCACCCGATACTACCAGTTTAGATATTACCGATTGGAAAAATGCCATTAAACCAAAGCTCAATAGCAATATATTACCTTTAGAACAATACGAAAGGTCTCGTTCTTTGGCTATTGCACCCGATAAGTCAATTTTTTTACTGGGTACAACAAGATATCTACGCTTATTTGACTCGAATGGTCAACATATTTGGAAAGTAGCAGCTCCAGCAACTGCTTGGGCTGTCAATATCTCTGGTGATGGCAAAAAAGCGGTGGCAACTTTTGCAGATGGCACGATTCGTTGGTACAACATAGAAAATGGCGAAGAATTACTCGCTTTCTTTCCCCATAAAGACGGCAAACGCTGGATAGCTTGGACAAAATCGGGTTATTACATGGCTTCTTCCGATAATGCTGATAATCTGATTGGTTGGCATGTTAATAATGGCAAAGACAAGGCAGCCCGTTTTTATCCCGCCGGGGCATTATATGCCAGTTATAAACGCCCGGATATTGTCAAGAAAATATTGGTGACATTGGATGAAGGCGAGGCTATTCGCTTGGCTAATGCAGAAAAGGGTGTGGTGGAATCCCAAGTTAATGTTGGCGAAGCCATCGAAAAGGTTAAAGATAAATATCAATTTAATCTTGAACCCAGTGGCTTGGGCAAAGCGATTATCGTCGCAGCCAGTGGCGCGCAAGATGCCAATAAGCTATTTCCATACAGCAATGAGTTTAGCATGAAAATGTATCGGTTGCTCCATAAAAGCGGTTTTTCGGATGGCGATATTATCTATATGAACCCTTACCCACCCATTGTTCCCGTCAATGGCTATGTGGATGCGGCCCGTCAAGACTTTCCCATGCGTGATCCTAAAACGGAGTTACAACAAGCAATAGCCCAAGCCAGTCAAGATTTACAACCGGGCGAACAATTTTTGTTTTATTTGCATGGTCATGCCCGTATAGATTCTGTGCATATTGGCAGCAGTTCAGAGCTGTCAGCACAAGAAATCAAAACCCTGCTGGCACAAATTCCGACAGACGTGGCACAAATTATCATCCTAGATACCTGTTATTCTGGTTCGTTCTTGGATGAATTGGCGAACGTGCCAAAGCGCGTGGTGATTAGCAGTGCTGATGCCAACTCGCAAGCGTGGAGTACCGAATCGATGAGTTTTGCTGAAAGTTTTATTCGGCAACTCCGATATGGGCGTAGCGTCGGTGAAGCCTTTGAATTGGCGAAAACAACGATCATCAGTACACCCAAAATCTTTGGGGCACAAAGTCCGCAATTGGATGATACACAAGATGGACTTTATGCTGAGGAGGATGGTCGTTTTGCCAGTCGTATTTATCTAGGTGGCGAAAAAACACCGGAAACTTTACATCCCGAAATTATTGACGTTCATCCCACCATTAAACTGCTTAAAGGTCAAAACACGGCAACATTATGGATAACCGCGAGTCCGGATTTTAATGGCATGAAGACAGTACGGGCTATTTTGGTCAATGAGCATGATGAAGCCACTGAATATCAAGGTGATGACACCGAATTTACTCGGCGGGAACTGACCTTAACACCCAATTACGATTTGCAACGTTACGAGATGGCGTATAATCAATTTCATACCGCTAATCATTGGAAAATCCTCTATCAAGCCCAAGACATGGAAGGGGATTGGTCAGACATCCGCATGGGTTATGTCGTTCGCGTTGATATGTTCACCAAATTAGTGCCCAGTCTCAACAAAACCACTTATCATGCTGGTGATAACCTACAGTTTGAGGTCACTTTGTTTGGTGAGGAAAGGGTGGATTTATATGTTGGTGTGATTTTTCCACAAGGGCAGTTTAAAACCATTACCTCTTATATGGATTTCAGTCAGGATAATGTGTTTCTGCCCTATAAAACCGGCCTTCAATTGTCTGGAGAAGAAACCCTGAAAATGCTTGATATAGAATTGCCAGCGATTGCTTCCGGTGACTATCAAGCCTGTGGCTTATTGACTCAAACCCAAAGCGATCCGAACAATGAGGCTAATTGGTTATATAAGGATTGTAAGGGGTTTAATTTTAAATAAGCCTGGTTTTGAACAGGATTAAACTTCTTTACTGAAGCGAAAGAAAGCTTTTCGGTTGACGAAGGCGGAACCGATTGAACCGTAGAGACGCATTGCATGCGTCTCTGCAATCAATCTCGCAAAATAACATGCATTCCAACAACGCAAAATAAATTTTGCACTCCAACGCAAAATTCTTTATTAATAAACAATCCTTGTAGTTATAAATGACAATTAAAGCGGTGGAACTGGGGGTATAGGCGGATTTCGTTTCGCTTGCGATGAACTTGGCATCAAAACGATTTGGGCAAATGATATAGATGATAAGGCTTCTAAAATCTATCAACAAAATTTCAATAGCGGCACTTTTGTTTGATTCTATTCCAAATCATCAATTATTAACGGCAGGGCTACCTTGCCAACCGTGGGTGCAGGAAAAGCTGCAACAATACACAGCGACATTCGTTGTGACTGGAGATTAATGGACTTTTTTTATGATTCGCTCTCCCAATCTTCAATTTGTAAATTGGGAACACGGGAAAATTCACGAGTATTATGAGTTACAAGCGTCACGTTATGTGCTAAAGCGATGGCCGCAATTTGCAAATCATAAGGCCCAATCGGTGTACCAAGACGCGCAAGATGGGCGCGAATTTCTCCAAAAATCTTTGCTGCTTTATCATCGGCAAAGAAACGAATTGATTGAGAAATACGCTTTGTTTAGCCAAGGTTTGAGCAGGATTTTTGCTTTTCATTGCACCATAAAATAATTCCGCTTTAACCACTGAGCAAATGAAAACTTGTTTTGATGAAATTTGTTCAAGCTTGCGCCTGATAGGTGATAAATGATTATTCAAATAAGCAATACAGGCGTTTGTGTCAAACAAAAAACTCATTTGAGAATCTCCCGTATTTCATAATCACCTTGAGGCGCACGTTCAATAGGATCATCAGTCAGACAACCTGCTGTTTTTTCAAAAAAATCTGGTGGCCAGTCTTTGTTTTTAACTGTGCTTTGTGATGTGGTTTCATCTAAAGGCTTGCATAAGCACTTTTTCATTGTTATCCCAAATTCATATAGAACGCTGATTGTCATGATTAAACTGATTTACTTTTTATATAGATTTGGTGGGCAACAAAAACACGTTACCCACCCACCCTACATAAAAGAAGATGGTGGGCAACAAAAACACGTTACCCACCCTACATAAAAGAAGATGGTGGGCAACAAAAACACGTTACCCACCCTACATAAAAGTTTAATTTATGACCGCGTGCAGTGGTGGGCAACAACGTTGCCCATCCGATAAGGATTATCTAACCATGTTGTTTAAGTTGTTGACGACTGTGTTTGTTTCTGTGTTTAACTCGTTATTGGCATTTTGCGGCGCTTTGAGCGTGGCTTGTTTGCCTTCAACCATTTTTTTCATCTCTTCGATGGTTTGGTAGGTTTGGTTGGCTAAGTTTTTGACCTTTATCACTTGATGCTCTGGCATGTCTTCTTCAAGAGATTGCCTGTTCATGGCCTTTGCCAGTAATTTGGCCTGTTCGGCTATCAAGCTTTTGCTGATTTCTTGAACCATTTTGATGCAGTCATCAGTACGCAACATTCTGTCTGGTTCCTCGCTGACAATCGGGGTTGTTGTTTTGCCACTGGCTGAAGAAACTAAAGTGGGTGGGGCTACCGACATCCTTTGGGAGGCTGTTCTTGCAGGTTGTGCCTTATTAAACGATTTGAGTTTGGGAAAATATTGTTTGAGCATGTAGCTCAGTAAACTCACCAATAAAATGATGACGATGGATACCAGTAGTATCTGGATAATTAAGTTTTTGATTTGGGCGTTGATAACCCCTTTCTTTTCAACAATCCCCGCTTCTACATTGTCTATGTCGATACTCGTACTGATAATCCAGTTGAGTGCTTCATAACGTTTGACGTAAGCCCATTTTTTGGCCTCTATCGTTAATCCGCTGCGCTGTTTGGGCCAACTGTATTTGAGAAAGCCACTGCCATTTTTGGCTTCTACCGTTTTGACTAATGAATCCAGTAAGGCTTTCAGTTTGCCCTTTTCTACTGTTTGCGCTTCAAGTGAGGAATTTTCGGGATACACAAGCAGCTTGAGTTCTGGTTGAGTTCTGGTTATCCAAAAAGTACCTTTGCCGTTGTTGTATCTCAGTTGTCTGATATCATTGAAAATCTTGTCTATGGCATCTAGCCCAGCCTCATCAACAAAGACTGCTGTGCCTATTACCCAGTTCCATTCTGAAAATAATCTGACATGAGCCAGTTGCAGTACGTCTTCTTCTAGCCCCTTTTCGGTTTGTTTGGGCCAGAGGTAGTCTATAAAACCTTTGCCGTGTGTTTCACACAGTTCGACGGATGCAACAAACAGATTTTGTTTTTTGCCGTTGGCCGTGTTGTATTTGGGAGCATTTAAAACTTGTCCATCAAGTGAGGGCTCAGTTGGGTGCATGATCATTTTGGGCGGTAATGCGGTGTCGATGATCCACACGTAGCCGTCGCCATTGTCATAGCGAAGCTGTTTTATTGCCTGCATGGCTTGTGTTTGGGCATCTTCAAGCTTCAATTCGCCGTTTTTAACGGCTTCTGCTTTGGATTTCAGCAGAGTTTCAGCAACGTCAATGATGTTGATCAAACGACGACCATAGTATTTTTCTAAGAATTTTTTATCCCTAGAATCGTTGTAATGGCTGTCTATTATGGCGTATGCCATATCGACATAGTTTTTGAGAGTGTCTTTGATTCTCTCAACTTCTTGTTGATGGAATTGGTTAATCTCTTCATCACTGCTTTCGGTGATATGATGAATGGTGAATGTGAGTACAATGATTAACGCCATGAGGAAACAAAACAGGACGAGTAAAGCTGTTTTGATGGTGGTATTCATTGTGAATGTGGCTCCTTTTTAATTAATGGGTGGGTATTTTTGATTTTCGATTTTCGATTATCAAAGTACGACGATGGTGGGCAACAACGTTGCCCACCCTACAAAAAATTAACTTAATGCCATTGCGGTTCCACCTAGGCGATTTTTTTTGCCTGAAAGGGGTACTTGGGGAAACCAAATGACAATCCGTTAAAATGTCCAGATCGTGATGCTTAATATGCTGCCCAAAATGAGCGGCCAAAAGAGTAGTTTGGGTATTAATCCTTTTTGATAGTTGATAATAATCATGTCTTTGTGGCTATGGAAGAGAAAGTAACTTATAGCAACGCCTAATATAGCAAAGTACATGACGATGTAATAATAGTCAACGTAACTTAAGCTAGAAACGATGATGCTTTTCCTGATAGCCATTTGTGCAAAGAGGTTCCCAAAAAATAAGGCGATTAATGGCGCTATCACGTTCGCAAAGCGGTTGACTTTTCCTAAAAGTAATAGGAGTGCGAACAGTAACCCAACGACGACTAACACTGGTAGCATACTGATGATAAGGGGCTTGAGGAAGTCTCTTTGCATCAATACGGTGAAATACAGGTTAGACTCTTCTTTTTCCGCTTTGTCAGTCTGTTCTATTCTGTAGTTAAAAAAGCTACGGGTTAGGTGCCAGTCTTCTAAAACGAGTTCGGGTTGAATACCGGGTAGCAAACGGGGATTGATCTCTTTGTAATCCTCTAAATCGGGTAGCAATTGGACGTTTTGCTCTGCCGCTTGGTGATGTTGTATCAGTATATTCATTTCTCTTTTGTCAAGAGGGTAGTTTGAGTCATCAATGGTTTGAGGTAGGATGGCCTCAAAATGCCAGTGATGAATCTCTGTCTGCTTGTCGCGAGAAATGGCCGTCATTTTGAATGATGTGGCTTCTGGCAAGGTGAAACCAGGAGTGATTCCCTGATGACTCTTGTACTTTTGCCAAATTTGGCCTGTGATAGACACTTGATCTTTTCCAGAAAAGGCTATAGTGTCAATTGTCACCTTGGTTGGAATGTAGATCGTTTGTGTTTGAGATAATGACGGTTTTTTAGCATGGGATGCGAGAAAGTGATGCAAGCTGCCTTTGTCAAGCATGATAACACGATCTGCTTGCTTACCCAATGAGGCTGTCGTAGAGTAAACAAAGATTATCTCCATTAATAAGAGTATAGCCGTTATCACCGTTACGATCCAAAGACGATGCGTTTCTCCTTTGTAAGCCTGAAACAGTATCGCGAAAAAAAAGACCATAAAAATCAGGAACCAGAGACTGATTCTGATGAGTTTCGGTGTCAAATGGGTTTGATCGAATAGCTCGTCTTCATAAATGACGGTACACATTAGCCACCCCGTTGCCAAAATAGG
>Ga0233403_10001276_pt1 | contig 11837 bp, 8 predicted proteins | sample Na_oxic_1_MG_FD_179866 | JGI IMG/M metagenome (GOLD analysis project Ga0233403, IMG submission 179866) | Seawater microbial communities from Saanich Inlet, British Columbia, Canada - Na_oxic_1_MG | ecosystem: Environmental > Aquatic > Marine > Inlet | place: Canada: British Columbia | collected...
TCTTTCCACCTCATGAGGAATGGTTTTGCCATCCAAAATTTTCCCCATGCAGTGGGATTTGTTGAGCAGAAGTCTGGCCTCAGTCCGGATCGTATCAGGAGCCATTTCCACAATCTCTTTCAGAGGGCGATTGAGTAGCCCTTTGGAACCGGTTTCTATCGAAGTTTGCATTCCCAGCATAGCCGCAATGTTATTATCAGCGTTTTCCTTTAACCAGTCCTTAATCAGCTTGAGTAACTCAACCGGATCCATCTGGGCGATATAGTTTAAGGTAGCGGTATCTCCAGTTGTGGCTAGGATCGCATACAACAGACCGGCGGCCACTCGTTCCCGACGATTTGAGGTGCCGACCTTTTGCATAATGGAACCCAATACTTCCGACAACCGCAGCACTATTCTGTGGTTTGAGACGAATGGCAAAGCTTCGTCCATTCTTGACTCTGGCCGTTATACCAACATGGTAAAAGGGCTGGGGAATGTTTCTGAGTGTGTGATTGCTGGCAAGTACATATTTCTCCATCTTTGTCCAAAATCCCATCCAGCCCTTCTCATAGACGATACCATTGCCCTTGAATGTCGGCCAACGGGACAAATAACCAACCTTGGCAATTCTTCGTCCGTTGTACCAATAGATCATATATTCATCATCATCACTGAGGCCAGGGGTATAAACGGCAACTTCAAGATATTTATCGGCCTTGTTAATATCAACAATGGTAAATCCCTCAATCTCCTCACCAAGCCGACCGGATATCTGATGACGGCCAATTTTGAGAGTAAATTTCCCATAATTTCCAACCTTGCGTACCGAGATTTCCTCCCGATAGCCGTCACGATTGAGATCGACAGAATCCCGCCATTTCAAGTCAAGCTCACCGCCTGAAGCGGTCGTCATGGTGAGAAGAAGAGTTATTGCAATCGCCAAAATAGTTGGGACGGAATACAATTTCCCCGGTTTTTTAAACATCAATTTTCTCCGGTGTTGAGAGTTTGATAGAGGTAGATCAACGTGTCTGCCCAGCACGATATTGATGATACCGCGCGGGAATATGCACCACGACGAATCAGCGAATCCGGGTAATGAACGTAGAGTGGGTATAGGTACGAAAACCACCTTTTCATTCTGGTCAATTAAAAATCTTCGTCATCCCATTCCCAGGCAGCGTCATCAGGGAAAAGTGTTAAGAGCCTATCAGTGATTCTTTCAGTATGATGTGGCACCCGAATATGAGGGATTTTGGTTTTAGGTAAATCCACAATTTTACCGTTAGTCAGAAAAATCTTCCCCCAATAGTGAAAATGACATTGGCGAAAATCATGAATGGTAAAGGTGTTCGCATAAACTTTGTGGGATTGTCGAATCAGTTGAATGCGCCCCGGTTGTCGGTGTCCGTTTTCTACCATTTCACTTTGTAATGCAATAAGGCGAATATCCCAGTCGTTCAAATTAATACCGGTATAAAAGGCCATGGTTTGAATACGTTGGGTGGCTTGTATCTCAGGCTCAACGATATTCGCTTGGGAAAAATTTGTCAGTGGAATATGAATTTCCGTAGAATATTCTATATAACCTAAGCCGCTAAAGCGAACAGTACTTACCTCTGGTAAGCGGGGTAAACTGGTTTTAAGAACCAGTTTAATATTGCCTTGGTGAACTTGTAAAGTCAATAATTGCTGACGCAAAAAGAAAGCCACTCGTTGCAGTTCTTTGTTATGAGCCAGTCTCCCTGGTTGTTTGGAAAATTTTATAATTCCTTGTTGTTGTAAGGTGGGTAAAGCGTTTTGTAAGTCGTTCAGCGTCCACGGCAAATGGGCTTTTATGAACTCTAACAACTTTTCCCAATAAAACTGCGCCTCAAATTCTGAGGCATGTTCTTGATAATCCCCATAGACGACCAACAACACCAAACTTTGGCTACTCAATAATTGGTGTTCTACTAACGTGATCTGCTCTGGGGTAATAGGAATTTCTAATAATCCCAATCCATTGGTTGTCAACACCAGTTGCCCAGGCAAATAGGCATCATGAGTCAATTTTAGGTTGACCCAAACAATACGTTTGGTTTGCAGCCCAGGTAAACGGATTTCACCCTTGATTAACCCTCGTTGTATGAGTTGACCTTGATTATCGACGAAACTGGTCTTAATCAATTGCAAAGCTGGTTGTTCTTGGGCATTGATGACTGATATGGCATAGGCTGAATTAACAACGAAGCTTAAGCCAATCAACAACAGAAAAAAAAGTGTTTTTTGGTGCATTTTTATAATCCTTGGATGAGTTTGGTCATATCACAATAGGCATCGTTAGATAAACCTATGAATAGATTTATCTAACCGCCTCGTGTATTGTCAACAGAGTTATAAAGAATCAATTAACGCAAAAGGAAAATCTGAGCTTTGCCAGTCAGTTTGCTGGGTGCCCAAGTTGAAACGGTATTGAAACCGATAGATCGGTTCATTATTATGATCCCGTTCTAATATGTAATTGACTGTGTACTGTCCTTGATTCTGTTGTAAAGAAACGGTTTTGATACGACCTTGGTAACGAACCTCCAATTTCGGCTTTGATCTGCGTTGATATAATGTAGTGAGCAGATCAGCACTGAGTTCTAAGGCAATGGGGTAGTCCCGATCAATGCTTAGAGATTGCAACCGGTCGCCGGTTATTTGCAAAGTCATCGGAATGACATGCTGACCGATGGTTTCAAAACCCAAGGCTTGGTTATTGACCACGAAATTGAGATAGAGTCCTTGATTAAGCGCGATTTCAAAAAATTTAGCCTCCCGACTTTCTAAAGAAAACCATAAAACCAGTTGTTCGCCTTGTGCATAAAGTGGTTGGATTTTGACAGAGGCAATCTCATCGGGTTGATGGGTCAATGTCAAAGCGGCCGGCGGTCGCACCCCCGCCTTGAATGTCAGTGGCATGACTTTTCCGAGTTGTTGATTGACAGCTTTCTGTAAATCCGTTTGCTCTGATGGTGTCGGAATGAAATGAGAAAGCGTCACTTTGGCGTAATACAGACTCTGATGGCCGGGCGTTTCTAATCTCAATACCGAGTGATTAGCGAGAGGTTGCAACGACACTTTCTTAGGTAAGACATAAGCCATATTTTGCCAAGGAGACACCAGTAACGTAAAATTATTATCAGGGCGTGTAAAGGTAATCAATGTCGTTTGCAACCGGTCGGTGACTTGAGCTACAAAGCTTTCGACAGCTAAGCGTTGTCCTTCTGACCAAGATTCAGTTGCTTGAAATTGTTTGAGTAAGGTCATCTGTTTTAAGACTTCTACTTGGCTAAACAAGTCATGACGGTGACTGAGAGTGGTGATATGATTTTGTAGCCCTTCTAACAGTCCTTGATTCAGAGGATCGAAAAATACTAAAACATGGCCCTGTTTGCCAGTGAATAATAGAAGGGTACCGTCTGGTTCCTGATAAACAGAGCTAGGTTCCCTGAGAGCTTCTAGGCCAAATTCAGACAGTTCAGTTTCCAATTCCATCACAAATTGCGTCTGGTTTTGGTCAAAGGTGCTGTCTAAGATCAGACTTAACCATCCCTCTTCCGTGATCTGCAAAATTTTTTTCAGCCCACCCTGCTTTTTTAAAATAATCTGTTTATTTTGTTGTTCCAAGTTGATTCGTGGTATGGGGCTAGGTGAACGAGGCAAACGGCGACTGATTTTCCAACGGCCTTGGTACGATTTGGCGATTAGGGTTTTACGTCGAGGAATTAAGTCTTGATTCGTATACGTGAACGATAAATACCCAAGTCCAGCTTGATGATGGGTGATGGTATTACTCGCTACGGAAGAATCCCAAAGTATTTCTTCGGAAACCGCAGTCTCAATAAAACGGGCCGTTTTTAACCGAATAGAGATAGGCTGTCCGGTCCATTTTTTGACTCTGGCTTGTTGAGGGTTATCGGTTTCTAACCAGCAAGCACTGTTTTTAGTCAACGAAAAATCGAGAATTTGCTGATTCTCTGGGATGACAATTTCATAAAACGGCTCTTGAGCGGCGACCGGTGGTATAAGAAATAAAAAAAAGACTAACGCGAATGGAATCATAGTTTTTTTCCTAGTGCATGAATACGAGTCAGTTAAGAATAAATATGGGTTTGGTGGGCACTTGCCCACCAAAAAGTGACTCAAGGGTGGTTCAGTCTGCTTTAACTACTTATTAGCCTTGAAACCTCATTATGAACGCCGTGAGTTATAGCATTTCCCGGTAGGGTGGGTAAGCGGGCGCCCTGGTTTTGTTTATAAATCGGACTTTATCGCCCGCTTGCCCACCATTTCGTTGTATTTTACCCAATAGGGAAACGCTATATATTCATTCCAAGGCCGGTGGTATAGCTATTTCCACGTTCTTGACTGCTTCAGAAAGTGAATCAATTCTATAAAGAAACAACCGTATCCACGGATAAAATAGCCCCGTTTCAACGGCTTGATTCTCGGATTGGTTTGACCATAACCAACGTAGTTGATCTTCTTTATACAGAAGAGGAGTCAAATGTTGCTGTTGTAACTGATGGACTAACCAAGGGACCTCAAACTTGTTAACCTTCTGCTTTTGGAGGTGGTTTTGTAATTCAGTCAATGTAAAAGGCTCAGACAACGCTTTTTGCAATGTGGTTAGCCCATCGGTGTCGATGGACATGTCAATTTTTTCTTTCAACGAGAACAATTCGGTACACACAAACAGTAAGTGATCACCAGACAGAATGGTCGGATTGTCTAAAAAAGTTTGTGCAATGTATGGCGAATTGGTGTTGGTATCGAAGATTTGCAGAAGTTTAGTTTCTTCTTGGGTTAATCGCCAAACTTGGATCAACACTTTTCTGACGGATGGTAACTCCGAGGCATTTTTAAAAACCGTCTCTGGAATTAAGACCGTCATCACTTGGAGATGTTCTGAACGCAGCAGTTCGAGCGTCATCTCTTCGGTTTTAGTCAGATCATAATGCGTTTGCCAAGGTAAGCGTTGGCCGTTGGGCATACGCCAATAATAACCGTCTTTGGTTTTGATGAGGGGGGAGGCAGGTTTGGCTTTTTTAGAAAGCGAGTGAATCATGACGGTTTCCCCAATTTTTAGGGTTTGGGTTAAACGGACCATCGCTTCTTGGGTAGTAAACAGTACCCCAAAGGAGTTGTGCAACTTGTCGCGAGAACGCCAAAAGCCGGAAGCTTCGGTCCCCGCTTTAACAATCAGGCCCCCTTGACCACGTAGCCGTTGTAATTGAACGGCTTTACCGGTTTGTGCTTGCAGAAGGATGAACGAACCTTGTTTGTCGTTTTCCAACTTGTCAATGGCTTGAACGGTATATCGACCGTCCAAAGGCAACGCTTGAAACCAAGGATTGGTGAGTTGGCTGTTGGATTGGACTCCTTGAATGGAAAAAGTTTTTTCTGAGTCCATGACAATAAAACCTTTTTCGGTCGGAGAACGATCATTCAGGTAAATTTCAGTGGCCCAAGCTGTATTCCATAGCAGGAATACTAGGAAAAAAATTGAAGGTTTCATAATAACGCTATACCTCTGTTGAGTGAAAAAAATGTAGTGACTGAAACACACGCAATTTCTTGCAATTCATAAAAATGACTGATAACTGACCCAAACTTCGATTGCCCTGGAGTTAAATGGGCCAGCGAACTGCCGTTCATAACAAATTTTGCAAATGTATCTTCTCCCCCTACCAGTCAGTTATCAGGTTTTCGGCACCAGTCACGTTGGTGTCTTTTACTTTTTATTAATATATCTCTTCCAAATGGTATCAGCATAAGCAATCACGCCCTTGACATAAGCATGGTTGTGATTGTAACTGAAGATGCCCCTTTTTCTCCCGTTATATGACATATCATAATCGCCAAAATATTTTAGATAGTTGGCAACGCTAAAAATAGCATCTGGCCAAGAATGAAGATTAATTGTACCATTCCCGTCACCATCTACTGCATAATTCAGACGATAAGGCATGAACTGCACATAACCGATTGCCCCGCCTCCCGAACCTTTAACTGACAACGGATCAATGCCTTTAGCTTTGCTTTGGCGCAACAAAGCGACCAAACTTATAGCAGCCCGCTTCTTAATCTTATCGACGCGTTTTTTTTCTCTTTCTGCAATTTTTTCAGAATTCAACGGATTCTTTTTCCCTTTTGCCAACATCTGTTCAACTGCATGTTGTTGGGCGAATTCTAAAAATAACAGTTGGCCCATGAACACATTGAAAATATGAAAATTCCCAGTGAATTCACCCAAACCAGATTCCCACATCAATATTGAAACGATATCATGACGCGCCACACCATAACGCTTTTTGGCCATTTTTAATAAGGTTTCATATTGAGAAAGAAAATCAACACCAGCACGCAACCGTTTTTCTTGCATGAAAACTTTGGAGTAGTCTACATGCGCTTGGTTTTGTAATTTGACACTGACCGGGGTAGCATATTTAACCAGTTCTTTGACATCAACTGGTTTGGCTTCCTTGCGATCAAGGATTTTCTCAAATTCAGCTTGTGTGATCCGGCTACCTTCGCCTTGGTAAGATTTTAATTGTTGGAGAATATCTCGAAAATATGAACTGCTCGGTTGGCCATCAGCATTAAAAACATAGTCCCGCTTGATGATCCAAGTTGAGGGATCACTGGTAGCTTGCTGACGATTGTTTTGTTCAAGCCAATCGACATAAGGTGATTCAGTTTCTCGACCGGGTGGAATTTTATCAAACGAGCGTTGCAAAGCGGTTGAATATAACTGCTTTAACTTCACCGCATTTTCTCCGTCAACTTGTTGGATGGCACGACTAAGAAAGTGACATAAATCGACTAAATCCACAAAACTGGCTTGATTGTTGTTGAGTTTACGATTGGCAACCTCAATATAAGCTTGGGCGCGTTCGGTCGGATTAAACGGCATTGTGTATTTGCCAGAAATCCAGCCGGTACCAGCAATAGGCGGCTCTACCAGATACCAAACTTCTCCTTGCTGGTTAGTAAAGCTCTCTAATTCTGAAACAATGGTACCAATTGATAATTTTCCATTTTTTTTGGCAGATATTCGTGCTTTTAGACGTAAGTGAACGCCTGCTCCGGTCATAATTCTGAGAGAGCGGCTGGTAGGCTTTTCTTCTGGTTGTTGAGCGGTCGTCTGGTGATTCTTCACTTCTGAAGGTTCTATTTTTAGCCACAGTTCGTTGACTAAATCCAGTAAGATTTGACCGGATTTTCCCTCTCTCATAACCGTTTTCTGCTTTAGGACTTCAAAAGTCTTCAAATCTAAAATCTTTGCCGTTAACACATAAGTATTCCCAAAACGGTCAGCTTTAGGGATAAGAACCCATTCGGCACTGACTTTATCTTGGTTTAGAGTATTCTGTTGAGGAGTTGTCCCGGTATTCATTTCCGACTGGTAGCGCGAAATCGCACTTTTTATCGAGCTGTCGGCGGTGACGATCTGATATTTTTTGGTGTGACTTCTGGCAAAGCTAATTAATAATTCGGTCAGAACCACTTTTTGTGGAATGCTACCTTGAAACTCACTAATGGCCAACCGTGTCTTTTCCGAGGCATTGGCCCCCGTAAAATAGACCAAAGTAAGTAGCAACACGGATATGAAATAGATGACATTGTGTTTCATCAGAATTTTTCCTAATACATTGATAAGTTGATACTGAAATTATTGACTCTAACTGAGAAAAAGTAGGCATCAAAATGATGCCTACCTTAATACGGATTACTTAAAGCTGTCTTTGTTCAATAAAATCTCTAACACTTGCTCCTTCAAGTCAGCGCTATAGTAAGCTTTTATTTTGATGTGATGGTAGTGAGATATTTCCTCCCTACTCGCTCTCATAGAGAACATAAAGTCCCATCATATAGTGTCCCCGACTTCCATCTGTCCCCTGCCCATAACCTTCATCAACATCCCAGTAAGCAATCATTGTATATCCATCAGGACTGCTTGGTGGATAACGATGATTTGAGGCTTTTAACTTTATATCCTTTATGTATCTACCATTAAAACGGGATTTTTTTACATGCATAGTCATCATATAATGACCCCAGCTTCCATTTGTCCCCCATCCATAACCTTCATCAACATCCCAGTAACCAATTCTGGTAAAACCACTGGGCGAAGAAGAAGGTTGAATACTATTTGAGGCTGTTAAATACAATTTTTCTAAAACTTGTCCAAGACGAGAACGTTTTGTTTTAGCTTTTCTTATGTATAAACCCATCATATAATGACCCCAGCTTCCATCTGTCCCCTGACCATAACCTTCATCAACATCCCAAAAACCAATCATTGTATACCCTGCTGGTGAAGAGGGAGGAAAACGGTTATTAGAAGCAATTAACTTGATATCCACTACAGCATTTATCAGAGGGTCGTTATAACCTTTGCTATAGCCATCCTCATAGCCGCTATGGGTGCCCGCCTTGCGCCCTTCTTTATAGCCCTCTTCATAACCTTGATCATAACCTTCCTTATACGGATTTCCAGTCAAACCCAACGAATCAGAACTACCCTCAGCAAACCCCTGCTTATAACTCTTCCGATAGTTATTCTCGTATCCATCTTGATAACCATGGGTATAACCCTCATTGTAGCCCTTTTCCCAGGCATTAGATGCTAGTAACAGTGGGGCATGGAGTAGAAAACATAGCAGTATGAAAAAACGCATCATTATTCTCCAGAATTGAGTGAATTGTGTGTACACAGAACCTGATCACTTGAGGTATACCCGGTTAATCGTAGTAACCCATCTTTCGCCGCATTTCCTCGCGTAGTCTTTTCTTCATGGCTTCCATATCCTCATTCTCTTGTTTGATCAGCCTATCGTTTTGCCATTGGCCAATTTTTTTATTATATCGCTCTTCGAGCGTGCCTTCGCCATCGCGTTGATAATTGGCATTGACCTCACCTCGGTAACGGGAACCATTCGGATATTCGATAACGCCAGAAACGGGCGAGCCATTCTCCCACGTTCCTTTAAATTTTTTGCCATCCCAACAATAAATGCCATAACCGTGCCGCACGCTTCCTCGAAGAATGCCGCGATACCCCTTACAACCATCAAGGCTTTCTGGATATAGCTTAACAGCTAACCATAACTTTTCAATAACCGATGAGTATTTTTCATTAGGTTCACCCTCCACCTTGACATAGAGTTGACGTTGCATGGAAATCAGCGAAAATGCAGTAGCACTCGCAACAAAAGAGTCTCTAAATTCCATCATTTGAGGCAGTAAAATGAGTTCCGCTTTCACGGTGGCCTCATCAGTCAACTCTGGAAAATTCTGTATATCGGCGACTTGTGCTTCGTGACGTAACCTTTCCGCAATAGCACTGATATGGCTATCAGAGAGCACTATCTCATAGTGACTCTGATCTCTGCGTGCCACTTCACGCATTTCATTTGAGATTAATCCTTTGGACAACGTGCTGTTAGGCGGAACTTCAAAGTCCGCAATCGCCAACTTTTGAGCAGCAACTGTCGTGCTACTCGCCATCAGCGCCACCCAAAAACTCAGACTGAAATAAAAAACCCATTTCATTGAAAAGTCTCCTATAATTTAACTCATATAAATATAGCGTTTCCCGATTGGATTAAATACCATCATATGGTGGGCAAGCGGGCGATAACGTCCGATTCATGAACCGAAAATATTCGCGCCCGCTTACCCACCCTACCTACCGGGAAATGCTATAAGTGAACACCAGTGGTGCCTACCTTAATACGGATTACTTAAAGCTGTCATTATCCAGGACGATCTTTTCTTCACCCTTCAAGTCAGCACCATAGTAATCCTCATGCTTACGTTTACGCGGCTTTGACTTGTATTTGTGAGCACTCAGCTTCAGCGTGATCGGTTTGTCGTCTGCAGCAGTGTACCAGATAATCGGTCCTTCCTCGCTAGTCTCCGCGTTAAGCTTAAAGCTATATTTGTCCTTGCCGTGTTTCAACTTACCCTTGACATATTTGGGGTAGTCGTCTGGATTGATCACTTGCTCACGCCGTTTTTCTAATTCATCTTCATCTTCAATATCCTGCTCTTCTAAAGCTTCCAGTTCTTCTTCGCGTTGCTCTACTGCTTGAGATTGGAAGAGAAATTCGCCGGCATCAATCTCGACTTGCTCAAATCCCCATTTCTGAGGTTCGTACTTGAGATTCACAAACCCCACATTTTTTTCTAATGGCTGGATTTTTTTTCCAGGTATGGTTTTTAGACGTCGGCCTTGTGCCTGAACCAATTCCACATGGTAACTAATATCATACTTCCCTTCCGGGTTAGCACAATAAGTTTTCAGCATACCACCCTCTTCATTCCCCATTGGAAGGTAGCCTTTCCCTTTCGCATCCGAGACATAACTCTGCTCAATGACAGTGTCATGGCACTTAATATAGTAGCTGACACTTGATATGCCTGTCGCACTGGGTTTTCCCGATGGGGGAGCAATGGTAAATTCAGCCGAACCAAAGAAATCGTCCATTTCAACTTTCCGAAACATGACCGCTTTATGCTCATCGTTTTTAGGTTGAACAGAAACCATTCCGCCAGTCTTATTCATCGGAATCTGTAACCGTTGGTGCGCCCGATATTCAAATCGGATTCTTTTACTTTTGGAACGTGTCTCCGATTTCTCGTTGAACGCATAACTAAAACCACCAAACCATCCGCTACTTGTTTCAGGTGCTTTCGCGTCGCCCACCGGCTTGGCATCCATTTTAGGAGGCTCAACTTCAAATATCTCGGTCAAGATTTTATTGACCAGGGTCGTTTCAACCAACTCAATGATTTTGTTACCAGCCTCACTTTCATCAGGCCGTGTGGCATGCCAATCAATCACCAATCCGGCATTCTCAACTAGGTCTTCTCTCACTTTTTGCCAATTGCCTTCCGCTTTATATGAAAACCACCAATCACCCAAATCCAATTTAGCTTGTTGACTACTTGAATAATGATCATAGACGGCACTACTGTTGGCCTTAATTCCAACATGAATCTTAGGCGTAAATGCTTCATAAGTATAGGTATAGTTGAAGCCAAGCCCGGCCCCACCGGTCATCATTTCTTCGTAGATAGCAGACCCTTCTGGCGAAACTTCTAGCACAAACGGGGCTTGAGCACTTGGATGCCGAACACTTGGACCTTCACCTAAAATAGAGGCCGTAAACTCCCGACCTTTTCCCTTGGTGGTTATGCCTTTTACCCCAAGTACTTCAATCGAAGCCTCTGTGACATTGACCATCCCAACGCGCACCCTATTTTCTGGAAGGTTTTCTTGTTCGGCAATTTTCTTTTTGGCTTCTTCTTCCTCATTTGGGGCCAAACCAACCATAACCGCAAGCTGAATAATGCCCCCTTGCATTAAACCAGCTTTATCAGGATCGAAGTTATATTTGATGAACGTGAAGACCGGCATTTCTCCAAATTGTTCATCTTGCCGCTTAGCCAAGCGAGGCCGAATAGGCAAATAGTAAAATTGATAGGGATCTTCGTAATCGCTGAGAAAACTCACCAGCGTGTCACCTATTGTTAGGTTAAAGGGCACATCCATCAATGGCCCTCCTGCCGACGAAACACCACTGAACATCAACCCAAATAGCAATACCAAAAAAGAACAACTCACATTTTTCATTAATTTTCTACCTCTATTTTATAGAACACCATTGACACTTTCCATCCTCACAAATTGGATCCTTAACCAATCAATTATTTACCTCCTAATATTAATTAATGGCAAAATGCCATACCATATAACAAACGTAAGGTAAAAAGAGCGGTAGCGAAATCCACCATTTAAAAAAATTGGTGTATTTCAC
>Ga0233403_10001277_pt1 | contig 11835 bp, 8 predicted proteins | sample Na_oxic_1_MG_FD_179866 | JGI IMG/M metagenome (GOLD analysis project Ga0233403, IMG submission 179866) | Seawater microbial communities from Saanich Inlet, British Columbia, Canada - Na_oxic_1_MG | ecosystem: Environmental > Aquatic > Marine > Inlet | place: Canada: British Columbia | collected...
GTGGTTGATTTGGATAGTCAGGCTAATACTACTTTTGCTACCGGTTTGGTAAATTTCGGAGATGAAGAAAAGGATAACTTGAAAGACGACTATGTCTATCATATTTTATGTGATGAGGCTTCTATTTCAGAGATAGTTAAACCATCCAAATTTAGTAGTTATGAAGTTGATGTTGTGCCTTCTCATATTCATTTAATGTCACAGGAAAATGAATTAAATCAGCTTGATTTTACTAAGAGAATATTGCTTGAGAAATTAGAAGAAGTTGAAGATAAATATGACGTTGTCTTAATAGATACACCTCCTTCTTTGAACTTATATGCAAGAATTGCTTTAATTGCAACTGATTATTTGATTGTTCCATCTGACTTAAAGGCGTTTGCTAATGAGGGACTTGACAATGTTAAATCCTTTATTAAACAGATTGATCGTTTCAGAAAACAAGATAATCGTCTGCCGGTGAATATTCTTGGTGTATTACCCACTAAAATTGCCACGAATGCTAGATTTATACAAGGTACTTTACAAAAACGTTTAGCGAAAATCTCAAAACGTTATGGTTTTAAGGTTATGGATTCCATTATTTTTGAAAGGGATGACTTGGCAAAGTGTACTGAACAAGTTATACAAGTCGGTGATGATGAGGAAGCCGAACCCAGATCAATAATTGATTTTAAACCCAATTCAAAAGCAGCCAATGAATTTCAAAAGTTGTCTCAAGAAGTTGCACATAAAATAGGTTTGTCCAGATGAAAATGTCTCTTGCTACCGTTCGTATCAAAAAAATTGAACCTTCTCAACTAAAAGATTCTTTTTCGGCAACAGAATTAGATAGAGCTACACATATTATTTTAGATGTTGAGGGTTTAATTAATCCACCCGTTTTGCAGAGAACTGGTATTGAATCTTACACTGTAATTGATGGCGATTTTGAATATTATGCTGCTTTACAAGCGATGGAAATAGAGCGCAAGAGAAATAGGATAAATGCCTATATCGTTGAATCTGAAGAAGAACTTCCTTTTTACCAACAACAGATTGCAATGTTTAGAAAACAATCTGTTGTAACTCCAGTAGAAAAGCCGGTTGAAAAAACGGTAGAATCAGAAAAAGAGCCCGCTATTCCAACTCAAACGAGTACTGTTGACATTCAACCAATAATGAATGTGATTAAAAACTTGAGTGAACAAGTTGCAAACTTGAGTGGACAAATTGCTGACATTGTTTGTCAAAAAAGCAAACGGGATGCAGAAGTTGATAAGAAGTTTAATGTCTTGCAGGAAGCTATTGCCAATATTTCAGTGCTTGAAAAACCAATGTCTACTGAACCTGAAAAATCAACGGTTGTTGAGCAGGCTTTAGTGACTTCACCTTCTATTCCTAAATCATCTGATTTTGTTGCAGATTTTAATAATAAAGAAATTTCTGATTCTGAATTTGAAATGAAATTAAATAGAATTGGGATAACTGCTAGATTTACAACACCAATTCTTGCGGAAAGAGGAAAACGAACCTTAAACTCATTTGCAGATTTTAAAATTAAAGGTGTAGGTAAAGAAACTATTAAGAAAATTCGTAATAACTGGTCTTAAACCATGCTCAAAGAAATTCACTTTAAAAACTGGAAGAGCTTTAAAAGTGCCACTCTCTATATTGATCAAATCACTGTATTGATTGGCACAAATGCGAGTGGTAAAACTAATATAGTCGAAGGGCTGGAATTTTTAAGAAGACTCATTAATGGCAAAGAAGTTCAAACCGCATTGGTTGCTGATTCAAGCCCATCTTCTATACGTGGTGGTTTAAAATGGGCAGCCTTGAAGCCAGAAAACCAATTTACTATTTCCCTATTAGTAGAAGGAAACGAAAATACTGATTATTTTTACAGTGTTACAATAGAACTAGCATCTAATCAAGCAGAAATATTTGCTGAGGAATTAACCGGTATTAAACACCATCCTGATTCAAAAGAAAAAATTCACCTTATCAAGATCAAAAGAACTGGTGCTGATTCTAACACAAAGTTTGCTTTTGAAGCAGATTATTCAAGCAAGGAAAGAATTTATAATCCAGAAAGTTTATTAGCATTATCAAATCCCCATTTCTCCATCCTAAGTATGCGGGATAGATTTAGAAATTTACCTATACCTAAAACAGTTAGGGTTGGAATCAATACAGTTGCTAACGTCATACAAAATATTTTTGTTTTTAATCCCATTCCTTCTAATATGCGTAATTACACACCTCTTTCTGGCGATTTAAGTTATGATGCCAGCAATATTGCTGGCGTTTTAGCAAATTTACCTAAAGATAAAAACTTTGAAGATATTTTGTCAGCTTATCTTAAAGAATTACCGCAAGGAGATATCCGCCGAGTTTTCGCCGAACCCGTTGGTAAAATAGGTAATGATGCAATGTTGTATTGTGAAGAGGAATGGAAAAAAGGCGAAACAATACTTATAGATGCCCATACCATGTCGGATGGTACGTTGCATTTCTTAGCAATACTCGTTGCTTTGTTGACTCGTCCAGAAGGTAGCCAAATAGTTATAGAAGATGTTGATAATGGTTTGCATCCTTCACGAATAGGTTTGCTATTCAAAATTCTTAAAGACATCTGTGAACAAAGAAATATTGATATTCTTGTAACTACTCATAATCCGGCCCTATTAGATAATTTAGGACCAGAAATGGTTCCTTATGTTGAAATTGTTCATCGTCATGAAGAAACCGGCACGAGCCAAATAACCTTATTGGAAGATATAGACAAGTTACCAAAATTACTTGCTTCTGGTACTTTGGGTAGAATTACTATGCAAGGTAAACTAGAAAGGAGTTTGCATAATGCCGCAAAAAGTTTGGATCATTGATACTAGCGTTCTCTTATTATGGTTAGATGTGCCGGGTAAAAATAGTCCAAAAGATATTAATGGCGTAATTTGGGACAAAATTTATGTCAAAAATCTTATTGCACAAGCAAAAAATACTACATTAGTTTTACCTTTGGCTACCTTAATTGAAACCGGTAATCACATTGCGCAAATCAGAAAACCTCATGGCTCACAACGCTATCCTTTGGCTAACAAACTAGCTGAACTTTTGATTAAAGCCATTGATGAAGAAAGTCCTTGGGCTGCTTTCACAGAACAATATACCCTTTGGGAAAAAGATAATTTAAAAAAACTTGCAAAAGAATGGCCTCCTTTGGCAGCTCAAGCTAATACAAAAAAAGATAAAGGTGGTTTATCAATGGGTGATGTAACCATAAAATGGGTTGCTGAACATTATACAAAAATGGGACTTTATGTTGAAACTTTGACTTTAGATGAAGGCTTAAAATCTTATGAACCGGTTTTGAAAACTCAAAAGCGACCACGAAGACGAAAAAAATAACTAAAAATACCACGGCTCAGCAAACGTATTGCAACCAAATTTCACAGCATGGTAGGTTTTATAGTGTTTTCAGATAAATATTTTGGCTTGGTTAGAAATCCGATTTTTGCAAAAAATTTCTTTGCCCTATTTTTCTGAAAAACTAACTATAGTTCAAAACAAATGTCGCCAACATAAAGCAGCAAGCGTAGGATGAGTAGAAGCTTCGCTGTAACCCACCATTTCTCTAACGGGCTAATTCACATCCAGCAACGTGTTTTCATCGAAACTTTTTATGACTATGGCTTTAACAACTGCATCCAAAATTGGATTTTTTATTGAGAATATCGTTTACATTGTTTGGCTTGATCCTGAACATAGACTTTATCAAAAGAAAAGTTAAAAGTATCCTATTCTTGTGTGGCTGATTTATGCTGGATTGAAAAACCAATCAGGCTCTGAGTGAGCATAGGTGAGTAGAAACTTCGTTGCAACCCACCATGAATAGCAAGTTATTAATTTTGTTAGAACAACTAATAAACCATGTCTCGTTTACTGATTCAAAAATATCATACCGAAGTAGAAAAAATCATTCAATACGGTGGCTCTCGTAAAGAAACTTCCTTAAGGGTGGCTTTTCAAAATTTATTGAATGCTTATTGCGAAAGCAAAGGTTTTATTTTAATCCCGGAATTAGAATATCGTACCAAGCACAATACCACCGTTTATCCAGATGGTACGGTGAAAGATGCATTGCGTTTGCCTTGGGGATATTGGGAAAGTAAAGACCAAGATGATGATTTAGATAAGGAAATTCAAAATAAGTTCGCTAAGGGTTATCCCAATGATAATATTTTATTTGAAGATTCAAAAACCGCGATTTTAATTCAAGGGAATCACGAAATTCAACGGGTTGCCATTGCGAATGCTGATAAATTGGATGCGCTATTCACGCAGTTTATCAATTATGAGCGTCCAGAAGTTAGGGATTTTAGACAAGCTATTGAGCATTTTAGAGCCGACTTACCCACCGTTGTTGAGACGTTACGCAACACTCTTGCTACTCAAAATAAAGCCAATCAAAAATTCCTTACGGCTTTCAACAAGTTATTTAAACTCTGTCAGGAATCTATCAATCCCAAAATTAATGAGTTTGATATTCGGGAGATGATCATTCAGCATATTTTGACTGAGGATATTTTCTTGACGGTGTTTAATGAGAGCCAATTTCATCGGGAGAATGTGATAGCCAAAGAATTGGAAGCGGTGGTTAAGACTTTTTTTACTGGTAAGGTTCGGCGGGAGACTTTGAAGTCGATTGAAAGTTATTATGCGGTAATTCGGCGAGAAGCGGCGAATATTTCTAATCATCACGAGAAGCAAAAGTTTTTGAAGGTGATTTATGAGAACTTTTATAAAACCTATAATCCCAAAGCCGCAGATAGGTTAGGCATTGTTTATACGCCCAATGAGATTGTGCAGTTTATGCTAAAAAGCACGGATTATTTATTGGATAAGCATTTTAACCGCTTGTTGGCTGATGATAATGTAGAGATTTTGGATCCGGCTACGGGTACGGGGACATTTATTACGGAGTTGATTGAGTATTTACCTAAAGGTAGATTGCCGGCTAAGTATAAGAATGAAATTCATTGTAATGAGATGGCCATCTTGCCCTATTACATTGCGAATTTGAATATTGAGTATACTTATCAGCAGAAGATGGGTGAATATGAGGAGTTTAGCAATATTTGTTTTGTGGACACACTGGATAATCTGGGTTTTGAACATGGCTATGAGAATCAGCAAAAGGGTTTGTTTGGTTTAGGAGAGGCGAATGCGAAACGGATTGAGGAGCAGAATAAGCGTAAGATTTCGGTGATTATTGGGAATCCGCCTTATAATGCCAATCAGCAGAATGAGAATGATAACAATAAAAATCGTGACTATCCAGAAATAGACGCGGCAATTAAACGTACTTACATTGAAAAGAGTACCGCGCAGAAGACGAAGATGTATGATATGTATACTCGTTTTATTCGTTGGGCTAGTAATCGTTTGGTAAGTAATGGCATTATTGCGTTCATTGTGAATCGGAGTTTTATTGAGAGTCGGCAATCGGATGGGTTTCGGAAAGTAATTGCCGAAGAATTTGATTTTATTTATCTGCTTGATACGCAAAGCGATGTCCGCAAGAATCCGAAAATTTCGGGAACAAAAAATAATGTGTTTGGGATTCAGACTGGGGTGGCGGTTATGTTTTTGGTTAGGGTGGCTTAATGAGAATGCCAAGCAATCGTCCACCTATTCTATTCATCGTGAAATTTTTACTTTAGGAATTTATGAAGCTCATAATTTGACATCGGTAAAATTATTTGAAAGAATTGGCAATTCTTATGAAAATAATGTAGCAACGTCTTTTTGTTGCCCACCTTAAACTTAAACGAGAAACGTTATAGAGGGAATAAAAATGCTTAAGAAAAAAGAAAACCAAGACATAGAATTCAAAGAGTCTTGGCGAGATGAATATATCAAATGGATTTGTGGTTTTGCCAATGCAAAAGGTGGTAATATTTATATTGGTGTAGATGATAGTGGTAATGTTGTTGGCATTGATAATGCGAAAAAACTGCTAGAAGATATACCCAATAAAGTAAAAGATATTTTAGGAGTCATCGTTGATTTGATGATGCTGGTAGAAGATGATAAGGAGTATTTGGAAATTGTTATCGAACCTTATCCCTATCCGGTGAGTTATAAAGGGCAATACCATTACAGAACCGGAAGTAGCAAACAAGAGCTAAAAGGTGCTTCACTAGATAAGTTTTTACTAGCAAAGCAAGGCAAAAAGTGGGATGGTGTACCGGTGCCTTATGTAAGTGTAAATGATTTGGATAGTAGAGCCATTGAGATTTTCAAAGAGAAAGCTACTAAGAAAAAAAGATTTGAAGCTGATATTTTAGATGAAAGTGATGAGATCATGATAGATAAACTTCATCTCAAAGAAGGAGATTATCTGAAAAGGGCCTCTATTTTACTTTTTGGTAAGGATTGTGAAAAATATATAACCGGTTCCTATGTCAAAATAGGATATTTTAAAACCGATAGCGAATTGATTTATCACGATAGAGTTGATGGTAATATCTTGGAACAGGTTGATAAAACTATGGATTTGATTTTTACCAAATATCTAAAAGCTTATATTAGCTATGAAGGTATCCAAAGGGTTGAGAGTTTTCCTATCTCCCAACTGGCTTTTAGAGAAGCACTTACCAATGCCATTGTTCATAAAGATTATGGAGAGTTAACTCCTATACAGATAAGTATTTATGACAATAAGCTCATGATTTGGAATGTGGGAGAGTTGCCTAAAGATTGGACTGTGAAGACTTTATTACAAAAACATCCGTCACAACCTTACAACCCTGCTATTGCCAATGTCTTTTTTCTTGCCGGACTTATAGAGTCTTGGGGAAGGGGTATAGATAAAATTATAGATGAATCAGAGAAGTTCAATGGAATTACCCCAAAGTTTAGGTTTGATAATGGGCTTTGGGTGGAATTTAATTTTAATGAGTTGATGGATGATGTTCCTAATAAGTTGGGAGATAAATTAGCCCAGATAAAAAACTTATTCTTGAATTTGTGAATGAAAATTGTGGCTTAAAATTTTTTTGCTAGCAAATAACCTTATGATTAAAAAGACAAATAACACAAATAACACAGATAATGAGTCTGTAAAATTAGAACTTAACAAAGTATTAAAAAAACGATATGGTGGTGCTGTCAACATCCGTGGCATTCGGTATCAGGTGCTGTACTCCATAAATCGCGCTTTTGAGCTATATAATGAGAATGATGAGATTGGCTCAATTCGACTTGAGGGAATTGAGGATGTTGATATTTTTTTTGGTTCTAGCACAGTAGATGAATACGTTCAAGTCAAAACTTCACAAAAACCTTGGGCATGGTATCAACTCAAAGACCCAATAAAAAATTTTCTAGAAACCTATCGTGTGACACCATTTTGTCGTTTCGTTCTTGTTGTTGATTTTCAATTAACCAAAGACATTGCTAAATTAGCCCAAATGGAATCTTTATCTCTTGCAGATAAGAAAGCCATCAAAAACAAATTTCGTCAATTATGTAAAAACTTAGACTCAGATTCAAAAAAATTAGAAAAACCAAAAAAGAAAATCAATGTTACTGATGATGAAGCTGATAACATAGCCAACATATTAACTTTTGTTTCACTGCCAGAAAGTAAACTTTTAAAACAACTTAGACTTTCCATAGCTGATAATTTCAAACTGGGAAGTGAAGCTGTTGATTTTTACTTATTAGTGCTTGTTGCGAAATTTCTAGAATTGGCTAAAGATCGAAAAACCGTTACCCTTTCTCAGCTTGAGGATATCCGAGCTAAAATTGGGGAATCATTAGCACGAGAAACAGAATTTCAAGCCTACGGGCGTGGTTTGATTGATAGAATTTCATGGAAAGCAGATGCAAAAACGACTGATTTCTTTGACGGAAAAGGTACTAGGCCCGGACATATTGTAGCCAACGTTGATGTTAAACGATCCATTTGGATTGAAAAGATAAAGGAAGCAGTTCATTATTCAAATACTTGTATTCTTCGTTCTTCAAGCGGTCAGGGTAAATCTGCTCTTCTATATCGGTATGCTTATGATTATAGTCCTGTAGATAATACTTTTATCCTCAAAATCGCTGAATCTTTGGAACAAGTTGAATCTACCATAAATTATCTTCGTTTTAGAAACAGCTTAGGCTTGCCTATTCTCTTGTTGATTGATAATGCCGGATGGCAAACTAGATTATGGCCTTCTATTGTACAAGAGTGTGCTGCTTTAAATATTCAGGTATTAATGACAGTACGTAACGAAGACTGGCACCGCTTTGCTAGGGAAAGTCTCACCGGTTACGAAATACTTGAGCCAGTTTTGGATTTAAATGAAGCGAAACATATATTTAAGGCTTTTAAGTCTGATAAACGACTTCATGCTTCTATTAATTCACCTGAATGGGCTTATGAAAAAATAGGACAACCTCACTTGTTGATGGAATATGTCTATCTGTTAACACACGGTAGAATGCTTGAAGAACGATTACGAGATCAGATCAAACAATTCAATGAACAAAAAGAAGACCCTATTAAAGTTGAAATACTGCGAAGAGTTGCCCTAGCTGATACACTTGGAGTGCCTATTTTATCTCGTCAATTGCTATTAGATGAAAATATTCAACGTAAATTGAGGGACGATCCGCAATTGGTATTGAATTCTCTCAATGGAGAATATGTCAATTTAGAAAAGGGGATTATTACGGGACTTCATGCTATACGCTCAGATCATATTACCCGGATTCTCCATGAGGAATATCTAAATCTAAGCGATACAGCTTTAGCTATCCTTGATGCCATACCACCCAACAGTATTGTTACTTTTGTTTCAAATGCTATATGTAAAGAGGGATTGGATGTCACCTTATTTACCCAAGGTATGATTGAGAAAGCAAAAAATGCGGGCTTTGAGACTTTATTAGCTTTTCTTGAGGGTATTTTTGAAGCGGGTGAAAGACAATTTTTTGAAACTAACAAAGGACAGTTTGATGAAGCGTATCAACTTAATGGTTCGTCAGCTACGTTTCTTATAATGAGTGATTTCATGCCAGTTGTAACAGTGAATACTATAACTGAAATGGCTAACCGTTTTAAAAATGATGAAAGGGGAGAAAATTTTAGAAAGTTACAAGAAATATCACTGAAAATTAGCAAAACAAATAGAGGACTTGATTTGTGTCGAAATTTTCTTTCTCATACAACATCTTCTATTGGGCAAAAAAATGTATTACAAGCAAACCTTGGTAATTTAGGTGAATTACTTGATTGGTGTGTCTTGTGTCAAGTCAACTTGTCGGTATGGTTATCTGTTCGTGATAAAATTCTTGAAAATCCTCAAATATTTCATTTTACTTTAGACAATTTCTGCAATTTTGCACAAGGATTTTATCGTTATGATGAACCTGCCTATCACAGTTGGTTTTCAAAAAATCAACAAGATATGATTAGCTATCTCAAGCTTCATACTGACTGTGTGAAATTGGATATTACAGATAATACATTATCCGTCAAATTTTTTCCCAAACCATCAACAGACGATAAAAGCTTCAATGAACAAGCTATGTCACGCCTCAAAAAGCTACGTTCTGCCCTTCCGTTTTGTGAATACTATCAATCTCAGGGTATCTGGAATTTACCGGTTGATATTAAGCTTTCTATTGATGATACGTACAAGAATATGCCGAAAAAAAATCTGCATTATGAATCTGATATTGAAAAAAATATAGTTTGGAAAAATGTAGTAGAAAACTATTATCTACCGGATAGTTATTACCAATATGAAGAATCTTGGTACAATCTTCGTCACGATGCTTTACGTTTTGTATGTGGATTATCAAAAGGCTTACAAAAAAGTATGATGGGTAAAAAGTTTAATTTCCAAGCGATGTTAGAAGGAGGACAACTTCTTTTAAGATTAGATGAACATTTTAGACATATACCTGATTATCCACGACAAACACCAAAATCTTTAGAAGAAATCCTTAAAGGAAAACCTAAACGATATTCAATCAGCTTGCAAAACTTTTTTTCTCAATTTTTTCAATACGTGAAAGACACAAACAACCGTGAAATATTGCGATTAGCAGTAATAAACTTTGAGAACGCAACGAAATATCTTCCGGAATTACACGATGCTTTTGAACAACTTTTCAAGGATTTTCCTGACTATTTTGATGTTAGAAAACTTAATAAAGAGGAAATCAAGGCATACCGTATATTGGCTAATTTATTGAGTACTTGGATTAACTCTATACAATAGAATTAAAGTAATAACATGCCAACCATAGAACAAATATATCAACAACATATCAAACCCATTCCTATTGTTGAACAATTGCATCTTATTAATTTGATTATGCAAACAGACAATAAACCATCTTTGGAAAAACCAAATAATGCTGATTGGCGTGATAATATGTCAGAAAAAGTAAAAATATTGGTGTCTGAAGATGAATTAATCCAACCAATAACTGATATTTGGGAGGATTACATTTGAATTCTAAATTCCTAAATAAGACGTGGAAACTTTTTGGATATGAAAAAAACAGCTAAAATTTACTACTTCACCTTAACCGATGAAATGCCTCGTGAGGATAAGTTGAGTTGGTTTGCCAGCACCAAATTTGAGGACATTCCTTTTGAGAGGATTCTGCCGGATAAAAATCATAATTGGCTTAACATTACCGATAATGACTTTGATGATTTATTGCCTTTGGCTAACAAAGAGACTAAATTGGCTAAATCGCAGAAAGAGGAACGGGCGGTTTTTAAGTTGTTTTCTAATGGGGTTGTCACTGCTAGAGATGAGTGGGTTTATGATTATTCGCTAGAACATCTTGAAAACAAAATAAAATTTTTAATTGACATTTACAATCAAGATGTAAAAAAACATTCTACTGTCACCCAATCAAAAGTTGGTGATGTTGTGGATTATTCTATAAAATGGACTAGAGCTGTTAAGAATGATTTATTGAAAGGCAAAATATATCAAATTGACACTTCTAAAATTGTTGATAGCCTTTATCGTCCTTTTGGGAAAAAGAATTTGTATTTCAGTAAAGAATTAAATGAGATGCAATATCAACTAAGTTCAATTTTTTTGAGTAACAATATAGTAGTTGCCTTTAATTTTGGAACACCAGAATTTGCTATTTTAGCTTCTGAAAATATAATAGATTATGCTATGCTAAAATTTGGAAATGGTAGCACCCAAAGCCTCCCTCTCTACCGCTACTCCCCCAACGGTACCCGTACTGACAACATAACCGACTGGGGTTTAAACCAATTTCAATCTCATTACCAAGATGATACCATCACCAAAGAAAACATTTTCCACTATACCTACGCCGTGCTACACCACCCGGTTTATCGACAAAAATACGCCCTCAACTTAAAGCGTGAATTCCCCCGCCTACCCTTTTACGCAGATTTCTCGCAATGGGTAACTTGGGGTAAACAACTCATGGATTTACATCTAAACTACGAAAAGGTAAAAAAATATCCTCTAAAACAAATAGATATAAATACCAACCAACCAAACAAACCCAAATTGAAAGCCGACAAACAAGCCGGTAAAATCTACTTAGACACAGTAACCACCTTGCAAGGCATTCCTTCAATAGCATGGGAATACCAGCTAGGCAATCGCAGTGCGTTAGAATGGATACTCGATCAATACAAAGAAAAGAAACCCCGCGATAAAACCATTGCTGCAAAATTCAATACCTATCGCTTCGCCGACTACAAAGAGCATGTTATTGATTTGTTGAAACGGGTTTGTACCGTGAGTGTGGAAACTATGAAAATTATTGAGGAAATGCCCG
>Ga0233403_10001279_pt1 | contig 11816 bp, 8 predicted proteins | sample Na_oxic_1_MG_FD_179866 | JGI IMG/M metagenome (GOLD analysis project Ga0233403, IMG submission 179866) | Seawater microbial communities from Saanich Inlet, British Columbia, Canada - Na_oxic_1_MG | ecosystem: Environmental > Aquatic > Marine > Inlet | place: Canada: British Columbia | collected...
TCCACCAGCAGAGTTCCCGGCGGCAGATCAATAAACCCGGTGGCAAGTGCGGCAGCAAGTATGTCGGCTCCCAGAAACCCGGAAATAAGAGGCGGCGTATAAATCTTCGTGCCCGGATTGAAATCAAAGCCGATGTCCTGCGCCTCAACTCGCATCTGCTTTTTAAACTTGGGCTGATATGGTGATATTCCAATAGAGGAAGGATCCTCGCCAAGAACAAGGTGGATCATGGTGGGATTGCCCACCATGGATATCCGGCTGACTGAGTCAGTGCTGATACATGCGGTCTCGCAAAGAGACCGGGCAGCCGCTTTGATGGCACCGACTGCCATTTGCTGAAGATGTGGCAGGTTTCCCTGATCCTGTATGACCGCACTGATTCGGCTGATGACATCGGCTCCCAGCAGTATCTGGGGATTTCTGACGGCAATGGAAGCAATGATCTCTGTCCTGGCCAAATCGCAAAGATAGACACCAATGGTGGTGGTGCCCAGATCAACAGCCAGACCGTACCCTTCCGAAGAACTGTTGCTCAGTTCCCTTGCAGCCAACACCTGACGCAGCAACTCCCGTGTGACCGGCTTGGCAACAACTTCCGGTATGAATCTCGAACCGACGGGAATCTCCACGCTCAGGTCGTTTTTAATTTTCAACTGACAGGCCAGTCGGAATTCATGTGTCAAATCCTGTTGGGCATTACGGATTGGCTCATTTTCATCCGGAGGGCAGTCCGCTTTTTCTTCCCCGCTGACGATTCTCACCTGACATTTTCCACACCTGCCTGCACCACCACAATCTGATTGCAGGAGGATCCCGTACCGGGTCAGCGCTTCCAGAAGGCTTTGTCCCTCATTGACTGCGAAGGAACAATTTTCCGGGTGAATGATTATCTTGTGCCTTACAGATGGTTTCACTGAGGTTATATCTCCTTAATTACTGAATATTGGCAGATCGAAAATCCCTCCTTGAGGTTCCGGGCCGGCATACTCTGCTGTCTCAGACAAAAACCCCGCGCCCTCAATGGGGGATTTGGTCCGCACCGGTTTTCGAAACTTTTTGATCTGCTGAATGTGTTATTCGATAGATGCAGCATTTCAAGCTGCAATGCCGACATTTGTTCCGGTTGACAGGTGAGACCGGATGCAGCACTAACGGGATCCAAAAGGACAGGGATTTAAACGGGTGCATAACTCCGCTTTGCATCAGTTGAACACCAATGGCAGATGCATCAGTGATATCAAACAAGATTTTTTGATCTTCCAATAATGTTTTCTCATACCCCGGAGCCCATTGACATCCGCAATGCAGACCGGCTCTGCCGGCCAAATCGCTGATTCGTTCCCGGGCATGTTGAGCCACGGATTCAATCAGGGCTACGCCGGAGGCATCAAGGAATAGCGCTTCCAGATACATGCTTTTTGTATTCAGCGAATGCACTATTTCTTCGAGATTTTGTCCGATTGTGCCAATCACCGAAACAAGGAATTGGGAATCAGATGGGATATCCGGAGGAGAGGGGACAAAGATGTTGTTTTCAATCAAAAAACCCTTATTCTTCACAGTGTTGATGATTTTGTGTCTGGCATACCCAAAAGCCGGATGGCAAAGTGAAATGGCCTGACTGAGAATGGATCGCGCCAGCGTTTCCGTCTTTGAATCCATCTGGTATCGGGATCCCCCGGCATATCTTACCACCTCGTTCAGCGAGACTTCCAATTCCCAAGGGCAGAAGGATTCGGAGCCGTTTTTGGGGAATATGTCCCGGGTATCGGACTGGTTTGAACCATTGTGCCGCGTACGCATCGTTTGCAATCATCCTGTTTCAAAGTTTGACAGACTGCAACGCATTCTGATCAATGCCAATGAGAAATGAACGGGGAACTGTGAATTCTGACATGCTGATTTCACATGATTGATTTCAACTCTTAATTCACATGACAAGTGTGACTGCCCAACCTGCTCGGCCCGAATTGCCCGGGGGAAATTGAATGGTCTCTCCCAAGTCGTGAACACCCTGTTCTGTCATCTGTTCAATTTTGGTTGCATTCAAGTTGAATGAGGCGCATATCAGCGTTCCTCTGCCTCCGTCTGCATTGTTCGCATTACATCTGTCACAAAAGCTGTGGATTCAGACAAATCAATTTCAAGCCATTTGCTGACTTTGCAGGGATCGTTTGCCGCCATTCCCTCGATAATCTTTTCATGGTAAGCACGACCTGTATGAGGGTCATGAAAAAGCGTTTGGCGAAACATCAGATGATAGTAGGGGCTGACCTGATCCCATAGGTTTTGAATCATTGAAAGCAGTATGGGCATATTCGCCTGACTGTAAATCGTAAAATGGAATTCCCGATTTACGGACAATGCTCTGTCCGCATCATTTTTTTGTTGGGCGGAAATATACTGGCTGTTTAACAGTTCAATTGTTTCAACAGTGTCTTTCGTGACAGCAATGGCGGCTCTCCGTGCTACGGGCAGTTCAAGCAGCAGGCGTATTTCAAGAATCTCTCTGAGGCTCTTCTCGGAAAGCTCGTTGACTGTAACTCCCTTCTTAGGTTGAACTGTCAAAAAGTTTCGCGCCTCCAATCGGCCAATGGCCTCACGGATTGGTATCGTACTGATCCCCATTTGCCTGGCCAATTTTTCGGCAACAAGCCTCTCCCCCGGTTTAATGCGGGCCGTGACAATGGCACGCTCCAATTCTTTATATACCAGTTCCTGAGTGGTTGGCGTTTGAATGGGATTCACCGGATAGGAGGGGTCAGTCACCGGCGAGGAGGATTTCTCTCTTTTTTTTTTCCCGATTTTTGATGCCGCATTTTCCATGTTTTCCGAAGGCTCAGAAATCCACTCATCCTCTTCAGCCCGACCTGGTCAAACCAGCTGCTGACCAGACGTGATGCACTGGTAAGAGAAAGTGCGTTATTTCCTTTTCTTGATTTAAAAAGCGGGTCATCCGAACCCGGACGGGTTTCCAGAATATAATGTTGAAATGATTCATGGGTCATTTGCCCCATTATTGCAGATTCATTGCGGCCTTGTTTGCCATTTAAAGCTAAAGCGGAAATTTCTTCGCCAACATTCAATCCGGCCAAGTCTTTAACCTTCAGCAACAAAAGTTTGCTGGCTGTCACCCCGGTTTCAACAGCCAGATCGAAAAGCAGCAGGTCTCTTATCCTTGGCCTGATTGCGCTTCGAATACGATCAATATCCGTCAGGCTTGGTATGGGGTGGGCCTGTTCCTGTCTTTGTCTTTGTCTTTTCATCGGAAAAAAATTACGCGTCATAGGTCAGCCTCCAAGTCAGCCATATCTTATATAACATTAAAGATCAATCTTTTTTGACCCATTTTTTTATTTTAATGAGATAATGTTCAAAATAAGCATTTTTCAGAATTTCCAACAATTTAAATTAAATAATTTCAAATTATTATAAACAAGTTGTTTTTATTTGTCAACGTGGTGTCATAAGGAGCGTATCCATAACTTGGGGAGAGTGTTCAGATTCCTTGATGTGGCTGTCAAGTTCTCCCCGAAACAGCATCGGTCCGTGTTTTCCCGGAATTCCGGAGTGCCGGAATCATCTGTTCCACCGCTCATTTTCTTTGTCCGACACACAGCAATCACCTATCATATTTATTCTCGACTATCAAGTTTTTTTATGCTGGCTGAATTTATTGGTAATCTTCACATCGGACTTCGGATGCCTGTCAATAAATTCAGTGGCTTATATTTGAAGCCAGTATTCTGATTTTTAAAATTGGCAGAAATGAAATTTCTATCAAAATTTTAAGCCTTTGAAAATACAGATTTATTTAGTCAAGTTTTAAAAACTTGATAGTCGGGTTATTGGAAAAATGCACCTGTCAGAATAAAATGAATGTTATCAAAAAAAATCCTTGACATCATATTTTATACGATATAATGAATGCCTGATTTAATTGATTCAGATTTTTATTATTGATTGAATCACAGGCATTAAGCATATCCCTTGCGAAATGAAATGTTGGGAGGGATTAAAACCGGATGAACGGTGTCAGTACAAACAATCCCGCAATGCTCAGATTTTTCAGCTATGGTCAGAATAAATGAATGCTATCAAAAAAACTTGACATTATATTTCATACAATATAAATGAAACATTTGATTCGGCTGATTCAAATTTTTGCCATTGTCTGACATTGATGGAACAACTGACTTTTCAGATGTGGTGAGGGGCGATGAAACATTGAAAGGGATTATAAAACCGGATGAACGGTGCGCATACAATAGTTGAAATGCTCAGACTCTGCGGAACAGACGTGGTTTTCGGTGTTCCCGGAGATACAAGTATCGGGTTATATGATGCACTGTATGATGCGAACCCGACCATCCGCCATATCATGGCCAGAGATGAGCGATCTGCCTCTTTTATGGCTGATGCCTATGCAAGGCTGTCCCACAGGCCGGGAATCTGTGAATGTCCCTCGGGCGCGGGGCCGCTTTACGCCATCCCCGGGATCGCCGAGGCAAACGCGTCTTCCATTCCTGTCATTTTGATAACCTCGGATATCCCGTTGTCCGGTGAGGGCAAGCAGACCATCACCGAACTCAATTGTGAGAAGCTTTTCGAGTCGGTCACGAAATGGTCCTGTCTGGTCAAACATGTCGGAAAAATACCGGAGACACTGCGCCGGGCTTTTCGGATTGCGACAACCGGAAGGCCCGGGGCTGTCCACCTTGCATTTCCAATTGAAACTCAGAGAGATGAGTTTCCCGGCAGCTCAGATGATCTTTATGCGGAAGACGAATGCACATCATATCCGGCATACCGCACCCGAGGCTCGCGGGTCGTTCTTGAGAAACTGTGTACGCTGTTAATCAAGGCTCGGAAGCTGGCAATCATTGCCGGCGGCGGAGCAAACCATGCTCAGGCGGGAGAGGCGATTCTGGCTTTGGCCGAATGGCTGTCCGCACCGGTGGTCACCACCATCTCAGGTCAGGGCATTGTTCCTGACCACCACCCTCTGGCAATGGGAGTCACCGGAGACAACGGCTTTCACCCTCACGCCCACAGAACCATCAATGAGGGAGACGTTCTGTTATATGTCGGATGTAAAATGGGATCCGTGTCAACCATCAACTGGACTGTTCCCGGCGTTGCATCGGACAAGCAGATTGTTCAAATTGACCTGAATCCCGAATTCCTGGGCAACAACTATCGAAACACACTCAGCGTTGCCGGCGATGCCAAATTAATTCTTGAGGACGTGCTTATCCTTATCAGAGGAAAAATTGCTCATAAACAGACGAATGAATGGGTCAGACATCTCAACAAGGCGCGTATCTCCTTTTGGGAAAGCAGTATCCCCGCATTGGAATCGGATGACATCCCCATAAAACCCCAGCGTGTTATCGCTGCCCTGAATAGGCATTTGACTTCAAGTACGGTCGTCATTGCCGATGCGGGTACGCCGACACCTTATATTACGCGCTTCCTGAAACTGGGCGGCGATGGATCGCGCTTCATAATCCCGAGGGCTTACGGAGGATTGGGCTACGCCATACCGGCAATCGTCGGCGCACATTATGCAAGGCCGGATGCACGTCTGGTCGGTCTTTTCGGAGACGGCAGCCTGGGGATGTCCGCAGGTGAGCTGGAGACGCTGGCGAGGCTGAACATTCCGGCGGCGCTGATCCATTTCAACAACGGGATGTTCGGGTGGATCAAAGCCCTTCAGGCCATTCACTCCGGCGGCCGTTTCATGTCGGTGGATTTTACACCCGGTGACATGTCGGCTGTGGCAGGAGCTTTCGGGATAAAGAGCTGTCGTGTCACCACAGCAGATGAACTGGAGAGCGCTCTGGACACAGCCTTCAGTTATGACGGGCCTGTGTTTCTGGATGTGGTATCGGAATCCGAGGTGACAGAACTGCCGCCGGTCTGTTCATGGCAACAGGCGGTTAAGCCGTCAGAATTGGCGGATTAGGTAACAGATCGGAAACCGCGGCTCAGGCAGGAAGATGTTGGTTTTTGATTTTTTGTATTTTGTCAGGCGGGTATTTTTGCCAAAAACATTTTTTTCAGGGAGGAGAACATGAAGGGTAAAATATTGATTCTGATGACAGCGTTTATGCTGCTGCTTTCCTTTTCGGTTTCAGCGGCGAGCAAAGAGGAACTTAAAATAGCAACCTGGGAGGACATAAGCACCTTTGATCCCGGCTGGATGACCAGCGGTGAGAGGGAACTCATGATTATGAGTTGTCTTTACAACGGATTGGTAAAATACAAAGAGGGTTCATGGGAGATCGTGCCTGATCTGGCTGAATCATGGGAAGTGGCCCCCGACGGAAAATCGGTTGTTTTTCATCTTCGCAAGAATGTTCAGTTCCACAAAGACTTTGGTGAAATGACGGCCCAAGATGTCAAGTTCTCCTTTGAGCGAATCATCGATCCTGCGGCCAAATCCCCGGAGAAAGACATCTGGAAGCTGTTGGAGAAGGTGGAGGTGATTGATAAATACACCGCCAAACTGATTTTGAAAGATAAGATGGCCAACCTGTTCACATCAGCGCTGCCTATGAATTCGGGCATGATTGTTTCCAAAAAAGCGGTCGAAAAAATGACGCGGGAAAAATTCGGCAAAGATCCGATTGGCACCGGTCCCTACCAACTGACCTCCTGGAAGCCTAAGACACACGTTGAACTGACTGCATTTGATGGCTACTGGGGAGATACCCCGAAAATTAAAAAAGTGACCTTTCTTCCTATCGTCGAAGACAGCACTTGTGAGACGGCTCTCAGAACAGGCGAGGTCAACATCGGCCGTTCAGCCATGATCAATGTCAAATCTTTTAAGAAGGATTCCAAATTCGCCGTATATTCCAAGCCGGCTTTGAAAACGTACTGGCTGGGCATGACCGTCAACAAACCGCCCTTTGACAAACTTGAACTTCGTCAGGCGTTCCGGTATGCCGTGAATGTTGACAATATTGTTGAAGCAGCTTTTTATGGTACGGCCAAACGGGCCAAGACTGTATTGCCGCCCGGTCTTCCTGCTCACTGGTCTGATGCGCCGGTTTACAAACAGGACATTGACAAGGCGAAAAGCCTGATGAAAAAAGCCGGTAAATCCGGCGGATTCAAAGTCAGTCTCTTTATTCCCGGTAACGACGCTGAACGAATCATGGCTGAAGTGATAAAGGCCGATGCAGCCAAGGCGGGCATTGATGTTGTGATTGAAGTCAAAGAGATCGGCGCGTTTAATGACGCTGCAAATAAAGGCCAGACCGATGCCTATATCCAGTTTTACACTTCCACCATTGATCCGTATTATATTATGCAATGGTTTGCCGGCGAATCCTGGAATCCAAGTCAGTGGCGCAACGCCGAGTTTACCGAGATGATCAAAAAGGGTGCCAGTGAAATAGACCCTCAGAAGCGTCATCAGATTTATATGGATGCTCAGAAAGTGACGGATAAGGATTGCTGGGCCATCTGGCTGACCCACGGAACAATGGTCTGGATCACTCAGAAGAACGTGAATATCGGTGCGATTTATCCCAACGGACGAATCACACCCTGGACGATGAGCTTCAAATAAGTGTCAGCAGATCGAAAAAGTTTGTAGTTCCGCCTTCAGGCGGTCTTCATGTAAGCGGACCGAAAAAGTTTGTAGTTCCGCCTTCAGGCGGTCTTTATGCAAGCGGACCGAAAAAGTTTGTAGTTCCGCCTTCAGGCGGTCTTTATGTAAGCGGACCGAAAAAGTTTGTAGTTCCGCCTTCAGGCGGTCTTTATGTGAGCGGATCAAAAAAGTTTGTAGTTCCGCCTTCAGGCGGTCTTTATGTGAGCGGATCAAAAAAGTTCGTAGTTCCGCTTTCAGGCGGTCTTTATGTGAGCGGAAGTATCTGTTCACGAGGAACCGCCTAAAGGCGGAACTACGAACGGGCCGGCAATGGTCATATAAGGAAAGATAATATGGACAGGATTCAATTGCGCCAGACAGACAAAATTGAGGTTGTGGTTCTGGTGGACAATTACAGTGATGCATTGCTGGAGGACTCGGAAACTGCCAAACGACTTCGTGTCCCGTCGCCTAATGCTACGATGGCGGAACCTGGATTGTCGTTGCTGGTCAAAGTGTGCGCGGGTGCTGAAGAACACACAGTGCTGATGGATGCCGGCGTTTCAGGAAAATGCCTTCAGCACAACAGCAATCTCATGGCTGTCAGCAAGGCAGTGATGAGAGGAGTCATAACAGCAGATGTTCAGGATGTGGAATCCGTTGTTCTCAGCCACGGGCATTCCGACCACTTTGGCGGCCTGATGACATTTCTATCAGGTGCCGGGAAAAAAGTGCCGGTGATCCTCCATCCGGGTGCGTTTGCGGAGCGGCGATCAAAACATGGAAATGATTATTCGGATATGGTTTCGCTTGACGAGTCAATCTTTGAACAGGCTGGAGCGGTACTGGACAAGCGCAGCAAACCATCAACGATAGCATCGGATATGATCCTTGTTTCCGGGCAAATAGAGCGAATAAGCGACTTTGAAAAAGGTGCCCCGTCACTGGAAGCGAAGATCGGAGGAAACTGGATGCAGGACCCGTTTTACGATGATCAGGCCCTGGCTGTTCATATTAAAAACCACGGCCTGGTGGTTCTGGCAGGATGTTCCCATGCGGGTATCATCAACATAGTCAGGCACGTCTGCAAAATAACAGGAACGGATAAAATCCATGCTGTTATGGGCGGATTTCACCTCCCCGGACCAGATAAATTGATAGCTGACTTTACCATTGCTGAGATGAAAAAAATCGCCCCGGATTTTATTATTCCCATGCATTGTACGGGATGGAACGCCATTAACCGTTTTTCCGTCGAAATGCCTGATCAGTTCATTCTCAACAGTGTTGGGACGACATATCTGTTTCCGGCTGACAAGAAATAGGAATAATTCCTGATTATAACGGATTAAGGGGAGGCCAGTGAATGTGCCCCGCGAACCCCTGTGCATGTTCCGTTCACGATTACGTTCACGGCAGACTCCCCTAAATCCCTTATAGCTCATACATCAACAATCAGGGAAAAGAGATAAAAAAATGTTGAAATACATCATCAAAAGAGTACTCTGGGTGATTCCGACCTTGCTCGGTGTGTTGATTATTCTGTTTAGTCTGACCTACCTGATGCCCGGTGATCCAGCGTCGGCCATGCTAGGTCCCCGGGCAACACCTGAACTGGTGGCAGAGCTTAACCAGCGGCTGCATCTTGACAGAGCTATGCCTGTGAGGTTGGGCTATTACCTGTTAGGCATTGTCAAGGGTGATTTGGGAACTTCCGTCTGGTCAGGCCATAAGGTCAGCGCGCTGCTTGCAGAGGCACTGCCTCACACCGCCTTGCTTGCCATGACCAGTCTGGGTGTCGCAGCTCTCATAGGCATCCTGTTGGGAGCTTTTGCCGCTGTTCGGCGAGACAGTCCCATCGGTGGCGCCGTGACCATCGTTTCCCTTCTGGGTGTGGCCGTGCCCGATTTTGTGGCTGCATTGCTTTTAATGCTTTTATTTTGCGTTCAATTTCCATGGCTGCCTGCTCTGGGTGCCGGTGAAGCGGGTGATCCCATTGATATTGCCGTGCATCTTATTCTGCCGGCCACGGCCCTGGGCATCGGATGGGTGGGCTATCTGGCCCGGCTCACGCGTGAATCCATGCTGGATGTTCTGGATACGGACTACATCCGTACAGCCCGGGCATTTGCCATCCCCAGACGGACCATTGCTTATCGCTACGCTTTGAAAAATGCAGTGATTCCTTCCATCACCGTCATAGGCCTGGGAGTGGGCAAACTTTTGGGCGGTGCGGTTTTTGTGGAGATCATCTTCAGCCGGCCGGGTCTGGGAAAACTGATCGTTGACGCGGTTTATGCCCGAGATTTTCCCGTGGTTCAGGGCGGCATTCTGGTGGCCACCATATTGTTTGTTCTGGCCAATCTGATTGCCGACATATCGTATGCATTCGTGGATCCGAGGATTCAGTATGACTGACCAGAGGCCCGGAACATTTTGTTACGGGTTTTGGCAGATTCACCCACGGATTTTATCCGTGCAATTAATGATTATAGCTTTTAACAAAAAGATTGTCCGGAGTGTCCGGGCGGAAGTCTGATTCCGGGGACTCGCAAAGCAAGCTTTGCACTCCGGACTGACAAAAGCTTCTGACAATAATCGTTAAGAAAAAAGGATCGGACTGTGGAAACAGAAACTGTAAATCAGACCCAAGTTGGAATAAGCCCTGCCCAACTGACGCTTAAACGAAAATGGACCGACACGCTGCGCGTGACCTTGCGCGCCGTCGTCAAAGTCAGAGGCGGTTTGTGGGGTGGCATTTTTATCTCCGTCATGCTCCTGTGCGCCATCGGTGCCCAATGGATAGCCCCGAGCGACCCTGATGCTCAGGACATCATGCACCGGTTTGCAGGCCCCAGCCTTGATCATTTTTTTGGGACCGATTACCTGGGACGCGATATCTTCTCCCGTATCGTCTATGGCTGCCGTATCGCTGTGATGGTCGCTTTTGGCGCAGTGACCCTTTCGTCCGTTATCGGTGTGTTTCTGGGGGTGATATCCGGATATAACGAAGGTGGAAAGATTGATTACCTTATTATATGGGTGTTCGATATCGTGCGTTCGTTTCCCCAGATCATTTTGGCTCTGGCAATTGTGGCCGTGCTTGGACCCTCGCTGTTCAACGTGGTTGTCGCACTGGCCTTCACAGCTTTTCCTTTTTATGGGCGGGTGGCCCGGGCGCAGACGCTTTCAGTGAAGGAAGCCGACTATGTCAGGGCGGCCGAGGCCATGGGGCTGAAACCACTTAAAATCATTTTGCGGCATATCACCCCCAACATCATGGCCCCGGTGATCGTCTGTCTGGGCATGGACATGGCCACCATGATAGTCTGGGAATCGGGACTCTCTTTCCTCGGACTGGGAGTCAGGCCCCCCACTGCCTCATGGGGAATCATGCTCAGAAACGGTTACAAATACATCCAGACTTCGCCGTGGATGATACTTTGGCCCGCCCTGGCCATTGCCCTGGCGATGATTGCCTTCTCTCTTTTCAGTGAAGGGTTGCGGGTGGCACTGGATCCAAAGGAGCGGGAAAGATAATGACTGAACCTTTACTTGAAATCAGTAATCTGACATTGGATTACAACTTGGGCAACCGTAAAATGCGGGCCCTGGACCGGATCAGTTTCAGTCTTGACAAAGGCCAGGTGCTGGGCGTTGCCGGAGAAAGCGGGTGTGGAAAATCCACTCTGGGACTGGCCATTCTCAGACTGCTGCCCAGAGTCGCCGAAATCAGGCGCGGTGCGGTTCTTTTTAATGGGACTGATTTGCTGAAGCTCTCAGAGAAGCAGATGGAGCAGGAGATCAGAGGTCAGAAAATCACCATGATCTTCCAGGTTCCGCAGAACGCACTCAACCCGGTGTTCAAAATTGAAACCCAGATGACGGACATCCTGCGCGTTCAGGACAAATATCAGAATCCCGGAAACCGGAAACCGCGGGAGGATTTCAGGCAGCAGGCCATAGAACGTCTGGAGAGCACGGGGATTGCTGACCCGGAAGCCCGTATTTCCAATTATCCGTTTGAATTTTCCGGCGGCATGAAACAGCGGGTGATGATTGGGATGGCGCTGTCGTCCGGCACATCTCTTCTTCTGGCCGACGAGGCGACCACGGCTCTGGACGTGACCATCGAAGCCCAGATTAACCGGCTGATCACCGAGCTTGCCGACAAGTACGGAACCTCGATTTTGTACATCACCCATAACCTGGG
>Ga0233403_10001281_pt1 | contig 11804 bp, 6 predicted proteins | sample Na_oxic_1_MG_FD_179866 | JGI IMG/M metagenome (GOLD analysis project Ga0233403, IMG submission 179866) | Seawater microbial communities from Saanich Inlet, British Columbia, Canada - Na_oxic_1_MG | ecosystem: Environmental > Aquatic > Marine > Inlet | place: Canada: British Columbia | collected...
TAAAAGTCAGGCAGATATTCTAGCAGCTTCTAACTTGTGTGAGTTTCACTATTATCATGCTAGTTTTCAAGGTAAAAATGTGGTGACTGAAATCCCAGCCGCCTTCAAATCAGTGAATCAAGCCCATCAGTTGAAACAATTTGATGCCATCGTAATTATTCGTGGAGGCGGTGCTAAAGCTGATCTTTTCCAATTAAATGAATATGAAATAGCTAAAACGATTTGTACGGCAAAGTTGCCAGTGATAGTTGGAATTGGGCATGAAAGAGATAAAACTTTATTGGATGAAGTTGCTAATTATGCTTGTCATACGCCTAGCTTGGTTATTAGCCATATTGCCAGTATGATTGTTCAAAATGCGCGTGATGCTAAACAAGACTGGCAAACTTTGATTACTTCGGTGAACCAAAAACTGAACCAAGCAAAGATAGACACTGAACGCCTCAACACCCAAATTCGTGAACAAGCCATCAAACTTTTGGGAAACCAACGCCAACAATTGACTACCTTAATGCAAACAGTTACAAATGCCAGTAAGAACCAACTGAATCAAGCCCGTCATCAGATTAAATTTTTGATGGAGCAAGTTTTACTTGGTGATCCAAAAACCATTTTGAATCGTGGCTACGCTGTTATCAGAAACCCTCAGCATAAAATTATCACAAGCAAAGCTATGGCTCAATTAGAAAACTCGCTGGTTATCGAATTTAAAGATGGCTGTGTCACCGGTAAGGTTGTGGAAAAACAATGCCATCCTGAGCATCCGTAAAGAAATGTAATCATGTTCAAATAATGTCTTAATCAGGATTAACTGGATTTAAGGATTAACCGGATTAAAACCAATTACTTAGAAAGTTATCCTGAAAATCCTTTAATCTTGAAAATCAGGATTCAGACAATTAATCCTGAGCATCCTTCGGTATGTGTAATCATGTTCAGATAATTGAATAGCAACAACTTTACTACTTTTTATCTTCATCAACTAAAAAAGGATTTTTAATCGTTAATGTCGATTCAATCAGTTGCCCATGTTGTAAATCTTCAGTGTATAGTATTTTACACTCAGCCTGTAATGCCGCCGCAATAATAAGGGAATCATAGAATGAGTATTGCCAGCGTGAAGTTATTTTTACCGCCTTAATATAGAGTTCTATATTAGCAAAAACTTCACAAAGTGGTGTCAACACTTGGTTAATATATTTTTCTGCTTCAGCTTCGGTTAAAGGTGTTTCAAATTTACGGGTGGCAACATTCAGAAATTCTTGTACAACTTGAAAACTGATAATGCCTTTTTGAGTTTTTAAGGCAGTGGCTACCAATTCACGCGCTTTTTTTTGTTTGCGAGGGGCGTGTGAATCAAACGTATAAATCAAAATATTGCTATCCATGAAGAATTTATCGTTCATTTAATTCATCCCTACTAAAAGTACGCCCCACTTGTACGTGTGATAACTCATTCATTAATTTGGTATAATTATCTACCGGCTGATTTTGGTGGATGTAACGGTTAAGCCACTGCCGAAATGCCGCTTCAAGTGTTGTCTGTTGACGTTGTGCCACCAAGATGGCTTTTTGAATAAGCTCTTGTTCTGCGTTTAAAGTAATTTCTTTTAGCATAAATAATCCCGTGTTGATTGTAATTTTTGAACATGATTGCACAGATTAAATGTCCTTTAATCTTGAAAATCCGGATTCAGACAATTAATCCTGAGCATCCATAAAGAAGTGTAATCCGGTTCAGACAATTGAATACCAATGCACACAAAAAGTAAAATGTAGGGTGGGTAGAACGAAGTGAAACCCACAACAACAACCATGCCATTTAATAAAATAGATAATAACATCAATTGGGAAATGGTGGGTTGCAGCGAAGCTCCTACCCACCCTACGCTTGCTTAACAAACTCAATCATGTCTGAATCAGAATTCCCAGAATTTAAGAATTTCCAGAATAAAAGCAATAAACCTAATAACACCAACGAACCCATTCTGCAAATATTAATTTGTCTGAATCAGAATTCTCAGAATTTAAGAATTTACAGAAGAAAAGCAATAAACCCAATAATACCAACAAACCCATTCTGAAAATTCTATAATTCTGCAAATTCTGATTCAGACAATTAATCCTGAGCATCCATCAATCCGTGTAATCATGCTCAGATATTTTAAAGTCCAAAACTCTTTAAGCATAATTTTTATGAGCTTCAAGTGTAATATTTAAGCGCATACCCAGTGCCGTTGCTGCTTTTGCAAGCGTATTTAAAGTAATGGTTTTATAATCTGGATTAATAATTCTTTCAACCGAGGCTTCATTTGTACGCATACGCTTTGCCATTTCGGCTTTAGATACGTTAGCGTTTTTCATTGCTTGCTCAAATTGGTAAGCAAGTACCTTTTTAATAGCGGTTGCTTCGACTTGAGCTAAAATGCCTTCCTCTTCAAGAAAGTCCTCAAAGCCGGAACCCATACTATAAGTTTCTTTTTCTTCTGGTGAATTGTTCATGATTTGATTTCTTAGTCAGTTATCTTGAGTCGAAGTCCGTTTTAAAAATACGGTTTTCCGTTTGAGTGCCAGTTCAATTTCTTCTTTTGGAGTTTGTTGACTCTTTTTAATAAAGCCATGCACTAAGATTATTTTATGATTGTAAATAAAGAAAATAACTCTTGCAATACGATTTTCTAAACTTGTTCTTACCTCCCACAATCCATTTCCTAAATTTCGTACTAGAGGCATACCTAGAGGCCATCCATATTGAACCGCCATAATATCTTCACCGATGCTCTTTTTTTCTGGTTTCGGCAAGCTTTTTAACCATTCACGGACTGGCTCTTTCCCTGATTGGTCATTCTTAGCAAAAATAACCTCTAATTTTTGTGTTATTTGTTCTGTCATTGGTTCTTTGTTTAACTGTCGTTCGTGAAATTCCCATTTACTCATTTTCGCTAATTTACGCGCTTTGCCAAAAGTCAGTAATTCAGTTTGATATAAACGGATAGCCAGTTCATGTCGAAATCGCTGAAGTTTCTCCGATGGTGGTAATCGAATGGCTGTAAGTCAAGTCATTAGGAATTGCTAAAATGCTTTCACTCATTAATGATATACCTCATTCTTTAGTTGAAATAAAAGTTAATTAAGAATTAAACTTCTTGGCGGTTCCCATTATACATTTATTTGGTGGAAATAAAAGCTAATTAGAAATTAAACTTTAATAATTCCATGAAACGAAAATTTATTCTTTGGTGTTGCCATAAATGAGGCTCTATTTGAATGGACAAAAATTGTTTGTTACCGGTTAAAAATTGGTCAGCATTTGCCTTTTCAACGGTATGGCTCGTCAATCTCAAAGTAGGGATCCCAAGTCTTTTTCGATCCCACCATCATAAGCATAAAAAAAGCCCCTCAACTTTCTTAAGCTGAGGGGCTATGGTAACAACGCCAGAACGTTGTCACTAAAAACCTCAGAGGTTTCCAAAACCTCTGAGGTTTGGGCCCAAATATTTATCTGAACATCTATAAAATGACTTCCGTTTCTTATTTGCCAAGTCTTCTTTTAATCAGCACTCGGCAGTTTATTCCAATCGTCTGGTTGGGTACAGTCACCGGTTATCATGGCGTTAAAGCGAATACCTTTGTTACGCAGAAATTCAGTGATTTGTTCAACATTTGCATCGGCATACGGCGAGGCATCGGTGGCAAACAGAATATCTCCGCCTTCCTTCGTATGAGGAATCGCTATCAACAACGCTTCCGCGCTTGCTTCTGGGCAGGAGTCACCGCCGGAAGCTTTGAGTTTCTCAACCGCGTTCAGTAGCAGTTCTAAATCACCGGTTATGGTAAAAGCTTTGACGGTAACGACATCTTTAAATGTCACCAACGCAATCCGTGGTGCAGTGCTGGGATCAATCTTGGCAATGAATTGCTTCAGTGCTTTGACAACTCCATTAATCTCTTCCTGCATACTGCCGGTTATGTCGATGACAAAAACGATGTCTACTTCAATATCCGCTGGAATAAATACCTTAGTACGTTCTCTATCCGTATGACTATCTAAATATTCATTTGCGGTTACTTTAGCTTCGTGCGTTAATAACAATAATCCCAAATCCTTCAGTGTCATTTCGACATCTACCGTGACATGGCTCAGCGCACCAGCAATACTCAAGTCTGTGAGTTGGCAAGTGATGAGCGGTATTTTACTGGTATCGCACATGGCGTAGTCCGACTCAATGGAAGTAAGTTCAACGCCTCTCGGCAAGCGCATCTCTAAATTAATACCGGTTGCTGTCGTCGGTGCATACTGGCTCAAATCAACCGCCGTTGTGCACTGCAAAACACCTTCGGGCTTAATCGGGTTGGGCGTACAAGCCACAGACACCGATAGATAAGGAACCACTGTCGTTCTGGTTATCACGATATCAGCCGGATATTCATTTGCTGTCACGCTGGCGGTATTCACCAATTTCTTGGCTTGGGTGTTGCTGACGACAACTTTCGCAGTAGCCGTTGTGCCCGGGGTTAAATCCGCCAAAGTGCAAGTAATGGTACCAGTATCACAACTACCACCATCTAAGGTTTCAAGAGAGACAAGGCTCGTACCTTCAGGCAAAACCTCACTGAGAACAATACCGGTGGCGGTATCATCACCATTATTAGTGACGGTAATTGTATAAGTTACATTTTCACCTTGTTTGGCGATATGTGGCTCAGCGCCAACTTTGATCTCCAGCACTGATTCTGGTTTGAAGTTTGGCTGACATTCTTTTTGGTTATCACTGAGGACACAAGTTTTGGAGTTGAATGTATAGCCGGCTTTACTAATTGTGACTGGGTATTCACCTTCAACAAGTCCTTCGATTTTCCAGCAACCATTGTTATCAGTAACGGTGGTTTGTTCGCCCATCTGTACCGTGACACCAGTAATAGGCTGGCCGAATTTATCGCTAATGCAGTTAGAAGCGGAATAAGTGGTTACCGGCTTTTGAGTCCCACTGTCATCGAATGTCACGCCGCCATTAGTCGTGGTAACGATGGATTGCCCACCAAAGGTGGCTTTACTGATACGTGGAAATTCACTATTGAAGGCGAAATGCCGTTCACCACCAGTTTCTAGCACTGTTGCGTTGACGGTAACTATTGGGATAATCCCAGTGGTTATGTCATTTTCCCAAACGCCAGCGGCGAAGTTAATATGGCCCTCGATATTATCAAACTCGTTTTGTAGGATAAAGTCGAAACGCGAGCCTGTCTGCAAACTATTCACCCGGATTTTGGCCGGTGGGAAGTTGAGATAGGCTGCTACAGCATCAATACCGGTTTCCGCAGAGATTTCAATATCAAATTCAATGGTGCTATCGGCTTCGACACCCGTTGGAATGGGACTGGTGCGTAGAGCCGTTGCCACGGCATCATTTTGATTGCCATCTCGTGGGCTTCTTCTCAAATTAGCACTTCTCACGCTACTGCATACTTGCCCAACTTGCATATAATTACTTTGCAGTAGTTTGGCATCATCGCCATTGACACAACCATCGACATTCAAGTCCGCATTGGAGTTGAAGCCAGTATCAGCTTGGCATTTACCTTTACTGGTAAACAGAGCTGAAAAGTCAACTACCTCAATTACGTTGTCATCATTGACATCTCCTTCTAATAATAAGCCAAAGTCAACCACCGCATTAGCAGCCGTTAAGGGCAAATTCACGTTGACTTTATTTTGCAAGGTGTGGACGTTTTTAACGCAGAGAGTATGCTCACCATCCGGCAAAGCGTTAAATTTGCAATAGCCAGAATTGTCTGTCATCACTTCTTGCGAAACCGCGCCGGACAATTTCAAAGCGGTTTCCCAACGCTCATCGGGAGCCGCCGGACGGCCCTGTAAATCCACTTTGCAAGCTAATGAAGGCTCTTGGATAACCACAGTTATCTCCTCACAAGTTTGCTGGATATATTCACCGGCATAAGTTCCTCGACACTTTTGAATGGGATCATATTGCAATACCGTACTATCAGCAGCGGCTTTGGCAGTGAAGTTGATCGTAAACAAATCAAAATCACCAGTGGGGAGTGGATTCATAAAATTACCCACTGCAAAAGTGACAAAACCTTCGGTGTTGTTAATATCACTGGTTAGGACGAAATCCAACGCGCCGCTATTGGTGACACTATTCGCGTGTAATTTTTCATTGTCAAATAGCACGCCCAGATGTTCACCATCAATTTTTTGCCCGTCTTGTAGAATACGGAAGGTGACATCAAAGCTTTCACCAACTTGTATTTGTGAGTGGCTAGAACTCATCACCAAACGCACTGTTGCTGTATTATTTTCATTAACATCAGGAGCAGTACCTTGTAGATATTCCTCTAAATTAATCTTACCGTCGCCATCTTCATCTGCAAGCGTATCTGAAGGATCAAGCGAATTGAGGAAGGGATATTGCTCTTCATAAGTATCAGGCATCCCATCATTATCATCATCGGTGTCTGCATTATTGCCAATACCATCACCATCAGTATCAATGGATTCGTTGGTATCCAGTGGCAAAGCATCTTCAGTATCGGCAATGCCATCACCATCGTCATCGGTGTCCGCGTTATTGCCAATACCATCGCCATCGGTATCCACTGACTCAGCAACATCTAATGGGAAAGCATCTTCAGTATCGGCGGTACCATCACCATCGTCATCGGTATCAACATTATTGCTAATACCATCATTGTCAGTATCTAATGGTGGGCTAGAGGCCACAAGAGTGATTAGTGTTACCACTTCTGCATGAGTGATAGCCTGTTCGGGCTTGAATGTGTTGTCTTCAGAATCTTGTAACCATCCTCTTGCTTGAGCAGCGTAAACATGAGGATAATACCATTCACTACTATCAGTGACATCTTGGAAAAGCTTATCTGGTTGTTGACCATTTTGAAATGCAGCCAAAGTATCACCATCAAAAGCTATGACAACCACAGCAACTGCTTCAGCCCTAGTCGTAGGATCAGTGGGACAGAAATTATTGCTATCACCACAACCTTGGACAAGTCCTTTATCCTTCGCGTATTGAAGATAAGGGGCCAAATAACTATCAATCTCTACATCGTCAAACGATTTAGTCGATGGTGTTGGAAATGCTTCGGGATGTCTGCCCTTACGCAACATTGAGTCGCTAGCCAAGCTTTCTTCAATGGCTTGTGTCAAGATTACGATAAATTCCTCACGAGTAGTCGGTTCTGAGGGCCAAAACCGGTTTTGGTTATCGCTATTACTTTCGAGAATACCGGCTTTCCAGAGTACCATAACCGGTTTGGTGTACAACTGGTTTGGCTCAACATCCACAAAAGGATAGTAACTCATGAAAGTTTCTTGACCATTAGCGTCTTGAATTTCAATTTTCACAGGTTGGTCAAGATTCTCAAGAGTTAAACCGGTATCTTCGTAAAGGTTAAGATGAATACCGTCAGCTTGCCAATTGGCTTGAACAATTTGCCCATTAACTTTAACCGTACCTTCAGACGGCAAAGCAACCGTTGGTTCTGACGAAACAATTTGTATGTTTCCAGCAACGTCATAAATGGCTTTAAATTCAGGTGACGGTGGCAATTGTTGAGCCACACATTGCATTGTCGGTGTCAGTGACAGATCAAATTCCGTTAGAGAACGAACTTCTGTTGATGGTGAAGCTGTTTTAGCAATTAGTACAATGTCATTAATTTCGGGAGAAATTGCTTTGGCTTGTAGAGAAACCGATTGCAGTAAATCGCAACCATCAACATCACCACTGGCATCTGTTTTAACGAGAAGAACATCACCACCTACACCATAACTATAGGTTTCTCCAGCGAAAACGTAACCACCATCCAAAGTTTGTTGAACCGAATAAGCCCGGTCGTTTTTATCCCCCCCAATGATTTTGGTCCATAATGGATTACCCGAATCATCCGTTTTCAACAAAAAGGCATCATCAATACTATTGTCATCACGGTTAAAACCAGTAATGATATAGCCACCATCCGTTGTTTGCTGAACGGAACGCGCCTCATAAAACTGGTTTCCACCAATAACTTTGGCCCATTCAAGTTGGTCGCCAGCAGAATATTTTAATAGCAGAATATCGAAGTCCCCTTCTTCATTATAGCTTTTAGTATGTCCGACAACAATATAGCCATTGTCTGATGTAGTTTGAACGGAATAAGCTATCTCATATTCACCACCATCAATGATTTTTTCCCATTCACGCTCTCCGGAACTATCATACTTTAAAATAAGTATATCAATATCAGTATAATAACTATATCCAACCACAAGGTAACCACCATCAAAGGTTTGATGAACTGAATTAGCACGATCATCACCACTGGTACCAAAGGTTTTGCTCCACTCAAGCGTACCTAATTTATTGTACTTTAGAAGGAAAATATCGTTGTTTCCAGAATTAGTATACCCAGTTACAATATAGCCTTCATCTGAAGTTTGTTGGACTGAGGATGCAAAATTAAAAGAGCCGTTTACCCTAACACTTCTTGTCCACTCTACAACACCGGTACTATCATACTTTAAAAGAAGTGCATCAATTTGAATACCATTAGCAATAGTAGTATAATTCTTCCGATATCCAGCCACAATATAACCACCATCTACCGTTTGTTGGACCGAATTAGCTATATCGTCACGCATTCCTCCAGTACTTTTTGACCACTCAAGTTTACCGCTATGATCAAATTTTGACAGGAGAACAGAATCTTTATAATTAATCCAACCTGCAACAATATAACCACCATCAGCAGTTTGTTGAACTGAATTGGCTCTATCATTACCATTTTCGCCAAGAGTTTGTATAAACGGATTAGTTTCTACAATCTGTGGTTCAATGATACTATTAAATTCTATACCATTAAGGTCTATACCAATTTGTAAAAATACCGGATCATTGATAAAATGAGAGGTATTTGCTGGTGGCTGTTGATCTGTAACACTAGCAAAGTAATCATCAAAGTTATTATGTGCAGAACCAGTGCTACCAGTACCAGTACGATATTCTTGAATATTGGGAAACACATAATCATCATGAACTCCAACAAGATATCCACCATTTAGTAATCTGTCGTGGTTATAGTCACCAAATAAGCGAAATTCTGCATTCCAATTATTTTTACCCTTAGCTAGAAAAATCTGCTCTCCTTTTAATGCTAATAGGTGTCCTGATAAATCTGAATGTGGTATAGTTTGTGTTTGCAATGTAACCAAGATACTGTCTATATCTGGCATTGACTTATCAACATTGTAAGATTCTAATTCCCCGTTTTTAAGTAAACGACCACGGGAACTATCAAAAATACCATAAGAAACTGGTACTACTGAGTCATTATAGTCATATTTACTTTCCATCGAAACAGTAATGGCTGCTATTTTGTCCATACTAGGATCGTCTACTAACAGATTATGCCATAGCGAAAAGGTACGACGAAAGGGTACCTCAAGGGGATCATGCCCATTATTCCAATCATTAGCTGTTTCACACAAAGACCCCCCTTTTTCGCTACATTCTGCAATAACATACCCTGCATAAAAATAATACTTATCTTTTGTTGCCTCTTGGTATGTGGCATGGTGGTTTTTATTCAAATTTAACAACCAAGGATTTGGATAGATAGGAACTTTCATTTCTCTTCTCAAATAGAAGTTATTCTCAACACCCAATTTTCCTAAGTAAAAACGGTCAAAAGAAGAACGTTCTAAATCATATTCATAATTTGCGGTAAACACACTACCACAAGCTTCTCGTTGTTCTAACAGTTCTTTTGTAGTAGTATTATTTTCTATATCACTCTTAATGTTGGCATCAAAGAAACCGTCATAGTTATCAGATATTAAATCACATGCTCCGGGAGTATCAAAATTTTTTCCTGCAAGAGGGCTAAGCTCAAGTAAAGATGCTATTGCTCCCGGAGAACCATGATGTACACCTGCCAAAGAAATAAAACGTTTAACATGAGGTAAATAGCCAGCCTCCTCCATTAAAGAACGACTGACAATAGTTCCCATACTATGACCAATGATAATTAAATTATTGCTGGCAATACCATTTTTTATGACTTCATCACCAGATTCTTTCAATTCATCTAGTAATTCTTTCAACATTCTGGCATTGAATTTAACATGCTTATAGCTTGGATAGTGGTAAACATAAGGTTTGTACTTGGCAAACTCATCACTGTGATGTCGATACATATAAGTGAGCAAATTTCTCCAATAGGCTTCCCCACTAGTTGGACGAAGCATCAAGTCACCAGCCCAATGATCATCAGGCCCTACTGTTGCCCAAGTATATTCATGCAATATCTCAAAAGCATTACTTGAATCGCCTTGCCAACCATGAATAAACAAAATTGGTGTTCTTTGATCATCAGGTAATTTAGGCACTACCTTAAACATATCGCTAACTGTACAGTCGACCAAGGAATCGCACACTTCCTGTTGATAGGTTGATATTGTATTGAGATTCTTCCAAGCAACTAATTCTTCCTCTCCATTTTTTACCAATTTGAAACGCAATGCATCCCAAGTATAGTCTTCTGGAGAGTAAAGCAAGTGAGAAGGAAGATATTTAGCCAGTATATTACTGCCATTAACTGTATTAAGCAAAAACATATCTTGGTATTGTTTATACAAGACATTGTCATAATTTTCGCTGTTTATTGGCAAAGATTCTTCAACAAGATGAACCTCATTGATATAGACATCCCAATCATTATCTATTGTTCCACCATCTAATATCAACAAACGAGCTTTATTGACATTTTGAGAATCATAATAAGAATGGATAAGGCAATATGCTTTCCACGATGTTGTATCGTTTGAATTGTTACCACCCTTCACATAGGCAAGATGATAGCCATTGGTGGGAAAAGGTTCATGATTAATAATACCTTGTATACCAAAGGAATCACTAGCAACTGTTTTGACTTCAAATTCCTCAGTCCAACCATCACTCATGTCATGATCGAGTGATATTGCAAAACCTGTTATATCGGGAATATTAACTAGCGAAGGATAATTTTCCTCCCAATCAGGCAAAGTTTTATAATTGGTTTTCATGGCCACTTTGCCACTAAAATTGTCAGGAAAAGTTAATTCCGTCATAAAGTCAATTTTACTTTCATCATCACTATCTATTTGTCCTTGTATAACGTCAAATGTAAACGTGATAACATTATCCTCACCATCAATGGTTTGGACAACGGTATGGACTCTAACCAGTGCTGAGGTATGGTTTTCTTTACCTAACACATAAGCAAAAAAAACATCACCATGTTGTTTGTTTTGCAAGTTGGGATTGGCTTTTTCATCAACCCAATGGTTAAATCCCCATTGATCTTTATTACCCAATGTAAATGGCTCATTGGTGGTATCACCACGATCCCAGTCACGGGTTGTTCGTTTGCGGATATTCCGAGCATCTTCCATTACATCATTGTTAACTTGCCCAGCATCAACGTTAATCTGCGTACTTTGTTCATTCGCAGACACAAAAATTGGCAAAGTTACAAATACAAGCAACATAGCCAACCAAATTTGGGCAATAGGGTATCGCCATAGCCTTGTCAGCGGCGATTCTAAAAAGGGTGTCCCACATGAGAGACATTTTCGTAAACTTGATTTCATTATAAATTTCTCCAATAATTAAACGTAAATATCAATTAACAATAACTGATAAATTCACCTACTCAAACAACAAAATTAAGGACATATCCAAGTGATACCCTCAATATCAGTATATTGGGTATCAACCGGTAAGGGTACGCTATCCTTAACT
>Ga0233403_10001282_pt1 | contig 11799 bp, 2 predicted proteins | sample Na_oxic_1_MG_FD_179866 | JGI IMG/M metagenome (GOLD analysis project Ga0233403, IMG submission 179866) | Seawater microbial communities from Saanich Inlet, British Columbia, Canada - Na_oxic_1_MG | ecosystem: Environmental > Aquatic > Marine > Inlet | place: Canada: British Columbia | collected...
TTTCGGCTTTTCAATCTTTTGAGTCTCTTAAATCTGATTTATTTTATATTTTACAAAATATTGGTTCTGATGAATATACTATTGCGTATATTTAATTTATGTTAAAATACTTTTGGACTACTACTTATTTTGAGGTTCCGTATGTCAAAAACGGGTGGAGTAGAAAGTGCGGAAGTCATTCTAAAATTGCGCCTTGTTTACCTTCAAATTGCGAAGTTGATTATAGCAGGGGAAACGGTTTAGGATATCACATTGCCATTTCGAGTAAGAATGATCATAGTGGTGGAGCAACTTCTCATAAACTGGTTAAAAAATCTGATTCTTGGTGTCTTGAGTCATATGTAAAAGTATGTGCAGGAAAACGCTATGGAGGTGGTGCTTGGTATAAAGCAAATCACACGATTTACGGGAAATGTCCCTATGTTGAGCCGTGGACACAAACCCAACAGAAAGGCCCTTTTTCACTCAATGAGACAGATGGGTTTGTTAATTTGGCAAAGTACGATGAGCAAATTGGCTCAGGTTTACCCAATGCTGTGAAAGATAGTGCCGTTGATTATTATGATGTGGCTGTTGTTTCTCAACCATCCAGTGATGCGCCTCCTATTCAGGTTGGTATGTTCAAAGGAACACCAGCCGACAATGAGAATGGGGAAGATTTTTGGGCTCAAACCATTTCTCGTATTCCTTGGAGTATCAGCAAACAAGGTATGGCACCTATTCCTACTAGTGGGGCAACACTTGTTGATTCTATTTCTGACGCTGCTCCTAATAGTGACACAACTTATACGGTTTCTGTTACTAACTCAGGGAATACCTATACCCAAAATGGGCAAGGGAAAGTAGACGCAATAGATTTCATGGGGTGGATTAGTGGTTCCAATCATGAGTTTTTTGTGACTGCTGATACGAGCCTCGAACCACCATTGGCATATATTGACAATATTTTGCCAAATCCAACTCTTGTTGGAACGCCAATTTCATTTGAAGGACATGGTGAATATGAAACTGTTCCTAATTCCTCAATTACCAATGGAACATGGGAAACTAACCGTTCTGGTGGTACAACTTTACACACTTGTTCAGCATCACCATGCAATTTTGTTAGCGATAGTTTGGAAATGGGTCAGCATTTGATCAGTTTTGAGGTCGAAGCTTTGGGTTATCTAACTTCTCCTGAAACAACTGAAGTGTTAAAAGTCAATACACTCCCACTCGCCTCAATTACGCTCATAGAGAGTACTGGCGAAAAGGATGGAATAGTGAAGGTTGTTAAATGGAAAGACGATGAATTTGATCTTTTCCACGATCCGATTAAATTCGTTGGGCAAGCTGTGGATTTGGACGGTATGATCACAGAATACGAATGGAAATCGAATCAAGATGGTGTTTTTGGTACTGAGGATTCTTTTTCTTACAATAATCTAAGCCTTGGTATGCACACGATTAGTTTCCGTGCCAAAGATGATAATGGAATGTGGTCGAATCCTGTCACAAAACAAGTCGAGGTGATGAAACCACCTACTTTGTTGGTTCATGGATTATGGGGTGATTCTAGTACATGGACAAAATGGTTGGAAAATAAAACAGTTGAAAATAGCGGCTATCCGATTTATGCTATGAATATCCGGCGTAATGATAGACGATTTGATTATGGAGCTGGGAAGGTTTCAGAGGCTATTAATGAAATTACAAAGGAAACTGGAGTTCCAAAAGTGAATATTGTCGCCCATTCTATGGGTGGTCTTAATTCTCGATGGTACATCCAAAATCCCGGTTATAGACTTGATGTCAATAAACTCGTTATGTTGGGTACTCCAAATCATGGTTCAATGTGGGCTGCTGCTGCAAAACCGTCGGTAAGTAAAAGCCATGGTTTTGCAGCTATGCTTGATATAGTCGGACTGGGTGCAGGAATTGGTAGTGGTTTTTTGGATTTAAATGGGTCGAGTATACCAAAACCAATATCAGGTTGGGACTTAGTTTTTAAATGGGAAATTAATCCTTCTAATCCTGTAACAGGGGCAAAATGGGGTGCTATAGTAGGTGCTTTTGCAGCAGTAGGAATAGCTGTGTGGGGAGAAAAACACGGTGGTCCCGCGTTAAACGACCTAGTTCCACAAAGTTCTGCTCTGAAGAGCCTTAATGGTAACGAAAAAGATGAAGGCTTTAGCAAATATCAACCTGATGATGATATTCGTACAGTGTATGGTACTAAAGTTCCCTATTTCAACATTTATGGTAGTGGTTTTACTACTATTTATCACAAACATATCATCATTCCTGTAGTTGAATGGGATATTGTATTACCAAGGATATCTTCAAGTGGAGATTTAGTTGTACATAATAGAAGTTCACGTTTGGATAATGTTCCTTCTACAAAAATACCAGGTGTGATGCATTTTGATACAGGTAAACCAATAGAAATACCTGTTATTGGTGATACAGGACGAGGATTACCCGATCATAAAGAAACTTTGGAAAAAGCTTTATATTACTTGGGAGATGATCCTCCAGAAGCATCAAAAGACAGCAATGAAAACGTAGATAGTAGTAAAGAACTTGCTGGACATGCTATATACGTCACAGATACGACTGATGGAAAAAAATTTCCAACTCTCTTAGCTGGTGAAAACCAACAACAGCAATTTGAAGTAGATACCACAACCAATAACTTACACATTACGGTTATGGTGATAATTGCAGAAAACGAGGCAAAGCCCTATCTCCGTTTGCTTTCGCCAAGTGGCATTGAGATCGATGGAAATACCACTTTTTCGAATGTGGTATACGACAATGATAATCCCATGAGTACCACTTACCACATTACAGATGTGGAACCCGGTACTTGGACAGCAATAATTGGGACAGCAAGTGACGCTGTTCAATATGCTCTTATTGCTACGGGTGAAACTAATTTTTGGGTAGGTATAGTAGAAGGAACACAAATTGAACCAAGTGACCCTTTTACCATCCAAGCTTATGCCCAAAAAGATGGCAGTGCCATATCAGGATTAGATGTGAGTGCAATGCTGGTCAAAACCTTAGATGAAGGTGAACGAATCGGCAAATATGGCTCAGAATTGCGCGACGTTGAACCCGTTACAGTAGGTTTGACTGATCTTGGCGATGGACGCTACGAACTGGTTTATGAAGATACCGTCGCGCCCGGTGCCTATCGTGTATTTATCACGGCAACTGATCCTGCAACCGATACTTCACGAGTGGCTTTTAGCACCTTTTTCGTAGAATATGACTATGAGCTTGCTATCCAAAGTGATGACATTGCTTTCTCAAATGATGCTCCTGAACACCATGAAACAATTACCATTTCTGCCAATGTCCACAATGAAAGTGGTATTGAGGCGAAAGGGGTAGAAGTGTGGTTTGCTGACGGTAGCCTTGGTGAAGGCGGTACCGTGTTTGCCAAAGAAGCCATAGATAATATCGTCGCTGGCGGTAGTACAATGATTTCGGCTCCTTGGCTTGCAACTGTGGGAACCCATGATATTTTCGTTATTGTCAGTCCGATGAATACCTTCATTGAGACAAATCTGGATAATAATACTGCCAGCAAAACGATTATCGTGGCTGATAAACCACCCATTGCTTACGCCGGCATGGATCAAAAGGCGCGTGTTGATAGCCATATTTTCCTTGATGGTAGCGGTTCAACTGATGAACTCAAACTAGAACGGTATGAATGGGATATTGATACCCGTGTCGATTCTAACAGCGATGGCATTGCTGATAATGACGTGGATTTAACCGGAGTTCGCCCCTTCATTAAGGCGGGCACCTATACGACGCTTGGCGAGTATGAGATTAAACTCACCGTGTTTGATGCCCTTAATCAAAGTCATTCCGATACCTTAACGGTACAATTGACCGAAGAGTACGACTTTGAACCACCAGTTGCCAATGCTGGACCAGATCAGACTATCGCACCAAAAGCACCCGTCTATTTTGACGCTTCAGGCTCCCGTGATAATTATGGTATAGCCACCTATATTTGGGACATTGATACGCATGTCGATTCCAATGGCGACGGGATAACAGATAACGATGTCGATTTTGTGGGTATGCGGGCTGTTCTGCCTTGGGGCTATGCGGAAAAAGATTTTTACACCGTGAAATTAACCGTGACAGATGTAGCCGGAAATGATCCTGCCACTGATACCCTTATCGTTGATACTGGTGGTCAAATAGGACCATACAGCACTAATGGCTATGTTAAAGACGCTATCGAAAACCCGATTGCCGGTATTACTGTTCAAGTGGGCGACAAAACCACAGTGACAAATGCGACAGGTTATTGGGAAATCAATGGCTTATATGAAGGTGAATACGCCATCACAACGAGTAAAGAGGGTTATACCTTTAAATACGGTTATGAACATCAGAGAGATGAACAAATGATTACCGTCGGTGAGAATACTCAAAAGGTGAAGGTGGTAATACAGGCATCGTCTATTCTTAAGATAAACGTTATTTCCTATATGCAGCATGTTATTCCCTCTGCGCAAAGTGATGAAGAAGTGGATCATTCTGACGAAGAAGAAAGTGATGACGACGCGGAAAATGACGACACGGAAAATGACGACGCGGAAAGTGATGACGCGGATGATAGTGAAGAAGAAAGTAATCGTCCGAGCTATCTGAAAGCATTGTACACGGATCAAGCACTCCCGCAGGGTGAAAACTTAATTTACATGATCACGGTGACTAACGAAGGCAATCAAATAGCAAAAGAGGTGGTTCTCACCGAAACTTTGCCAGAAGGTACCGAACTGGTGTCTATTGAAGCCCTGACAGGCGGTAGTTGTGATGTCAGCACAATGACTTGTACCCTACCTGATTTAACGCCGGGAGCAAGAATCAACGTGAAACTTGAGGTGAGCAATAACCAAGCCACAACACTGCTCAACACTGTGCAAGTGACGGCAAATGAATATCCATCTGATGTTCAAGTCACCACGACGGAAATCAAACCCTATTTGTCGGTGTCTGTCAGTGATCTTCCCGATCCAGTAGAAATGCTTATGCCTTTGAGTTATATGGTAGATGTCGAACTGAGTGAATATGCACCTTCAGACGCATCGGGCATTAAATTGGTGATGACATTGCCATTGGGCGTTGAGCTAAGAACCGTGAATAGCGATAACGCTAATTGTGACACCAGCAAATTGCCAATTGTCACTTGTAGCATTACAGATTTAAGCATTGGTAGTAAAGCCACACTCAAAGTTGACGCTGTGCTTAAAGATGCCGGGCTACTATTGCTCACGAACCAAGCTGAAGTCACGGCGAATGAATACCCGACTCACGCCATGATAGAACGCACAGAGATAGTTGTGCCTGATGATATTAAAGTTGATATTGCTTTTGTGATCGACGTGACGGGCAGTATGCAGCAAGAAATCAATGGTGTCCGCGAAGCCTTGAAGAAATTCATTGCAGAGATTGGTTCCAGCAGTGCACCACTCATTGCCTTGATAACATTTAGAGATTACGTCAGAGTAAGAGCCTTTACCCGTGATCTCAATATGTTATTAGATACTGTTGAAGCGCTAGGTGCGAGTGGCGGTGGCACCTGCCCCGAAGCCTCAGTGGAAGCCCTGACACTCGCCATCGAACATCTCAAAGAGGGTGGCGTTATTCTGTTCACGACAGATGCTTCACCTTATGCCGATGCTGATCTTGAAAAACTTGGCAATCTGATAAGTGGCAAGGAAATGAACCTAACAACGATATTGACGGGTGACTGTTCTAACAGAGAAAGCTGGAATGTTCTTCCCCAATAAGAGTCGTTTGAAGTTGTGAAACTCATGAACCTGACAGGTTTTAAAAACTTGTCAGGTTTTTTTTTGCCTTTAAAATGTATTAAAATATCATTGCCATTAACTTAAGGGCAGACACACAGGTCTGCCCCTACAAAACCCCACGTATTATATGGCTGTCGGGGCTAATCTGTGTGTTCGCCCAAGCAATAGCAGTGACCCTACGCTCAACAATAAGGCCTACAACATTTTTCGCGCAAGCGTGACAGTACGTTCACCAAGCATATTAGTGTAGCTCCCCAATTCATTATCGTACCAACCGAAAATAACGGCTTGCGTCACGGGTGCTTCTAAAAAGTTTCCGCTATCATGAGTAGCTTGAACGCGCATCATCGCAGTTCGCGTATGCGTTTCACGAGACTCAATGACGACAGCTGCTTTGGGAAAGCCAACGATATCGGAAGACACATTCTGCTCTTCCGAATAAATGATATAGTCTTTATAAGGACCCTCTGCTGCTGTCTTGTAGATATCGTTAATCACAGCGCGTCGGATACTACGGTCCGGATCCTCGGATTGAAGATTAAGCGTCAGAATAACCAATGAACCAGAAGACGTAGGAATACGCACGGATTCTGCCATAAAACCGATGCCTGACATTTCTGGGATCACTAACTTAAGTGCTGCCGCCGCTCCGGTACTGGTGAGGATAATATTATTCATCACACTACGGGTCTTCCGCAAATCAGTGGCACCTGCTTTAGGCACAGCATCCAAAACATTCTGGCTGGAAGTCGTCGCATGTACCGTCACCATTGAAGCGGAAAGAATCTCTTCCGCGCCCAAATGATCAATCAACGGTTTCATCATGTGGGATAAACAAGTCGTGGTACAGGAAGCTGCCGAAAGCACTTTATGTTGCCGTGGATCAAAATCTTCATCGTTGATGCCCATAACCGTTGTGATGGCATCGTCTGGCATATTGAGTGCTTTATCCTTGATCTTGAAGGGTGCTGACAAAATAACAATTTCAGCCCCTCCTTCCAAATGACCTCGTAATGCGCCTTTTGGATTATCTCCGGGTACCGTGGGATCCGTAAATGCGCCGGTGGTATCCACGACAAGCTGTGCCCCATTATCTCCCCAAGCAATATCTTTGGGGTTACGTGCCGAGCGTAAAACCTTCACTTTCACGCCATCAATGGTCATCGTACCATTAGCCTCATCCAAATTCTCTATCAGACGAAGAGGCCCGTTAACGCCATAGAGATAATTGCTCAAGCGCCCATAACTACTATCTTTTTCAATAAAAGTGGCAATATCTTCCAAGCCTTTACCAACATCACGGCCAAGATTAATGACAATATCGCTAAAAGCTTTACGGGAAATATGGTGCCACAACGACAATTTGCCGATGCGACCCATACCATTAATACCCAACGTACCAAATTCGCTATTTTGTGTAGCCAATTTACGTCTCCTATCAAGGTGAAAATGAAAAAATGTTTGAATCAGGATTTACCGGATTAAAGAATTTTCAGGATTATTCAAAAAAATAAGGTCGTGGTGCAATTTTCGTTCTGGAATCCAAACTTTAGTTTGGTTCTTCCAAGATAAATATTGGACTCCAATCCAATTTCGTTCTGGAATCCAAACTTTAGTTTGGTTCTTCCAAGATAAATATTGGACTCCAATCCAAACTTTAGTTTGGTTCTTCCAAGATAAATCTTGGACTCCAAAAATAAATATATTTTTATTTTTTATTATAAATCAATTATTTACAAATTTACACATCAAATGATAAATGTATGATCATAAAATCAAATATTTATATGTTTAAACATCAATCCGCCTTATCCTAAAAATCCTAAAATGCCATAAATCCTAATAATTATTGAGCATCTATTTGCTCAGTTGGATGATGGCCTTTCAATACCAAACCAGTACGACCATCAATACTGATTTCATCGCCGACGTTAATAACAGTATTCTTAAAAGTACAACGCCCTTCCGCTTCTGAGACAACCATTGCCTCACAACCAACAACGCACGTTTTTTGTAAACGGATAGTCACAATAGAAGCGTGGGAAGTTTGCCCCCCTCGCGCAGTCAGTAACCCTTCTGTTGCTGAGATTTCGTGAATATCTTCTGGTACCGTATCTGAGCGAATCAGGATCAGAGGTGTATTTGGATCTTCTTTGCGAAGTTGTTCAATGTTTTCTCGGTTAAAAACGGCTATACCACATAACGCACCACCATAAACACCCATACCACGCGCCAAAGTCGCTTTTTTGAATGCGGGTGTCTGGCTAAACATCAGCACATTTTTCAACTTTTCTGTCACCATGTCCCTTGTTTGTAACAGATATAATGAATCAGCTGATGAACCTTGGAAAGTGAATTCCATTTCCTGATTATTCCAATATTTATCGTAAATTAAGTGACGAGAAAGCTTTAGCAATGATTGGTAAATTTCTGGAAAACAAACTTCCAGACTTTGCGCCTTGGGTCGTCCATCTAATTCGCTCTGCTCAATGGAGATAGGCAAACTTGAAATAAGCCCATCCACAATATCTTCTCCTTGATTGCCCGGCGTATAATCACCCCACAGCGTGACTCTACTCAAATTTCGACGCGGATAAGAGGTAAACACAACCCCTGTGCCTGATTCTTGACTGAGATTACCGAATACCATAGCTTGAAGTAATACCGACGTACCCCAATCATCGGATATATCCATTAAGCGCCGAAATTCATTTGCCTTTGGTTCATTCCATGAATCAAGGATATAGCCAATCGCATCTAACAATTGCATCAAAGGATCTTCGGGGACATAAACACCCTGCTTTTCCACTGCCCTGCGATAGGCAAAGGCGAGTTTCTTCATTTGCTCGGCAGTAAATTCATTCTTCTTTATTATACCATACCGTTCCTTTGCATCGTTTATCAGATGATTAAACGGTTCTCTCCCCATCCCTGAAGCCATCCCCCATGACTGGATAAAGCGTCGGTAAGTATCCCAAGCAAATTTAGCATTGCCAGTTTGCTTTGCAATACCCTGCACAATTTCCGGGTTAAGTCCTAAGTTATAGATGGTGGACATCATGCCGGGCATTGAAATCAATGCACCGCTACGCACAGAAAGTAATAACGGATTTTCTGCCGAACCAAATTGCTGTCCTGTCTGTTTTTCAATAACAGCCAGTTGTTGATGTAACTTCTCCACGAAATCTCGCCAAGCTGGCGGATAACCACGAACGACTTTTTCATAGCGGAAAAATTCGGTTGTTAATACAACACCGGGCGGCACATTAATGCCATGCTTAACTAAGTGCGTTAAATGAAATCCTTTATTACCCAAATGGATGAGATCCTGACTCAAAGGGTTAGGAGCATGGAGAGAGCAAAACAGCTTATCTGGATCGTAGAGCATGAGCAAATCCAATGCTTTACTACGCAAGCGAGTGCCTTGATCACTTAAAATCTGGTAAGCGCGGGTAATATAGTTATCCATCGCTTGGAGCCCCGGTGTCTCTGCAATCAGATCGCGCTCAAAGCTTTCGGAAATGCGGCTCAAACTGCCTTTTGGATCACCCTCAACAAGTTGGGGTACATAGCGCGACAATAAGGTATTCTTGTCTAGCGATGGGACAATAATGGCTAAATTTTCACGGTGGTAGTTAGTATAATAGGTGTAGATGATATCTTTGAGTGCTTCCGACATGCTCCGGAACAGATCAATGTATTGCCGATAACTAAATCCTTTCACAGTAATTGAGCGTTTCAGCACATCAACTAAATGTATAAAACGCCTTGAGGCGATACCATTCATTGCCATTACTCGGAGAAACCGTTTTAAGGCTTTTGTCACTTTGAAAAGATTTCCCTTAGTGAGCAAGCCCGGATTTAAGTCTTCAATCAACTTTTCCAGAAAGACGTTCGCCAGATTTTCCAAGCGGAATGACAGGCTTAATGCGTCAAATTTCCGTTCTCGATAATATCCATAAACAGAGGGAATATCTGTAGTCACATGCCGCTTTTGCAAAACATCTTCGGACACTTCAAAGACTTCTAGACTTAAGATGATCTTTTGCAATTTCTCCATTGCTTCAAAAAGAATATCCAAAGCGCGAAAGGGATCCTCCTGTTGTAACCCATCTAATACGGGCTGCATATCTGGCAAACCGATTTTTTTAGCGGCGACTAATTGTTCTTCAATCTCTTGGAACCCCAAATTATATTTAAGGTTCAGCAGATGATACATTCGCAACATCAGGAAGACGCGCTGCTTTTCCTGTGCAGAATAAGTGTCAAGTCCTTGGAGAATTTGCTCCAATTCAGCCAACGGACATTGCAGCAATTGTTCTTCGTCGCTTATATCTTGTCTAGCAAACAGCTCCTTTGTGATGGCATGAACAGATTCAACATAGGGTCCTGTTGGATCAATTTGTGCAAACACTTCTGGTGGGACAAAATTGGCTAGATGCGCCTTATCCGCAGTGCGCCAAAAGGCAAAAACGGCCTGCATGAAATCCACGATCCAGTTATTGCTTTCCACATGGCATTGTTTACGCAGAAAGTGAACTAAATGATCTTGGCGTTGGGTGCTTTCATCCAACTCGGTTGAGACTTCACGCAATAAGCCTTCTGCACCGATATCATTGTAATAAACCGGCAATAATTTGGCGAATTGCTTTACCAAGTTATAGACTGGGGCAACGTTGCTGTTTAGCAACAGGGTGACTTCTTTCTGGAATAAATCGGTATCACGGATGCAGGTGCCGGTTAATTTCAGATTAATGATCAAAGCTGATAGTAAAGTACAAAACCATTCTGGATTTTGCTTGATAAGCACCAGCCAAACGCGGATATTGACGATATGTGCAGGATTATCAATGGGTTGCCACTCGCGGGTAAAACCGCTCACGCGGCTGTATTGAAAATCAAAACGCACCGCCTGTGCTAAAAAAGCTTCGACCATGCGGCTATTATTACGTTTATATACTTCAATACCAAGCGTTTTGATCAATTGCAGGGCCGTTTCAGGATATTTTTCGACATTACTCTTGAGAAGCTGAAAGGTTTTGAGAAAGAAGCCTTCTATTTCTTCGTAACTTTGGCCGCGCACCATTTGTACCAAAGCGCGATTAATTTCCTTGAGGGTACCCTCATGGAGCATCAAGAGCCCTTCGGTTTCCATCATCCGAAAGAAATACGTTAGCCTCAGATTTTCCGTGCTTTGCACATCGCCTTCTGGAACAGTCGTCGTTTCAAGAGCATCCTGTTTTTTTATTTGTTGTCCAATATGCTGGTATGCCTTAACGATGTCCATATAGGCAGGCAAGTTGGCACTCTGATAGAAAAACTCCCTTCCCGTCACTTCTGTTTGAAGTGTTTTCAGCACCTTTAAATGCGCCTGCATGGTCTGATGGGAAATGCTATCAAGCGAGGGCATACCGGGGCGAGAATAGAGTGCGGGATCGTTTTGGGTTAACCAATAACGATAAGCGCAGTCTAGCAGTTGATAGGTAAAATCACCTAATGCTTTCCAATCAATACTATCAATACTATCAGACGCTAAATTATCGCATTTGCTTAATAAATTATTTAAGGTACGTCGCAATGGATAATGAATACGTACCAATACGAGCTGTTTTTCCGCAGACAATTTATCCAGTTCATGAAAAATCTCCGTTATCGTCGCACTATAATCCGACAATTGTGCTGAACTGAGCATATTGATCAATTTGTCCAAATAAGCACCAATCAGTTCGGCAGCTTCTTCGGGTGGGATTTTTTTTCCCTGATCTTCCATGGCTTCTAAAAATATTGTGATAAATAAATAAGCACAACGGGGGCCTAGCGGATGATTAACATAGCGTAGCGCATTTTTCAGCACAAAGCTGCGTAATTCTGGCAAAATCAAACGCCAATTTCGGTAGGGGTGATGTAATTCATACAAAAGCTTGTTCAACGTCTTGAGTATGTTTTTATAAGAATTGACGGGTTCTCGGAGAAC
>Ga0233403_10001283_pt1 | contig 11785 bp, 9 predicted proteins | sample Na_oxic_1_MG_FD_179866 | JGI IMG/M metagenome (GOLD analysis project Ga0233403, IMG submission 179866) | Seawater microbial communities from Saanich Inlet, British Columbia, Canada - Na_oxic_1_MG | ecosystem: Environmental > Aquatic > Marine > Inlet | place: Canada: British Columbia | collected...
CCAACGTGACTTGGCTGGCGATAATTTTAAGCCAAATTGCTGATTCAAACACGATACCCGTTCTTTGGCTGTCATATTGCCTAAGTGTTCATCACACAAATGATTTTCCCAGTCATCTAAACTATGGCTCCACCATCGTGTCCAACCTTCACTAAAAATCCCTGTGTAGACAACCTTGTCCTTTTTCAAAATGTCAAGCAGTGCCTCAACATCTTCTCCCGTTTTGGCAATCCCCAATTGTGCTAACACATTATCTTTATTCAGCAAAAGGCCTTGCCTATCTATCACATAGCGCAGAATATCGCGGGCGACTTGATGGGGTGCTTTGAGTTTATCCAGTTCACGTATGGCTTGATAAGCGACTCGCTCTTTTTCTTCAGGTGTCAAGCCAAAAAAGAGTGACCACCTTTCGGGCCTGTTCCAGTTTTTTATGAGCTGCTTATAGCCCTTTACCAGCGACAAAATTTGTAAGCGATGGTTGCCTCCGTTACCGAGTTCTTCTTTAGAAAAACAACGGTCAAACAAATTCTGGGCGGTGACATTTTCAAAAAAAGCGTTGATATCGTCTTGATGGGATACCAAAATAATGGGGAAATCTTGATTCACGCTTTCCAATGCTTGATCACGCAGTTGTTGTGCTAATGGCCCTGCTTTATAGCCTAATGACTGTTTGTTGAGGGGATCATTCAGGCGGTAATCCAATGCCACCAAATCGGGATGAGTTGCCGATATTTCTTGAGCCAGTGTCATTAATTCTCGGGGTTGCTGAAATGTGACATGCAAGCCTTGGGGGCCCTGAATTGACATTAAATCAGCAAATCGTTTGTTGGCTTCAATCGCATCAATAAAAATACCTTGGTACATGTTTATATTCCTGTTATGTCAGATCAAATGGTGGGCAGCAAAAAGACGCTACCCACCCTACGAAGAATGGTGGGCAACAAAAACACGTTACCCACCCTACAAAAATGATAATTGATGGGATAGCATTACTGCCAGATTTTGATCGTCAAGTCTCGACTCCCTGAAGCTAAAAGTCGGCCATCTGGACTGAATGCGATTGAGTTGACATGATTCTCATGGCCTCTCAGCGTGTGTAACATTTTACCTTTTTTTCTATCCCAAAAGCGAATAGTGTGATCATAGCTGCTGGATGTGATATAGCGGCCGTCTGGACTGAAAATGACGGACAGTACCCAGTTGTTATGTTGCTTTAAGGTGTGCTGGGTTTTGCCACTTTCGATATTCCAAATTTTGATGCGGGTGTCGGCACTGCCTGATGCCAGCGTTTTGCCATCTGGGCTAAACGCGACAGACAAGACATCTTTTTGATGTCCAGTTAAGGTTTGTAGTAGTTTGCCTGTGTTCACTTCCCACAGTTTAATCGTGTTGTCGGCGCTGCCGGATGCGAGCTGCTTCCCATCTGGAGAAAAACTCACGGAATTGATGATATTCTGATGGCCTGTCAGTGTGTGTACTATTTTCCCGCTGTCTAATGCCCACAGTTTGACGGTATTGTTCGCGCCTTCTGCCGCCAGAAGGTGTCCGTTGGGATTTAGGGCCAATGTGCCTACCCAACTGTTTGTTTCTGTTAAGGTTTGTAAAACTTTACCGGTACTCACTTCCCACAATTTAATGGTGTTGTCTGCGCTACCGGATACTAAGAATAATCCGTTGAAACTGAATGCAATGGATAAGACTAAATCTTGATGCCCTGCTAGTGTTTGTTGTAGCTGGCCGCTTTTCACGTTCCACAATTTAATGGTGTTATCCCAACTGCCAGAGGCAAGCGATTCCCCGTTTGGACTGAATGCGAGGCAACCGTCAACGCATACGCCGCCTTGATGCCCTTGTAATGAGCGTATGGCTTGATTGGGTAATGAAATCGGTTGTTCAATTGGGGGCAAACTGGCAGAAGCGGGTTGTTGTAAAAGGGTTAAAAAATGTTCTCTGGCACGTTTTCTTTCTTGTTCTAGCCGTTCACGTTTAAGGGCTGCCTTTCTCAACCATTCATTTTCAATAAGCGTTTGTTGTTGCAGAAATTGTGCTAAACGCTTTTCAATCTGAGACAGATAGCCTAAACCCAATCCTGTGGCGATTATCACAACAATACCAACGGCTATTGTGATGCGTTTCGTGGCCGCTAATAATTTGGCTTGCTTCTCTTGTTTTTGATTCTGAGGCGAAAACATCGCTTCTTCCCATTGTGCCACCTGTTGCGGCCGATCCTTTTCAACAATTTCTAATGCCCAATCAATGGCTTGCAGTATCGTTTGTGCATAACGCTGTTCACCCATTTGCGTGGCTGGACATAAGGGATCAGTGCTACCTTGTACTTTAAGGGCCTTGGTTCGTTTTAAGGTGTCTATCGGAATTTGGCCACTAATCGCATGATATAACACGGCACCTAGCGCATAAATATCTGTCCAAGTACCCTGATTTTCTCCTGAGTGATATTGTTCAAATGCGGTATAACTGGGATGGCTTGCCTGATGAGGGTTGTTGTCACGACAAGCGAATGCATAACGGGCTGCTCCGAAATCCAATAATACGGGTTCATAATCGTTATCACGTAAGTAGATATTATTGGGGTTGATATTGAGATGCAGAAAACCGGCTTCATGGGCCGTTGTTAAAGCGGATAACAGCGGCGGCACTATTTTCATCAGTTTGGCTTCTGTCAAAGTGCCCTGTTTTTTGAGCAGGTTGGTCAGGTTTTGTCCCGTTGTTTCATAAGTCCTAATCCAATAAACGGTGTTATGTGCTTGAAAAACCTGCAAAATGGAGACAATGTTGGGATGTTTTAATTGGATTAAGGCTTGCCCTTCTTGCAGAAAGTGTTCTAATCCGAATTGGAATTGAGCCTGATTTTTTTGAGCAGGTTGCACCTGCTGATCTTCGAGCCGAAAGGCGATTTGATTCGGAAAATATTCTTTGATAACAACAAGATGATTTTGTTTCGTGTCTTGGGCAAGATAAGTGATGCTAAAATGACTTTCACCTAAAAGGCTTTGAATACGGTAATCATGGAGTTGATAATCAATAGGTAAAGCGTTGCGGTAGTGTGTAGACATGGTTTTAATTCCAAGGTGTGAAGGGGGGAGTGATGTTGGGTGATTTGATTTTCAAAAAAAGGGCGAACACGTAGGTTCGCCCCTACGGGCCAATGTAGGGGCGAACCTACGTGTTCGCCCTGTTCTGGCCGGAAATTATTTATTATTAACCATTAACCATTACTATCAATCATTATGAAACAGTTCTCTTGTGGGGCCAGTGCGACTCGTATAGGCCGTTGAGCTTGCCCTAAGCGATGTTCAAAGATGCTGGTATAAAACAAAACGCGGCGCACGTATTTGCGGGTTTCTGTAAAGGGAATCAGTTCTATCCAGATATCGGCCGGTACACAACTGTTTTCTTTGGCCCAACGTTTTGCGCGATGTGGGCCGGCATTGTAGGAGGCTGTCGCCAACATGTGGTTGCCCTCGAATCGATCAAGCATTTGTCGTAAATAGCCTGTGCCTAAGCTGATGTTGGTTTCAATATCCAAAATCGCTCGCTTGTTTGCCAAGGGCAAATCAATTTTTTTGGCGACTAATCGCGCTGTGGCTGGCATCAGTTGCATTAAACCCAATGCGCCGGCGCTAGAACGGACATCTGTCATAAAGGCACTTTCTTGGCGTGCTATGCCATAAACCCAAGCTAAATCAAGCAATTGGCTGTTGGCCCCCGCTGCTAATTCGCTACGAAAAACTAAGGGGAAACGGACATTTAAATCATCATAGTGGCCGGCTTTAGCGGCGGCCATGATGGCCCGATCATGCCATCCCCAACGACTGGCGAGTGCCGCTGCGGCTGCTTGTTGATCGGGTGAACGATCTTTGATGACATAGTGCCATTCCTGTCGTGCTTTGGGAAGCCATTTGTATCCTTCATCAGGGAGTTGGCTTAATTGATAAAATTCGTAAGCAATCCTGATGTTTTTGTCTTGCATCAATTGCGCTTCCATGGCGCGTGTCAATGGAATGTCATCATGTTGCATATGATAGGCAGCGCCGATGCGATCTGCTGCGAGAAAACCGTAGTAATCACGTTCTTGAGCCAGTTTTTTGTAAAGACGACGTGCTTGGAAATATTTTTGGTTTTGTTCTAAGGCACGAGCGAGCCAATAGCGCCATTGTAGCCTGTTTCGTTCTTCATCAGGCAGTGCGGCAATGAAGTTGATCACGGCATCCCAATTTTGGGTTTTCAAAGCTAACTTCATGCGAGTTTGGTGCGCTTTGTCATTGAGAACGTTTTCATCAAGGGCTGCCAGCCAGTTGAATGCTTGTGGATGATCCAGCTTGGCTGCGGCTATGGCGAGATCACGCTGCATTTCGCCTGTTTGTTGATCTGAAAACGTATAGCGTTGTTGGAAAGCGTTCCAATAGTCGTTAGCCTGATCAACTTGTTTTCTCGCAAGCCGTCTTATACCATGCAAAACGATTTCACGCGCTATGGCAAAATCGGGTGCGTCAAAGTTAGCAAGGCTTTGTGCCGGTTTTTTGTGCATGGTTTGCCAACGTCTTACCCAAAGTCTATCGTCAGGGCCCAGGCGTTTAGCTAATGCACCCGCTAAGCTGAGTCGCCTTCTTTTCATCGCTAAGCCTATGCGTTCCCAGAGCATGGCTTCATCAATCAGGTTGTTTTGATACAAGTAGTCAAACACGGGATCGCAAGCTTTGGGTTGCGAGTAGCCCACTAGCCAGAGTTTCTTGGCATCATGAATCGCCCTTCGGCTTTTTGAGCCCGTCATCAGGTGTGCTTGCACATAATAACATTGCAAGCTTGTGGTTTTTTGTGGCGTGTAAACCTCTCTAAAGGTGCTCCAATCACCCTTTTTGGCTAATCGTTTTAACCAATCTCGGCGTAATGATTCACCAAAATAGGTGTTGCGGTGTTCTTCTAAAAACCCCTGTATTTCATCAGGGTAAACGTTTTTGAGTTGCGCTTTGAGGGTTCGATAGCGCAAATAATAATAAAGCGGATAATCTTGCAAACCTTCGCTGAGTTGTTGAAAATTATCCATGTCTTTGGCTTCAAGCGCCTTAATGGCGCGGCTAAATTGCCACCTGTCAAAGATGAAATCGTCATTGGCTTGGACACTGCCTGTCAGACTGATAAACATCAGAGTTTTGGCAAAAAGGGTGAAATGCCGTTTTTTCATAATATATATAACGCTCCTCTTTTGAATGAAAAATGAAAGTTAAGTTCAGTAGTTCAAAATTCAGTAGTTCAGTAGTTTATGAGTTTTTAATATTTTTTTTCAACACAGAGAACACAGAGTACCACAGAGTACCACAGAGTATAATTTCAAGCCTTTATTTATAAGCTCTCAAAAATCTTGTACGGAAATCGGAAATCACTTAATTTTGATTTATGATCTGACATAGTATATTCTCATTCTTTTTAAATCCGTTTATTTCGTTAATCCGTTGTACTTTTAGTATAAGTTGCTGTATCTCTTACCACCTATCAGTTTGCAAATTCCTGTGCAAAAACACACATATTTAATAAGTTAAATATCAGAATATCAATTAAAAATCAACTATTTATTCTCTGTGGCACTCTGTGGTACTCTGTGTACTCTGTGTTGAAGAAAAAAGCGTCTGCTCAAATTGATTGGTGGTAAGTGCTGTATCTCTTTATAAATTGACAATGAGGTTATTTTATGTCATTGATAACTAAAAATATATTGTTCATGTTAGGCATGATTGCGGTGATTGCGGGTTGTGCAACCACATCTACCCCAACAACGCCGAAGATTCCTAGCCCAACAACCCCGGTGATCCCTCAAAGGCCGCAGACGGATTGCCCTGCTGATCTTAAAAGTAAGCCTGAAACGCTTGTTATGGATTGCTCTGTTGCTGATCCAAAACTTTATGGCTACTATAAAGGCCATTGTCAAAATGACAAGGCACACGGACAGGGTAAAGCGATTGGTAAAGATGTGTATCAGGGGCAGTTTGTGAATGGTTTGCCCCATGGCCAAGGTGTTTATATGTGGGGAGACGGGAAGTGTTTTACGGGGCAATTCAAACAAGGTGTACCTCAAATTCCTCATGTTGGTTGCGAAGTTGCATCTCCCCGTCTTCTTGGTACCTATAGTGGCGCTTGCCAAGGGGGTAAAGCGCATGGCCGTGGTAAGGCTGTCGGTATAGACACTTATCAAGGGGAATTTCTTAATGGTGTCTTGAATGGACAGGGTACTTATGTCTGGCCTAATGAGGATCGTTACATCGGACAATTTAAACGGGGCAAACCTGATGGCCGTGGTGTCATGCGGTATGCTGATGGGGAAGAAGAAGCTGGAGTCTGGCAAAATGGCGAAAAGGTTGAATAACACAAACCCTTACTCAAAAATGTGTCTTAATTTCATTCAATCAGAAACAATGTAGATTTGCTTTTTGGAGGAAATGTATTATGGATAGACCCGGTAGAAGAGGTTCCCGTTTTAATTGGTTTCAAAAACTATTCGGGAGAGAACAACCGCCTCAACCAGAGGCAGAAGAGCCAAAACCTCAAGCAGGTGGTTTTCCTACTGAGTTAGATTTTAATAACCCAACCATGTTGAAACAACTTAATGAGGCTAAAAAATATCGAGGCCTCATTGAAGATTTGGCACGTCGCTATGACTTCCTGCCTTCGGTGATTTGTGGCATGGGATCACGCGAATCACATTGGGGGTTAGGACTGACACCACCTGGCCCTGGGGGACGAGGAGATTTTGCACAACGTCGTCCGCGAGGAGAAAGACGCACACCTGAACCCCCTGATGGGGGAGGATATGGACGCGGTTTGCTGCAAATTGATTATGATTGGCATGAATTTGCACGCACCGGATCGTGGCAAAATCCCAAGGAAAATATGAACTATGGGTGTACTGTGCTGGAAAATGCTCAAAAATTCTTCCATAAGAAGGGCGTTCATTTAAGCGATGATCAAATGTTACGGGCGATGATCGCGGCCTACAATGGTGGCGCGACGGCTACCTTGAATGCGATTCAGGCGGGACAAGATATTGATGCGAATACGACGGGTAAGGATTATTCCAAAGATGTACTCAATCGTAGCGGCTGGTTTCAGTTGCATGGCTGGCGGTAAGGTATTTTTGATTTCTATAGCATTTTTCGATTTTTCAGGCAAAAGCAGTAACAAAGGGGCAGACACGCAGGGGCAGACACGCAGGTCTGCCCCTACAAAACCAAAATCCAGGGCTAACGGGGCTGCCCTTGCGTGTTCGCCCTTGGGTAGGATGCGCCAATCAAACAAAACCAAAATCCCGTTCTGTAGGGGCAAACCTGCGTGTTCGCCCCTGGGTAGGATGCGCCAATCAAGAATCAAAAATGTTAGTTATTGAATTTAAAGCGGTTTGTAAAGATTACCCTCCTCAGCGGGTTCTTGATCATATCGATCTACAGATATTGCCAGGCGAATTTTTTGGTCTTGTGGGTGTCAATGGTGCGGGTAAAACGACTTTGCTCAAGAGTTTGTTGGATTTATGTGATATTGAAACAGGCCGTATTGAGTTGTTTGGTATTCCCCATACTGATTGTCATGCACGTACTGAGTTGGCTTTTTTGCCTGAACAATTTGTACCGCCTTATTATTTGACGGGACAAAATTTTTTGACCTATATGGCCAAATTACATAATGTCATGTTTGATAAAAATCAGGCCATTGAGATTTGTCAAACTTTGGACTTGGCTGTCTCGGCTCTTAAACAACCGGTGCGTGATTATTCTAAAGGTATGGCCCAAAAACTGGGTTTAGCGGCTTGTTTTTTAAGCAATAAGCGTTTATTCGTTTTTGATGAGCCTATGAATGGTTTAGATCCTAAGGCACGGGCTTATGTTAAACATTATTTGTTGAATCTTAAAGCCAAAGGGACGACGTTGTTTTTTAGCACGCATTTATTGGCGGATGTTGAGGTATTGTGTGATCGCATGGCGATTTTACATGAGGGGCGTTTGCAGTTTGTGGGTACACCGACTGAGTGTTGCAGAACCTTTGCCGCATCGGATATAGAACAGGCGTATTTAAACTGTATTCAATGATCCATTTTCAATCAGGATACATCAGAATGGGCGAACACGTCGGTTCGCCCCTACATTTTCTGCGCTATTCTTGGGTATACACTTGGTTGACTTCAATCAATTGGGGTTCACCATTGACAAAACGTGCCCAATGCAATTGATCACGAGAAATAACGCCCTGATTGTCTATAACTAAATGCCCCGTTTGACCTGCCCATTGACGTTGGCTTAATTGTTGTAACTCGGGTACCAAAGCATAAGCATCAATACCTAAAGCGTATAAACGCTTGTATTTTTTCATCTCGCTAGAAGAAAACTCAAACAAATTCGCTTGCAACTGTGCTGCCATCTCATCTGGCGCTAACACCCAAGGCATATCCACAAACATGACTCCTTCGATCTGATTGTCATATTCTGGATGGGGTGTACCACTATAGACATGAGATGTGCTATAAATGGGCAAACGGTCACCGATAATGGCCGTTAAAAAGTTGCGGATTTCCCGTGCCACTTTTGAAGCGGCTACCAGAAACACCATGTTTGCTTCCTTGACGCTTTGACGTCGGAGTGCCTTTGGAATTGAGGAACCAAAATCACTATCGTAAACATGTTGAGTGGTTATTTGTCCCCCTTGTCTTTCCCACTCAGTTTGAAATGCGGTTAAGACTCGATCTCCCCAATTGCCTTCTGGGATCAAGACGAATGCTGATTGATAGCCATCGGCCATCGCACGGTTTGCGACTGCTTTGGCCTCATCTTCAGGTAATAAACCAAATTGATACAAATTGCCAGTGCGGTTTAGTGTTTCTAAGCGATTTAAACCCAGTGTCGGTACGGGCAAATGCGGTTGGCTTTCGGCCAAAATCATGAGCGTATCTTTTAACAAAGGGCCGACGACAAAATCAACGCCGTCATTGACTAGTTTTTGGTACACGTCTAAAACATTCCTGCCATCAACGTGATGTAGGGTAACATTGGGGCGATTTTGAGGTGTTGTTTCAACGGCGGCCAAAAATCCTTGTTTAATGGCCTCGGCAAACTTGCTATACTGATTGCTAGAAGGCGGTAATAACAAAGCAATATGTTGGAGTGGTGGTGTCTGATTCACATTTTGCACCAGAGTCGGCACAATATGTTGTGTGGCAGGATGGTTGGGAAAACGCAATTTCCAGTTATTAATACTTTGCCATAACTGTGTTGGGGGCGAGCTTTTCGTCACCAATGCGAGGGCTATCCAACCTGAAACGATCTCATCGTCTTGGTGTACGTGCTTGATTTGGCTCTGATTATGAGAAGTCAGACTGCGCCAAAGCTGCCGGTGATTGTCTCTTATCGTGTTTGGATCGGCATTTGCCAAGTGATCAATTTCCGTCCATTCCTGTATGGCTTCGATCAATAAACCTTGAGCGGCCACAGCCTGAGCATGTAACTGCTTGTATTCTATTTGTTGTGGCTTAGATAAGGTAGTGGGATCGAGGCTTTGAAGCCGTTTCATGGCTTGATCGACATGTTGATCGACTAAATCGATTCGGGTGTAGACAAATTCCAGTGGGATTTCTAACCCAAAACCTTTGCTAACCTCAAGCTTTGCTAATTCGGCTTTAGCTTCAGGCAGCATATCGCCTTTGAGAAAGGCATTGATTGCTGATAATTGGTAACTTTGTTGTGTGGGTGGGATACTTTGTGCGGCGAGTTGCAGATATTCTTGTGCGGCCGGTTTGTAAGCGCCCTGCATTTCCAATTGTTTGGCCTTATCGGCCGGATGCTTGTCATCATCTGGGAGTACAGGCGAATCGCCGCAGCCAGATAACATAGAAAATAAAATAAATAAATAAGTCAAAGTCCGAACAAACATGGTAGTCTCACGTTAGATGGATGAAAGCTTATATATTATTAGAGAAAAGAGTGTAATGTCAACAGTTATCAGTTTCACGCAAAAGTTGCGCGCAACTTTTGCGTGAAAATCAGTTATCAGTTATCAGTTATGTTTTTGACGTTCCAACTTTAGTTTGCGGTTTTTGACGTTCCAACTATTAGTTTGCGGTTATTGGAATGCCTGTTATTTTGCGGTTATTGGAATGCCTGTTATTTTGCGGTTATTGGAATGCCTGTTATTTTGCTGTTTTTGACGTTCCAACTTTAGTTTAAATTTAAATAATAGACATTATACCGATTAAATTTAAGTTTCGCTTTAAGAAATTTTGCGCGCAAAACTTTTGGCGCGAATTGATTTCATTGCTTTTCCCAAAATGGGAATTATTAATAAAATCAATAAGTTGTGTTAAATCGGTATAATGTCTAATAATGTTGGGCCAAACTTTTAAAAGGCCCTATTTTTTTTAATTAACGATTTACCATTAAACATTTCAGGCAAAAGTGCAAAAGTTTTTGCAAAAACGCGTGAAATATAAAATAGTTTTTGGTAAAAAGGAGAATTGTGTGATTTTAACAACATTAGAAGGTGTTCCGGGCAAAACAATTGTGGAACATTATGGGTTAGTGCAAGGTAGCACCATTCGCGCTAAACATATTGGTAAAGATATTATGGCGGGCTTTAAAAATATTGTGGGCGGCGAACTGAAGGGCTACACAGAGTTATTGCAAGATTCCCGTAAAGAGGCACTGGATCGCATGGTTCAACAAGCCGAAGAATTGAAGGCTAATGCGGTAGTCAATATTCGCTTTGCGACTTCTTCAGTGGCTCAAGGCGCTGCGGAATTGTTTGCTTATGGCACAGCCGTTAAGGTGGAATAACGATGGATATTTTACTGCAAATTATCATCCCTCTGGTTTTACTGATCCTGGGTTACTTATCTGGGAGTTACTTGGAAAAGCGACATTATCAAAGTATCCGAGAGCGGGAACATAAAACGCTTCATGTGCCTCTTGTGACGTTTGGGGCTAAGCAAACGCTACCCGAGGCGCATGAGGCCCAATTGTTTGTTGGAACTGTGGTCATTTCGATTGACTATTTTAAGAAAATATCGGCCATGTTGAGAAATTTGGTAGGGGGTAGAATAAAGGTGTATGAAAGCTTGTTGGATCGGGGACGTCGAGAGGCACTGTTACGGATGAAAGAAGACGCGATGGTGTGGGGTGCCACTCAAGTGCTGAATGTGCGATTAGAAACGGCCACGATTGGCGGTCGTTCAGGTGGTAGCACTGATCCCGGTTCTGTTGAAGTGATTGCGTATGGTACAGGAATCCGCTAAATGTTAACAGCAATATTATCCAAGTATAAAAAACCCAAAAAAGTGCCTGAAGGCAATGTCAGTGATCATCATCCATTAACCAATTTTGCCTATTTATTGGGCACAGTGGTCATTGGGGTAACGCTGATTTTCTTCGTACTCGGATTATTCGCGCAATGGGTAGCCACTCAAATCAGTCCTGAAACGGAGAGTCAAATCGGTGAGATGTTGCTTCCTATGGTGTTATTTGAGGAAGAGGAAATTGAGGATGACAAACGTATCCAATATCTTGAAGGACTTTTAGCGTCCTTACCTCAATCTGATGAAAGCACTCGTTTACCCCTAACGCTTCATTTAGTCGATAGTGAGATTATCAATGCGGCCATTTCTGTTGGAGGACATGTTTTTATTCATACGGCGTTACTCAAAGAAGTTGAATCAGAGAACGAATTAGCTTTTATATTGGGACATGAATTAGGGCATTTTCAAGCCTACGATCCGGTTAAAAGCTTAGGCCGCTCA
>Ga0233403_10001284_pt1 | contig 11780 bp, 10 predicted proteins | sample Na_oxic_1_MG_FD_179866 | JGI IMG/M metagenome (GOLD analysis project Ga0233403, IMG submission 179866) | Seawater microbial communities from Saanich Inlet, British Columbia, Canada - Na_oxic_1_MG | ecosystem: Environmental > Aquatic > Marine > Inlet | place: Canada: British Columbia | collected...
GTTAAAAAGGATAGTATCCGTCCAAGGCTAAGCCCGGTTTCTCAATCCGTAGGCGGATGCCAATTGATGGCTACCCATAAACGTCGGGACTCCACAAGATATTCATTGTTCATTCGCAATGCGAGAACGGTAGCACGACCCGTTGGTGTTAAGCCAATAATATGCGTTCCGCCATTTGCCCAAGCAAAATGCTTTTTCCAAATTTGGTTCTGTGGATTGAATAGAGGAACTAAGGCACTTGTTGCCGGGTCAATGTTTTCGGTTTTTATTCCTTTGACTTCATTGCAGCGATAGCAAGCGGCGGCCAAATTTTCCCGCTCATCACCACCGCCTTTGGCTTTAGGAATAATGTGATCAATCACTAATGGCATTCCGATTATCCGCCGACAAGTACGACAATATTCGCAGCAATGGCCGGCTTCTACTGACACTTGCTGTCTAAGTGTTTCCGAAATAGATGACATAGCTATGTTAATGGTAGTTCCTCTAAGCTGGGTATCCGATAACCACGCCAGCGTAAGATTGCCCAAGCATAAGCTTTTTTTAACATCAACTGATCTGCGACTTGGCTTAATTCTCTCAGCTCTTGACGTTCCGAAGGGGCCATTGAATTAGTTTCTTGGTGACGCTCTAGCAACGTTAAGTGACGTTGTTGTTGAGTGGTTGGTATTTGGCTATCAGCGATTTTAAGCAATTCTTCTATTGACAGGGTTTGCAGGGTTTGCAAACTGGCTTGCATTTCTAACGGTGCATTTTCTACAGTCGGCGGTAAATTACTTTTGATGCTCTGAATGGCTAATGATTCAATAGATTGCTGAGTCAGTTTTGCCACTGTCGCTAATTGCTGAAATAGGCTAATCGGTAATTCTAGAATTAATTCTTGTGTCGCCATCAAAAGACTTCCTCGTATGCGATTAAGAAAACCTCCGAGGTTTGCCAAACATCGAAGGTTGTTTGTGATATTAAGGATTCATGGTCATCTCAAGAATCACTTCGCCTTTGTCCGATACATTTATGTTAACAAACATTAACAATAGCACACTTACCAACCGAGGAAAAGTGTGGAGGTATCTCTCAAAGCTGGCGTTGTATCACGTTTAAGGAGATTTCACGTCAATAGTGACTTGTTCCGTCGCCCATTCATTATTCGGGACTGATTGTCTTCCGCGCTGCCCATGTACCGCATTGAACAACAGTCGTTCTAGCGGATTTGAACCGGCGCGTAGTTTATACCCGGATTGCTCAAATAATAACGCATCAATTGACTGAGCGCTGGTGATCAGTTTGAACGTTCTTTCGCCCTTTTCTTTTAGAACGACGCTGATACCGGTTGGTCGTTTTTCGCGAGTCTTGACACTGGTAAATTCGGCTATTAGGGTTCGATGTGGATAAATCAGATGAATAGCACCCTCTGAGCTGATATTGAGCAGGTAACAATAGTAATCTTTATCGGACTGGTTAACCAATGTAAAACGGAGAACATCGCCCAAACTTGGGGTGTGTTCGTCAAGTGCCGACAAACGATACTGGCCGAGTTGGCAATATGTTCCCAAATGCTTATCAACCTCACAATTTTCACGTTGTAGCTCAAGCTGATTCTTACGCCAAATCTCAATCTGCATCGTCACCGGTACCGCAGTTTTCTCATTCTCCAGTTTTTTAATTTCTCGCAAACGCGCCCATTTCTTTAAGTTGTCTGTTAGCAACTTAATCTGTTTATTTGGATTTTCATTCGCAAATGAAATCCGCAGATTTTCCGTTAACGGCAGCCCATTCGATGTCAGCACCCATAATTCTGGTGATTGATTTGAAAAGGATTTCGGCAATGCGTCATCCGTTTCATAAACAAATTGCCCGTTTTCCAGCTTCGGGCGCAATATGTGCAAACGCAGATCAGCCTCAGACGAATCCTGGGTGAGTTGATACGGAAAAAATGAGTGTTTCTTGTCATCGGGCGTGGACTGAAAAGCCGATTCTATGGCTTTCAATAACGCGCTGTCCTTTTCCGGAAAATCCGCCTTCAAGTACACCTTGAAATTCTCAAAATGGTAAGCGTGGCTTTCTTCTACCACCAAGTCACCGGTTTTAAAAGTGCCCGCGGTTTTCGGCTCACCATTACTATCAAAAACTTTCACTTCAGTGATTGTCAGGCGTGGTAAACGGTGCGGATCGATAGATTCGGGATCATACTTCCGATAAACGGAGCCTTCAGTCACCCCTAGCAGAGAACCGGCTAAAATCTTGAACCAATCTTCATATTCGCTGAGGGAATAGACTGGGGTTGTCGGTGGTCGTTCGGTAAAGTCAAAGTTATCTCCCAGTAGTACTGAACGCTGTTCACCTTCCAACTGTGGTTGCGACATATCGGATTGCTTCCCGATGCCACGTATTGCCGTGACTTGGGCATAAGTCCGCTTAAATACATCATGCCAACTATAGCCGGCTTTGGCTTTTTCTAAGTTAGAGATCCAATGCCAAGTAAATGGTCCATAAATTTTTTCCTCTTTTTCGAAACTATCGGTTGCTGTCTGATCATCGCGTGCCGCACTCACGCGAATACCTAAATGGGTGTTTGGTTTGACATAGGTACGTTCACCCAACAAGTGTGAACGTTTATCTTCTTCGACGCCCCAAACAACGTATTGACTTGCACGACTGACGGTCGCCGAGTGACAAGAATCGGAGACGAACACCACCCGATCAGTCTTAGCATACAAGGCTGCCAACCAAGCGCCAATTTCATCATCCAGCACATCGTAATTGTCTTTATGCTCATCCGTGCTAGAACGACTGCCGTAAGACACCCAAGTTTCATCCTTGCCATCGTGGTCGGTTTCATCACCGTTTAAATCTGCCGTTTGCGAGCCATGCCCGGAGTAATGAATATAAACAAAATCACCGGACTGAACTTTTTCAATCAGTTCATTGAACGCATTTACAATGCCGGTGTGCGTGGCTTGCTCATTGAGGAGAATAATAAAATCCTCATCTTCAAAACCAAAGCGTTTATGTAACATACCCTTCGTCAGCTCAACGTCATTGGCTGGTCCTTCGAGGAAGAGGGGCGTATTTTTATCATATTGGATGCCAATCAACAACGCCTGTTTGCCAGCCGCTAGGGCGGACATGGGTATGGACACCGAGACGATAGCAACGAGTAACGTGATGATTTGTAACGGATTCATCAATTTAGCCTCCTTGATTAGATTGTGTGTAAGACGATGACAATTATACTCTATTTTGGATAATTTTAAAGTTAAGCCTTTTTTGAGATCATACCGCCACTTCAATGTCATTAAGTTAAGCTTAATATACTGATTATACGAATTTTTTAAATATTAAGGCATCAAACCCCATACCGTTTACGCGGTACAAGACAAACTCCGCCGCCGCCAAAAACCCTATCGTCAGCAACTACAAAACCAACCCCAATGGCTGCAAGATGAATGGGACGATTTTTTAAGACAAACCCTCAGCTAAACTTCCCGAACCCGGTTTTGACGATCAGCTTCTAATGCGATGAATGGGGCATTTTTCTTCAAATGTTCAAAAGAAATCTCTTTATTCAGATAATTAAAATACCAACTTTGGCGTTCTATGACTAAATCTTCGTCGTCATTGAGCTTGAGATGTTTTATTGTTTCCCATAGTTTATCTTTTTGAGCGGAAATCAGTTCGGGATTAGGTTTGATAAAAAACGAGTTGAAATCAAGGATAAACCAGCCGGGCCGTAACTTAAACGGGTCAACAATGGTGTGAGTACCTTTCCGACTGTTGAACCTCGCCGAGACGTAACGATAATTATGCCATTCATAAGCTAAATTAGGCTGCTCCGATTTAGGAACAAAGTGATCAATGGAATGATTTCCAGTACTATGTGGAATCCAAAAAGCCGAATAAGCACAGATACTGTTATAAGCCTGACGCATGTCTGGCAATGCGCGTTGCCAATATTCTTTTCCTCGCCATTGCTGGGAGGAGGGTTTTGGTATTTCCCGGAGAAATTTTTGTCCCGGTGTTCTCACCCGTTCCATAAAATAAATCGGTTCCGGTTGGCTTTCTACTGGCATCATAGCTCTACTCCCTGTTCTGCCGCAAAAAACGTCCATCGGGACCAAAACGGATCATGTGCCGACAGATATTTCATCAGTCGCTCAGAAATGGCTATAACTTCTGCTTTCGGCACCGATTCGGTTAATTGAAGTTTTTTAGCGTCATTTATCGCTTTTTCTGCTTCTATGGAACGGGGTTGAGACAATTCAAAAATTTCCGAACGGAGCCAAGAGTCTACCGTGCCATAAATAACAAATTCGGGTTCTTGTAAAATAACCTCAGCAGCTTGGTTATCCGGTTTGAGCAAATTCAGATGGAAAATTTTATCTTTGTCGCGATCAAATAGCGGCTCAACAGACGACATTAACAACGGCGAATGAGTGGCAATTAAAAGTTGTATACTCAAAGAAGAGGCTAAGTCCTTCTGTACTTCTAATAGGGCCGTCAGAATTTTTCGTTGCCATTGTGGATGCAAATGGGCTTCAATTTCATCAACCAAAATAACCATCTTGCGTTGCGGCGGTTGACGTATCAGTTTTGATTGGGTTTTATGCTCTTCCCAAGCCCAAACGATTAAGTAGGCTAATGCGACGATACGTTGAACGCCCGCCGAGGCATACACTAACGGAATTTCTCCGTAAGCCTGTTTGATGGTCGGCATCCAACGGCTGTCTCGATAAATTCTGGTCGGTTTTCCGGGTTCTAAGAGGCCAATATCGCCGGTTTCCAAGTCTGGTGGCGACAATCGTTTTAGGACTCGTTTTAAAGTTTCAAAAGGTTCTTTTTCGGGGCTATTTTGCCACAGAATCCAGTCAGCAATCAAACCATTCGATAAGAAAGTGACCTTGCCACCCTTGTGGCTTTTCAGACCATTCCAAATGTCCTCTTTCGTAAAAATGAGCGGTTGCTCACGGTTAGCGGATTTTGGCAACGCATCTCTGGCCGGATCCCAGACGGCAAAAGCACCATCGACACGAGCATAGATCAACAGACTCGGACAGGAAGGGTTGGACGATCTGCCGTTAAGCGATGTCCATTCCTGCTGTTCCCAGTCATAAGTCGTGTAGCCGTTATGACGTTTTTCCGTTTGATCCTCAATTTGAAAACTGATTTTAGGGTCATACCGCTCCGCATCTTCTCTAGGATAGGCCGGCAAATTGCTCCAATAACCACTGAGAACATACCACGCGCAGTCTAAAATAAAACTTTTTCCTAAGCCATTGTCACCGGTGAACAAATTGATTCTATCCGCTAATTCTAAATGAAGCTGTTTGGCAGCACCGACTCCTTCAATCGTTAATACGGATAAGGTGCCTCTTTGCTCTACCAAGTTTTCAATATTATTTTGAGTTATCATAATTGATCTTTTAGAATTTATTTTTCGTGTCAAGCGGCACAAAGCTGAAGCTTTATCAGGCGGCACAAGGATTGATGAAGGGTCCACCCGGCTCAGGGAATTGGTCACCTTTATTGTTATTGCATTCACCGCAAGCCAGAAGCAAATTAGACCACTCAAAAGTTAATTCTGGACATTTTGATTTGGGACGTTAGTGTTCGATATCTCCATAGTCTATATGCCTGAGTTTACTTTCACAGTAAGCACATTTATGATGATAATGTAAATGGATATCTAATTCATCAATCAAAACAACGCCTTCTTCTTCTAATGGCGCATCACTGTCAGGAAAAGCCAGTAAGAGTCTCCAGACTAAGTCACCCGTCAAAGCCAACACACTACGATAACCATCACTCAACCCAATAGTCGGCACTTTTTGCCCACCCAAATTAAATAAAATACGTCCTTCCGGTGTCACCGAGTCAAAAGTGACTCCAGAAGGCAATACTTGATTAATCGCCGCCACCCCCAATTCCTTTTGACGAGTTGCTTGTTCATCATGACTTTTAGCAATACGATAATCAAGGTAAACCATCCATTGTTCAAAAGCGGCTAACGGTTGGTCTTCATCAAATTGGGTGATGAAATTATTAAATCGTGCCGGTTGTCCCGAAGAAGGTATCATGATTTTATGGGAGCGCGTTAAACGACGAAATGCCCCATAACCAACCGCAAACCAACCTTTACCAGTTGAAGTCAACGCATTTTGACGTAACCAAGTCAAATGGCTTTCCTTGTTTATGACGATATACTTCTGACGTTCAAGTTTTCGGCTTTTATAGCCGTCAAAAATAGCTCATATGGTGGGCAAGCTGGCTTAAAGAGGGTGGCATTTTTTAAGTGACTCGTGCCAGCTTACCGGCCCCCTACGGGACTGTTTTGAAATCCAGGCCGAACTGAAATCCGAAAACTTGAACGCTTGGAGTATAGAGGGTTCGGTGAATGTTTCATTGCCAATCGTCATGGGCTGACTGCCGGTTATAAAATATTGCAACGCGGTCGTTTTTTCACCCCCATTTTCACCTAAAAAAATAATCCAACGATAAGGTTGTCCTTTTTCAGAGAATTTCAGCGTTGCTATTTTGGAGAGCCAATGTCACAAACCGGTTATTTCAAGTATCCGTTGTGCTTGTTTATTTTGAGTATCCGTTGTACTTGATTGTTTGAGTTGTTTGATTTGTTTCAGCGGCAGCGTTGCATTCCTTAACGCGACTAAGAAACCCAGATTGGTGATAACCATAGAAGTCATCATACCCAAATGGAACAAAAAAGCCCCGGTCAAATTAATCGCCGAAGGTATCACAACCATTACCAATGTACTTCCCAAATTGATTTCCAAATGGAATGAAATATCAAAGATTTCACAGATATGAGACAAGCTGCCATCCATCAAAACCACTTGGGCAACATCGGTGGCAACATCAGTCGCGCCATGTAAGGAGATAGACACATCGGCTTTTTTCATCGCAATCGCATCATTGATACCATCTCCGACAAAACACACCGTTTTACCCTCCTTCTGTAACCGTTCCACAATATCCGCCTTTTGTTGTGGCAAAACCTCATAAAAATAACTGTCCATGCCCAAAGAGTCGGCCAACTTTTGGGTCGGTTGCTGCTGATCGCCAGAAACAATGGCAAAATGCCGAACGCCACGCAACCGTAAACAAGTGAGAATATTGGCCACTTCGGGGCGCAGCGTCGGCTGTATTTCAATTGCGCCAGCCACTTGATGATTAATCGCCACGATGACCAAAGAATAACCTTGATTATAAGAATCCGCCTGAGCCGATTCGATATTCTCTGGCAACGACAAACCTTCCATTGTCATAAAGCGAACACTGCCGACTCGAATGAGATTCTGTTCAATGTTCACCGACAGACCAAACCCCACTTTGTACTTGGAATCCTCTACCTTTGGCAACGACAGATCAGAATCTTTGGCTTTGTTCACGATGGCATGGGCGATGGGATGAGCCAATCGGCACTCCGCCGCTGCCGCATACCTCAATACCTCCTCTTCTTGATAGCCATGACAACAAATAATTTGTCCCACTTTCGGCAGCCCAGTTGTCAAAGTGCCGGTTTTATCAAACAAAATGGTATCAACCTTTTTCAAGCCTTCAAGAGCGCGTCCATCCTTAATCAGAATACCTTTATGGAGAGCCAGATTGAGATAACTCAGCGTCCCTAATGGTGCCAGCACCCGAATACGATTCCCAAAACCACTATTAATCACCGTTGCCGAACCCACCAGCCCTAACGGAAACCATGCTAATGCCGCTAATCCCAATAACGGCGGCGCGATATTATCTGCCCATTGTTCCCCTTTCAGTTGGGTAAATGTTTTAAAATCGGTGGTACGACTTAAAATATCACTGATTTTATGGATTGTCGTTTCCTTGCCGGTTCTTTCAACTTGAACTTTGATAATTCCGGTCACCACCAGCGTTGAGGCAAACACCTGCCCGCCGATTTCCTTTTCCACCGGCATTGATTCTCCGGTCAACGTCTGCTGATCAATCATCGCCATGCCGTCGATGATAACGCCATCAATTGGAACGACTTCACCAGTATTAACGACGACAATATCATTGACTTGAATGTCTGACAGCGGCACCTCGACTTCGACATCGCTTCTTAAAACCCAGGCATGACTGGGTTGCTGCTTAAACAAACGAGTCAGCGTTTTTTTGGATTGTTCTTGAGTCTTTGCCAGAACCTTTAAGCCGGCATGATAAAAAAAGACACCTATGGCTAACGCAAGCAATTGCCCAGTTGCTAGGCACAACGGAATTAACAAGGAGAACAGAAAATCATGCCCGACTTTTCTATCCCAGATTTGTTTTTCACCGTGTTTCAGAATTGGAATAGAAGTATAAATAATTGAACCGACACTTAACAAATATAAGGGCTGATTCAATTGTCGAAGTACCGTTAAGCCAAGCGACACGGTGCTGATTTTAAAATAATTATCGACTTTCTTGGCTTGAACCACGAGAGAATCTTGACGCTGAGCAACAGATTTCTGACACCGGGTTGGCGCTTGACAATTTTCGACCAACCGGACACCAACATAGGCGGCACACAAAATGCCGAGTTCAACTAACATAATCATTCAACTCCTGACATTGTTGTTAGAGTCCAAAGCTAAAGCTTTGGACGTAAAGCATTAGATTGAAATCATATCAAAGTCTAAATCCGTTCTGATGAATCATCCTGGTAGTTACAAACAATTTCAAACCGGGCACTTTGAATTAATTCAATACTGTTATAATCATGTTCATCTTTGAACTGAAATTCCCAAATAAAATAATGATTGGCTCTTTTTTCAAAAAAAAGCGTCTTAACCGGCTTTTTGGTATGGGTTTGCCATTGTCGAAATGGATAATATAACTGTCTGATAATGGTATTATCCGTTTTGAAATTTTTCGCCTCTATCAGTATCACCTGGGCTTTTCCTTCATAACCAGCATCCACTTCTGTCTGAACCCCAATTGCGGTAATTTTGGCTTGTTTGACGAAAAAATCAAATTGTGGGGTATATTTTCTACCTCTAATCGTTAAGACCAGACTCTTATCATCGATAAAGGTAGGAATCAAGCCAGAGGCGAACGCAAAATCGAGATGCTGCATTTCAGAATTGCCCACCAAGGAAGTGTCTAGTTGAAAATCCAATGGTGAGCGATATTTTTGGACTTCGGAAGTGATTTCAGGAATATCGACATATCCATCGCCTTTGACGATGGCATAAGTTCCATTCCGAATCGGTAACACAAATAAACCCTCTTGTTGAAACACCAATGGACGACTTTCTCTGGTATCCTGCTTACACAGTACACGGACTTCTCGGTCGGCGGTGCGCCGAAACTGTTTGGTGACGCTTTTAATCTGTTCGGCGGTTATAATGAACGGAATTTTTTGAAAACTATGGGATTTGATTCGGTATTTATCAAAAATTAATTGCCAAGCTTCATGGTTCATAAGCGTAATTAGTAATCAGCAACTCATTGATTGGACCCCTTTTTTGAGCATTGGAATTAATCATGCGATTAGCACGTACTCGGTGAATGTAATAATCCCCATACAAATTGTCAAAAAACGGGTCATTTGGATTTTGATTTTTGGGATCGGAGTTACTGAGCATCAGTTTCGCCGGTTTTTCTTCAGCCAACTTTTTAAAAAACGCGGCCAACTGAGTCTGTTCTTTATCAGTAAACGGACTGTCCGTATAACTGGTAAAACTCGCCGTTGGACTGAGTGGACGATAGGGCGGATCGAAGTAAATAAAAGTATTCTCATCCGCCAGATCAAAACTGGCTTGATAGTTGGCACATTGAATGTCAGTATGTTGCAATATCTTTGAAACGGCTTGGATGTTATCAGCGTCCCAAATTTTGGGCTTTTTATAATTTCCAAAAGGCACATTAAATTCTTTCTTTGAATTCAACCTAAATAAACCATTAAAGCAAGTTTTGTTCAAAAAAATAAGTTGCGCGACTCGCCGAATTTCCAGTTTAGAAAACCTTCGGTAACTGATTTTCGTTCTTTGGGCATTGAACTGTTTTCTAATTTCCAAAAACAAGTCCTTTCTGTTGTCCATTGGACAAGTATTATACTGGTTTTGATATTTTTCTAACAACCCTAATAAAACTTCTGGCTTTTTTTGAATGACTCGATAGGCGAGAATCAAGTCTTGATTAATATCAGAGATAAAAGCGGTTTTGATAGAAAATTTTTGGACCACCTCAAAAAACACCGCACCACTGCCGACAAAAGGTTCGACATATTTTTCAATTTGATGTTGTTTCAGTTCAGCCGGATAAAAATTTTCAAATTGACTTAACAGTTGCGTTTTTCCGCCCGCCCATTTTAAAAAAGGTTTTGCTTTCATCTTTTATGTAGGGTGGGTAACGGGTTTTGTTGCCCACCAACCTCATTATAAAAGTTAAATTTGTTCCCGTGCTGAGTCTATTTTATCCGTTCTCCAAAATCTTGAGAGCTTGTTCATAATTCTCATTGGTAAACTTCTGGCTAGTCCAGACAAAATTTGACGGAAAATGTTCCTGAAAATCGGTCACGTAGCGATCATCTATGATCACAAAATGGCTGATGTCGTTATGAGCGTCCAGGTAGCTTTGAATTTCCTGGTATCTATATTGCATTTCTGTTTCCATGCTGACTGTTGTGTCCAACACATATTGATCCATATTGTGTAGCGCAAATAACAACCGCAATTGCTCCAAAGTAGAGTAAAGTCTCCAATCTGAGGAAATCACAAATTGGGCACCGGTCGTCTCGCACAACTTGGTCATTCTAGCAATTGCTGTCTTGTCCCAATCGTAATACGTGGCTCCAATGTCATATTTATCTAATGTCCCATAATCGGGATTTTTTTTAATCAAGTCATTTTTCAGTTGATCCAAATCATGCTTAAAGCGATATTGAGTATCCGGCTGCAAGACACCATCTATGTCTAAAAAAATAATTTTCATCATCGTTTCTCCGATAAGTCAGTTGTCTAGGAATCAGCAACACATCATAGCGTCCATACCCTGATTTTCGATTAGAATGAATCATATACCAATCCGTCAAATGCGTCAACCGCCGTACAAATGCATGATATAAGGCGGTTGCGGAAAAATAATATACCCATAAATAAAACCAATTTGGGAGAGTTTGTTATGCCTTTTTTAGAGTCAAAGTAGAAACCTTTCCGTTTTCAGATTATTTGTTTATTATAGTTTTAGCAAGTCTGATATGAAAAAATAAATTAGATCGTATTTTTAGACTTTTGAAAGTTGCTCTACTTAACGTTATTAATAGGCATATATTTGTAAAATAGAGAAAATATTTTTATTTCGCAACAATTCTATTGAAGAGCAATGTTCACTTAACGATTTGAGAATTTTGCCCATTGAACAAAAGCCTATTTTTGAATTAAGCAATCTGCCGTTCTTTCACAAATACCCCTTTGACCGTTTACTGATTGCACAAGCTAAGGCTGCGGATAGTCTATTTGTACAATATCCGCTTGAAGTGATATGGTAATAAAAGCATGGTAGTTTGGGGTGAGTCAGGTGACCAACTATATGACGAGCAACTGTGTTTGAACAAGATTAAACGGATTAAACGATTAACCGGATTAAAAACAGTTATCATGAATTGAAAAATCAAAAATGTTATATAATCCAATAACCAATCCTCTTGCAAAACCCCAGGTTTCACCTCTTGCTCTTCACGTTCAACCCCTACGGGGTTGATATTGTTAAAAGAATAACCCCACTCGCCTCTTGCTTTTACCCCAGGTGAAACCTGGGACAACCCCGAT
>Ga0233403_10001285_pt1 | contig 11777 bp, 9 predicted proteins | sample Na_oxic_1_MG_FD_179866 | JGI IMG/M metagenome (GOLD analysis project Ga0233403, IMG submission 179866) | Seawater microbial communities from Saanich Inlet, British Columbia, Canada - Na_oxic_1_MG | ecosystem: Environmental > Aquatic > Marine > Inlet | place: Canada: British Columbia | collected...
CAAGAAAGGCCAACCGCGTTATAAGCCCCCCTTTCCAGCCGCTTACGGTTTATATGGCAAACCCACCACCATTAACAATACCGAAACCTTGGCATCAGTGCCAGAGATTCTCAGCAACGGCCCAGACTGGTTTTTAAATATGGGTAAACCGAACAATGGCGGCCCCAAAGTGTTTGCCATTTCTGGACATGTCAACAAACCCGGTAATTATGAAGTGCCCATGGGCACCCCGTTTGTTGACTTATTAGACATGGCTGGCGGCGTATGGAAAGGCCGCAAATTGAAGGCCGTGATTCCAGGCGGTTCATCTACCCCAGTACTCACAGCTGATGTGATGATGGACTTAACGATGGACTATGATTCGCTAACGAAAGCGGGTTCCATGTTAGGTTCAGGAGCCATCATCGTGATGGATGAAACGACGGATATGGTAAAAGTGTTAGCCCGGATTTCTCATTTTTACTATGAAGAATCTTGTGGACAATGTACCCCTTGTCGAGAAGGGACAGGTTGGCTGGCGCGTGTAGTACACCGGATTTATCATGGTGAAGGGCGGCAAGAGGATTTGGATTTATTGACAGATGTAGCCAATCAAATTGGCGGACACACAATTTGTGCGCTGGGGGATGCCGCAGCAATGCCCGTGAAGAGTTTTGTGAAGACATTCCGGAAAGAGTTTCAATATTATATTGAGCATGGAAAGAGCATGGTGACAGCTTAAGCGCCGCAATAAGGGCGAACACGTCGGTTCGCCCTACATAAAATCGTATTGTAGGGGCAAACCTGCGTGTCTGCCCAATTAGCGTTCTTATTTTTTGCGACTTAGCGGCTTTGCGTGACAAATGGTATTGACTTGATAAAACAGAACATTTTGGAGATAAAAAAATGCAATTACCATTAAAAGTCTGTCAACAATTTGGACAGTTCGCTTATCAAAATGAACAGCAAGGCGTTGAAACCATCGCCGCCATTCAAGATTTTATTGAGGAATATCAGGATGATAGCGTTTCTGGCAATGACTCACAACAGGCAAAAACGGTGACGATTGAACGTGATTCAGCGGGAATCGTAACTGCCGCGAAAAGCGTTAAACTGTTGCCAAATATGCAGATTAATCTGAAAGCGTTAATCAAAGATGCCCAAGAACGCTCAAAAGAAGCCACTAATATTACCACTATTGTCATTGGAGGCGTACTTTCAGATTGGCTTATGAAAGTGGGCGCGGCTTTGTACTTAATTCAATTTGGCATTGGTTTGACAACGGTTAAATTGAAATCGGAACAAGCAGGGGTTTTAGTCGCGTTGCATCACTTATGTCGTGGTGAATTGAATTTTGAAATGCCGTTGTCGGAATTGCAAGTCAAAATGCGGGATAACTATCATTTCAGTTTAAGTCTTGATGAACTGGATGAAGTATTGGAAGATTTGATTGATTTGCACTGTATCAATCGTCAGCAAAATGTGATTTACTTGACAGAGAAAGTTGTTTTAAAAGAGAGTTAATAATCCTCACGCTTCGAGCCAAAACGCTATAGCGTTTCCCGATTGAATGAAGTACAAATAATTATAATTACAAATTTATTTTGCGGCCCTCTTTTCAAACCAAATTTATTTTGCAGCCCTCTTTTCAAACCAAATTTATTTTGCAGCCCTCTTTTCAAACCCCGGCAAAAGCTACAATTTGGAATATTTACGATACCTTAGCACAAATTGCCTACCAACAAGGCAATGCCCAAGAAGCTAAAAAGAATCGCCGTTTATCCCTGGAAGCCAAAGCCAATTTTGCTGGTACGCGATACGAATTAAAACAAAAATATAGCAAATTAATTTTAGCAGTGGCACGAGGAGAAAACATGAAAATAACAGGCAATAAATATTGGAAAAATCTCAATACAGCCATTCAACAGATTTTAGCCGGCGAAAGAGATGTGGAAAAATTGTGTGAGCCGTTGACTTTTTACGATGCACCTATTATTACCGCTATTATTGAAGGGATTGAGCAGCCGGATAGTTTGAAGTGGTTTGAAGAATGATAACTACAGGGATTGTTTATAATAAAGGATTAGATCTTCGTTATGTCTGGCTCTTAATCCTTTCTTATAGACAATCCTTGTAGTTATTGGTTTTGATTTTAATCCTTTTTTTATAATTTTTGCAGTTCTTGATGAATTAAGGAGAACAACATGTTACAAACAATAGAAGCAACCATTAACCCATTTGGACAGATTGCTTGGTCAGAACCTGTCCAAATTGAAAAGTCACAAAAAATATTGATTACCTTTTTAGAAATGCCTGCCCAAACAGTGCATCTAAAAATAAATTCACCCTTTCCAACTGTCACACTTGATGAAGTTGCCGGTTGTCTTGCTTATCAAGGTAAACCTAAAACTTTGGAAGACATGGAAAGAGAACTTGCTTCGGGGTTGTTAAATGAAAAAACGGCGGGTTGTTGATACCAATATTTTGATTCGCTTGCTCACCAAAGATGATCTGGAACAATACCAAAAGGTTTATGCCTTATTTCAACATGAAGATATTTTCTTGATTGAAACCGTGTTGCTAGAAACAGAATTGGTGTTAAGATATTCGTATCAGTTTGAAAAATATAAAATTATTCAATCTTTTCGGCAATTATTGAGCTTACCCAATGTCTATGTTGAAAATCCTCAGCTTATCAATAATGCACTGGATTGGGCAGAACAAGGTTTAGATTTCCCAGACGCTTTACACCTCGCCAAAAGTCAAACAGAATCTATTTTTTTGACCTTTGACCAAAGGTTCATTAAAAGGAGTCAGGGCATTGGAGATTGTGAAGTCAAACTGCCTTAATATTGATTTTACGATGCATCTATTATTACCGCTATCCTTGAAGGGATTGAGCGGCCTTCGAGTTTGGAGTGGTTTGAGGAGGATTAGTACAACTGATCTGGGGATTGAACGGATGGATTGTGGGGTGTTTTGAGCCCTCACTTCTCATAAAAATACGGGCATGTTGTACTTTATTCCATGACTATCTGTTGAATAATCCCCTTCTGCAATCCGTTAAATCCCCATATCTGTTGTACTCTATCCTTGAAGGGATTGAACGGCCTTCGAGTTTGGAGTGGTTTTAGGAGGATTAGTGTTGAATAATCCCCTTCAGCAATCCGTTAAATCCCCGGAGCCAAAGTACTCTATCCTTGAAGGCATCGCACAGCCTACGAGTTTGAAGTGGTTTGAGGATTAGTACAACTGATCTGGGGATTTAACGGATGGATTGTGGGGTGCTTTCTATGGCAGAACCAATCAATTCTGGAACTGTTTGTGAATTGCGTTCAATGGACATCTTATTAATGCGTTCTGGAAAGAGCATCCAAAAAGTGAGATCGCCTAAAAAGTAGGCTATTATTAGAAGAAAGGCTGAAAAGCCTTGGGAGTAGGCCGCACCTACCGCGCCTATCATAATCCAGCCACTATTCGCTGTCGCGCCAGCACTGAGTCCAATAACATATTTACCAAAACTTCTGTTGCCAAGTACAATAATCAGCATCCGTATGTGTAGAAAATTTAGCGGCTAATGCACCAATCACAAAAAAATGACTAAAAAACGCTAAAAGTGATGATTGTAATCATGTCTATTTTTTGAGAGAGAAAGAAGAGAATGATGAATTGAACAATTCATCATTGAATAATTTTCATCATTCCTTCTGATATCGACATCTATCTATTTTGGGCTCACCCTAGTGCAAGAAAGCGGAAATCCCCAGACCACCCAGCTAACCAGCCAACAGCTAAAGCAGTTGTCTAAAAGCTTAAGTCACCTAAAGGTGACTAACAATATACATTTTTGCTGAAGCTGGCAGCTTTAAATGGATTTTTACTTCCAAAAAAGCGCAAATGATAACTTTTAACACGTATATAAAACATTTATTACAGAAATGATGCTAACAATAATATTAATTGTGATAATTTAGTCACCTTTAGGTGACTTAAGCTTTTAGACAACTGCTTTAGCTGTTGGCGTGGGTGGTCTGATCATTTCCGCTTTACTGCACTAGACTCACCCCAAAGTCGCGATTTAAACAGTGCCAAGTATATGTTGAGAGTTATAAAAACTTGATAGAACGCAGATAAAGCTGATTGTCATGATTTACGCTGATTAAGATTGATATTAATGAGTTCAACATCAAGCTTCCCACTACGGATTTTTTATTGAAAATTATTGGCTACTTTGGGCAACCTTCGGTTTTGGTTGCCCGGTTCAAAGTACTCACTCAGCGATAATAATTGTCAGGATTGTACACAAAATAAAAATCCAACGGGCTTAAACGGGGTAATTTGAGGTAGCGTTTACCTTGTTGATCGACTTTTTCCGATAAGGCTGCTCGAAGCATCATCATCCCGCCGTCTTCCTCTTCCTCTGTTGCCATCGGTTTACGGTTAAAAGAAGTGTCTCTGATGTCTTTAACGACGGTATCTACCCATTTCAGCTTCATGGCCTCATTCGCAAATTCATACCAATCCCCTATGGAATTTTTTTCATACATTTTTTTAACCAACTCTTCCATAGAGAGTCCCATTTTTTCAGCCACGGGATACATAATGCGCTTCGTCCAGTCTTTAGCCATTTCCAGTTGTTCTTCTAGTTCTCTCTGATTACCAATGACAAGTGTCCAAAGTTGATGATGGACAATAATGGCATTGGGATAGGCATAAGAACGTTCTGCTAAGGTTGTAATCACTGCCGCCATACTCGCCGCTAGGCTTTTAACGACGACATACACCGGTGCGCGACTGGCCTTCATGGCTTCCAGGATTTTAGAACCTTCCATCACGGAACCGCCATAACAGGTGTCTATCACCAGAAAAATGGGATAGGCCGTCGTTTTATTATTGTAGTAATGAATACGTTCATTGACGTAGGCTGCGGTTCCTTGAAAAATCACTTCATCCAATTCGATCTTGCGATCACTGATAATCAAGTGATCGTTGATAAACGGTTCTTTTAAATATTGCTTGGGGCTGTTGACTTGAGTTTCCCAAAATTCGATCTGTTCTCTGGCAGAGATTTTTTCGGCCAGTTCTTCCATATCCAGCCCTTTTTGAGTTTTTTCAAACTCAAATTGAGCCATTTCAAAATTCAATTGGGCCGTTTTCAACTGAATTTTCAGTTCTTCTTGTTTATTTTTCTCTTCTAAAAGCGCATTTTCCACGGCCAGTTGCTTGCGCTGAGATTCCAGTTTGGCGAGCCGATTTTGATTCTCTTGTTCATCCCGATAATCTTCAAGTTCACGGTGCGTTTTCAGCGTTTCTAACTGCGCCAAAATTTGTTGTTGTTGAGCAGATTGAAACTCATTTTCTAGCTGCAATTTTTCTTGAGCAGCTATCAATTCCACCCATTCTTGGCGAGCTTTCTCCAATTGCAGTTCATTGTTCAACTGCAAGTTGTCTTTTTCATGTTGAACGGCTAATAATGCCTGCTGGTATTTTTCGGCCTGAATGAGATTTTGCATAGACAGTACTGCATTTTGCAATTTCAGACGTTCAAACTGTTCCATCAAGGCATCAATCTTTGGATCATCCGTGAGGTTTTGAATGATCAGTTTTGATAGTCGAGGGTTAGCGGTAGTGGAAGGGGTTTGCGTGTTTTGCTTACCCGTCGTCTTCAGAACATTGACAGAGGAGGATTGTGGGTTTAGCAAAACGGTAGCGCGGGGCTGGTTTTGCGCGAGCGTTTGACTCGAAACACTTGATTGAGAGTGAGTTGATGAGTGTTGCTCTGCTTTTGTAGGCGTTGGTGTTGTCAACTCGCTTGACGTTTGGGCATTGACGAAGTTCGAGAACATTAACAAAATAACGTACAGACACGAAGTCATGTACTGTGGCTTAAAATATTCCATGATATTTTCTCCGGTTAAAAAGGAAGGTTATGATTAGAGTGTAACACGCGATAAATAGAGTTTATATTGATTTAACACAACTTTTCACGCAAAAGTATTTCGCGAACGTAAAATTTTTATAAAAAAATCATGATAAAAATCATGACTTCAATTCGCACCAAAAGTTTTTTGAGCCTCAATTTTGGCGCGAAACTTAAATTTAATTGGTATAATAGACTAGTCCCTTAATAAGCTAAGTCCTTGATTTTTAAGCTCGTTGTATCTAGTATTTTCAATGACTTACGTTTATTTAGGGGCAAGTCTAATGTCTAACAGAGTCCTTACACACTTTTTTGATTTTTACCATAATTCAATGAAATAATTAACTAAAAAAATGGACACTTATTCAAGAAAACGCTCTTGAATTCTGTGCGATTTATTATTTGGTATAAATATTGCTTAATATTACTTAACTCATTGATTATAAAATAATAATGTTATGTCCATTTTTGAAAAAGAGTGTAAGGAGTCCGTCTAATATATCGTTTTGGTTTTTAATAAAAGTCACGAGATTGTCATTCATTTCAACTCTTATTGGGATTTATCATAAACACTTGTTAGTAGTAAAGCAAGCTTTTTAGGATATTGTACTTAATTTGAAATATCGCAAATTTGATGGCAAGGACGAGGCCCTAGGGAATATCCATAAAGCATGTACTGATTTTGAGGGTGTCGTGTTATGAATAAACACGATAGAAAGTGGTTTAATCAAGCACAAGGCGTTTTTAATGAATGATTTACGATTCACAATTAATTAGCGATTTATTTCCGAATTGCTGCAACATATGTGTCATGTCTTCTACTGATATAGGTGGACTAAAGAAATACCCTTGAATGATTTCGCATTGTTGCCCTTGCAAAAAGGTTAATTGTTCTAAATTCTCTACACCTTCTGCAACGACGGTTAGTCGTAAACTATGTGCCATTGCAATAATGGCGCTCGTAATAGCAGCATCATCTTCGTTTTTACCAATATCGCGAATAAAAGAACGATCAATCTTCAGGGTATTGACGGGAAAACGTTTTAAATAGCTTAAAGATGAGTAACCGGTTCCAAAATCATCAATAGCAATCAGTACGCCCATCGCTTTTAATTCTTTCAAGACGGCCAAAATGCTATCTTTTTGATTATCTTCTTCAGAGATTAGCATACTTTCAGTCAATTCTAATTCCAGATAATTGGGATTAAGGCCGCTGTCTGTCAAGGCTTCTGTGACTGTTTGCAATAAGTTAGTGGGTTGGATTTGCCGACTGGACACATTCACTGAGACACGTATGGATGGAAAACCTGCGCGTTGCCACGCTTTATTTTGTTGACAGGCTGTTCGCAATACCCATTCTCCAATGGGAATAATGAGCCCCATTTCTTCGGCAACGGGGACAAATTTAACTGGCGAAAGTAAGCCTAATTTGGGATGCTGCCAACGTAACAAAGCTTCCATACCGACAAAATGTCCGGTGTTTGAGTCTATCTGGGGCTGATAATACAAACATAATTGGTTGTATGTTAAGGCTTTACGCAGTTGATTTTCTAAAATCAAGCGTTCAAGGGCTACCTTATTCATTTCGGTGGTGAAAAATTGGTAAGTATTTTTACCTGCTGCTTTGGCACGGGCGAGTGCGGTATTCGCATTTTTAAGTAAAACGGAGGCCTCTTGACCATCACTTGGGTAAACACTTATGCCAATGCTTGCCGTAATAACCACTTCATGATTAGAAAGTATCATTTGTTGGCTGATGTTGTCCAACATCAGTTGTGCCATTTCACTCACTTCTTTAACAAAATTATTTGTATCAAATATCACAACAAATTCATCACCGCTCAACCGTGCAACGGTTGCTCCCATTGATGAGACTGTTCGAGTCAAGCGTTGTGCCACTTCACGTAACATGTTATCACCGACTTCATGCCCAACGCCATCATTAATCATTTGAAAATTATCTAAATCCAGTGCCAGTATTGCCACGTTTTGATGAGATCGGCCGGCATGTGTCAAGGTTTGGCGTAGACGTTCAAGTAGCAAATTACGGTTGGGCAAGCTTGTTAACATATCATAGTTGGCTAAATAAACCAATTGTTCTTCTGTTTCGATTAAACGACGATAACGGTTAAGACGGGTGATAGTGCGGACACGGGCACGTAATTCCGCACGATCAAAAGGCTTGCTCATAAAATCATCGGCACCGGCTTCGATGCCACGCAAACGTGAGTCACGATCATCAAGCGCCGTTATCATGACAATCGGTAATTCTGCTAAACGCGGATTAGCACGTAAGCGTTGACAAACTTCAAACCCATCCATGCCAGGCATCATCACATCAAGTAGCATTAAATCGGGTATTAATTTGACTGCCTTTTCCAGTGCATCTTCTCCGCATTCGGCAAAGACTAAGGTATAGCCTTCTTGAGCAAGTAAGACTTCAACCGTATAGCGAGAAACCATCTCGTCATCTACAATTAGAATGGTACTGTTTTCGGGCATGGTTGTTTTCCAATCAGGCGTTTTAGCTTTGCCGTTCGTTCGTTAGCTGGTTTATGAGGGTGTGTAATTCATTGCGGGAAAAGGGTTTACAAATGACTTCTGTTGCCCCAATATCCAAACAACGTTGACGAGCAACAGGATCATCCCAAGCGGTTACCATTACCACGGGTAACAGGCGAAGCTGTGGATTCTGACGCAAGCGCCGACACACTTCAAAACCGTTTATGCCTGGCATCATCACATCCAATAAAACCAAATCTGGCACCATCACTTCGGCTTTTTCCAAGCCCTGTTTGCCGTCTTCAGCAAAGAGTAAGGTGTAGTTTTCTGATTCTAGGAGCGCTTCTATAGTATAGCGAGAAATGATTTCATCATCTATAATCAGAATGGTTATTTTTTCCGTCATGTTTTTGAGTTGTTATCAGTTTTTTGCATTTATCAGTTATCACTTAGGAACGTGCATGAAATAATTTAGTCAACTGAGAATGGTATTGCTTGATTAAATTATTTCGTGCCTGTTCAATTATTTCGCAATACCGCAAAACTCGGCATAAAAGCCACTTTGCTGAACGAAAAATCAATGACTTAGAGTCAAATTCTGCTTAGTTTTGCGCTATTGCATTATTTCTGTGTACTCATAACCATCTACCCTTTGAATTAATTGGCAATACTTATATGAAATCCCAGAAACTTTCTTTTTGCCAATCCCAATATCAAAACTTCCGCTTGCTCTGACTGCAACACGTCCAATATACGTGCCTATCTTTTTCCCCTTAGTCACGACGGCTTTAACAATATCGCCCGTTTGAAAACCCTTGACTCGTTTCTGTTTTTTAGGGCCTGTTCTCGGAAAGCCGTATTGATTCATTCTGCATTTTTGTCTTGAACCACGCCCCTTGGCAGTAATAATCAAAGGTGTTATCGCTGGGGAAATAAGAACTTGAGCACCACTTTCCCCTACACATGCAGCATCTATCCAATGGTCTTTCGAGTAGCCTAACTTGACACGGTTAAATTTTGTTCGCCCACCACTTGAGAACGTAATTGGTAAACAGAAGTCTTTTAAAACATTACCAGTCGCGTAGCGGGTAGCATTGACAGCAGCTACGTCTTTTAATGGTGCTGTGGCGGTCACTTGAATTTTCTTCAAACATTCCTGTTTTCGCTTCAGAAACTCTTTAATGTCCTTGTTGCCCTTATCGATGTTGCATGGAGTGCAAGCCAAAGTCAGGTTAGATACTCTATCAGAGCCACCTTTGCTACGGGCTTGGATATGCTCAATTTCAAGTGGCACGTTTTTGGCACCACAATAGGCGCATTCACGCCCCCATTTTTCTAGCAAATATTCCCGCAATTCATACCCAGCTAGCTTACCTTGTTGATATTCAACACCCGATATTTCTGGTTTTTGCATTTTCTGAGTATCAAACCTGACCGTCTCAACTGCTATTTGAGTGAGTGGTGCTAATCGCGACAACTTAATCATCCATATCAATACGTTATCAACTCGTGACCTCAATGAGGGTGGGAGCCAGCCTTGTGGTCGCTGTCGGTTATTAAACCGTGCCGGTCGATAACGAGTTTTTCGATTTCTTCGAGAACGACGTACCGCCCGTCTTGAATCGAGGTTTCTTTTTATCTGAAGCCCCCGATGATTTAGATTGCCAGCCCAAACCACCTCTGAGCCACGATCAAAATGCCCAACTAAAGCAATCCCTGTTGTGCGACTACCGGGGTCAAATTTGATCTCGATAGGTTGTAAATCACCGCCTACACGGCACTTCATAATAATTGTGAAAGGATAACGACGATAAACCGCAGCCTTTCCGTTTTTTAAGAGTTTGCGGGATCGAGCGGGATGGCAGGGCATCAACGGCTGTTTGTTATGATCCCGAACAAATACTCTATTCGAGGTTGAAGTTTTTCGGAGAAAAACTTCAACCTCGAATGCATAAATTGTCACCTAACTCAGCTTGCGCTGGTAATGGTCTCCTAGCTAATGTTATAGGACGGTTTTTTCAGGATAGAGCCACACTAGCCTTTCCATCAGACTTGTTTAATGACTCCCCGTAGAGTCTCTTCCTTGCGAAGCATCACAAGAGTACCTATATTTTCGTCCCTAACGGAGTTCCTAAGAACTAAAGCGGGTAACCTTAAAATACTTAGTTGCCTAAGTTATTTATGGACGGTTACTTAGTGACTGAAAATAAATAGCACATTTTAAGCCTACTGTTTTTTGATAGGTTCATAAAACGTTGAATAAGCTAATGTACTCCTTATTTAATTTTATCAAATTCTTTTAGGATTGAGGGCATTGACAAGCTAAAAAAATATTTTCTATATTGATATCATACATTTATAATCACTAATTTGGGAGGCTTTGTGTTTAATACCCATTCGGGATTGAAATTCATTTTAAATCTACCAAAAATCCAAAATCCAAACTAAAGTTTGAGCTTCAAAGCTTCATCTCAGAATGGCTATAAATTGGTTCAAAAACTCTTCACGCTGTCAAAGCGTCACGCCTATCTTAAAAAAATGCCCATTTCAAGATTATGGCAAAAAAAAACTGTGTGAAACACAGTTCTCTTTTTTAACGATGGAAGTAGCGCAGGAAATCAGTATAACCTATACAATAAGTTCATAAGACTTTTTATTTATGAGAACTTGATGTTTTTAAAAAGTCTCCAGCAATAAATCGTTTCGATGTTCAAGTTTTTGCACGAAAAAATTGAACAATGAAAAGATATGCGCTACTTCCTAGTGCAGGATCGCTCCAATAGAAAGACCACCCATCAAAAGCCATCAAAAGCCAACAGCTAAAGCAGTTGTCTAAAAGCTCAAGTCACCTAAAGGTGACTAACATGCTGCACATTTTTGCTAAAACGGGCTTATGTAAATGGATTTTTACTTCCAAAAAAGCGCAAATTATATTGAGCGAAGCCAACCTTCGATTTTTGCTCCAGTGAATAATATCACAATTTAGTTATATTAAATGATTCTTAAATGTACAATTGTGTTGATGTAGTCACCTTTAGGTGACTTAAGCTTTTAGACAACTGCTTTAGCGTAGCGTGAACCGAAGGTGGGCTACGCTAAAAGCTGTTGGCTGGTTGGCTGGTTGGTTTGGATATTTTCGCTCTCTTGCACTAGCCCCAATTTTGGAAAGATTTTTAACTCTAGTATTCCAGAAAAATAAATTGGCAAAAGTCCACTCTAACCTTTTGATTTTGCTAGTAGCCTTCTATAGCAATGTATTGTGTTTATTCACTGATTTAATCGTATTTTATGGAATTCAATAGCACTAAATACTATTATGTTAGTCTTAATGGTTGTGATGAAAAGGTGATCAGTACAGAAATCGTACTGACCAAAT